>JGI12712J15308_10000034_pt1 | contig 33241 bp, 26 predicted proteins | sample JacPin_JW_Ref_O2_FD_15308 | JGI IMG/M metagenome (IMG submission 15308) | reverse complement strand
CGCCTACAAGCCGGTCGCCAAGCCGTAAAGGAGCGCACCATGCCATCCATAAAATCGCTCAAAGCTTTTAATTTTCAAGGATGGATTGACGCCAACCGCGACAAGCTGAAGCCTCCGGTCGGAAACGCCCAGGTCTGGGAGGATGGCGACATGATCGTCACCGTCGTCGGCGGGCCAAACCAGCGTGTGGACTACCATGACGATCCCGCCGAGGAATTTTTCTATCAACTAAAGGGCGACATTTTCATCCGCGTCATGGAAGCACCCGGAAAACCGCCCGTTGAGATTCCCATCAAGGAAGGTGAGATTTTCTTACTGCCCAAACATATGCGCCATTCGCCGCAACGTCACGCCCACGGAACCATCGGCCTCGTCGTGGAAATGCCGCGGCCCAACGGCGAGAAGGACGGCTTCGAGTGGTACTGTGAAAAATGCCACCACCTCGTCCACCGTGCAGAGGTTCAATTGAAAAGCATCGTTCAGGATCTGCCGCCGCTTTTCGAAAAATTTCACACTAACGAAAAATTGCGCGTCTGCAAAAATTGCGGCACGGTTCACCCAGGTAAGCCGGCGCCGAGATAATCGCGCCCGATCACATGCCCGCCATAGACATTCATACACATTTCTTCCCGAAATCCTGGCCGGACCTTGCCGCCCGCTTCGGCACCCCGGATTGGCCGTGGATTAAACACACCGAACCCGGCAAGGCCATCGTCATGCTCGGCGATCGCGAATTCCGCCACATCACCTCCGCCTGTTGGGACGTGAATGTTCGCCTCGAAGATATGCAGCGCGACGGAATTGATCTTCAGATTATTTCTGCCACGCCGGTCCTTTTTGCCTATGGTCGCGACCCGAAGCAGGCGCTCGATTGCGCTCGAATGTTCAACGACGTTGCGCTCGAATTGTGCGCCCAGGCGAAAGGCAGACTGAAATCGCTTTGCCAGGTTCCGCTGCAGGATATTGACGCATCCTGCGCCGAATTGACCCGCTGCATGCGCGCCGGTCACCTTGGCGTGCAAATCGGAAACCACGTTGGCGAAAAAAATCTGGATGATCCGGGAATCCTGAATTTCCTGCGCCACTGCGCCCACGAAGGCGCGGCAGTTCTGGTGCATCCCTGGGACATGCTCGGCGGCTCGCGCATGCCGAAATACATGATGCCCTGGACCGTCGCCATGCCCGCCGAAACCCAGCTCGCCCTCGTTTCTTTGATCGTCAGTGGCGCTTTCGATCAGTTGCCCGCGAATTTGCGGATTTGCTTTGCCCACGGCGGTGGCAGTTTTGCGTTTCTCCTTGGGCGCCTTGAAAACGCCTGGCATCACCATCCCGTCGCGCGCGGCGCTTCCCAATTTCCGCCGAGTCACTATCTCGAGCGCTTCTTCGTGGATTCTGCGGTTTTCGATCAGTCCACCCTCCAATTTCTCGTCGAGAAAATGAGCGCGGAACGCGTGATTCTTGGCTCCGATTATCCGTTTCCGCTCGGCGAGCAACGGGTTGGCTCGCTCATTCGCGAGAGTTCTTTATCATCCGCCGCCAAATCCAATCTGCTGGTAAACAACGCCTCCAAATGGTTGGCATTCGAATCGCCCGCCAGCTCCACAAACAAACCAACTCCGGAACGCATGACCTCGGCGGCTACCACCAACGTCTCTTCTTCGTCGGGATGTCCGGTCGGCGCATCTGCGCCTCCACTCGGCGCGAAGCCCGATTCCAGCAGCGCCGCCAGAAAACTCACTTACAGCTCGTACCTGAAAGTTCCCGAACTCCTCAAGCTTCAAATTCCGGAGTCTTCGCCTGAGCAACACGATGAATTGCTTTTCATCGTGGTCCACCAAACCTACGAGCTTTGGTTTAAGGAATTGCTGCATGATCTCGACGCGGTCGTCGCGCATCTCAGCGCCGCTGCCGCGAACCCGTCCTCGCGCGACGGTGTCTACGAAGCCGCACGGCTCCTGCGCCGCTGTACCGAAATCATGCGCGTGCTGGTCGAACAATTCACAATTCTTGAGACCATGCTTCCCACCCACTTCCTGGCCTTCCGCCAGAAACTCGCCCCGGCCAGCGGTTTTCAATCCGAACAATTTCGCGAAATCGAATTTTTGTGCGGTCTCAAAGATGAAAAAATGCTCCGTTATCACGAGTTAACGCCAGAAACTCACGCCATCCTGAATCGCCGGCTCCACGAGCGATCTTTGCGCGACGTTTTTTTCGCCGCCCTGGAATCCTTGGGGCATTTGCCTCCCGCTCCGCCGAATCAGCCGCAATCCGACCGCGAGATTTTCGAATCCCGTGCGCGAGCCATCCACGCCCTGTACGTGGACGAGAAAAATCATCGCGACTGGATTGACGTCTGCGAACGATTGACCGAATTTGATGAACTTGTAGTCAGCTGGCGCCTGCGCCACATTCAAATGGTCGAGCGCACCATCGGCATTCGCATGGGCACCGGCGGCAGTACTGGCTCGTCGTACCTGAAACTGACGCTCGACAAGAAATTTTTCCCTGAGCTATGGGAAGCCCGAACGTACCTGCAGGAATAAACGGCGAAACTTAGGCGCGGAAACGTTTCAAATCCACTATGACCACTCGCACCACGGAAATCACGCTCGTCGGCGCTGGCCTCACCGGACCCCTGCTCGCCATTTCGCTGGCCCAACGCGGCTTCAAGGTCAATGTTTACGAACGCCGCCCGGACCTGCGCACGCACCACATCGGCGCCGGCCGCTCAATCAATCTCGCGATTTCCACTCGCGGAATTCACGCCCTCCGCGAAGCCGGTCTGTGGGACGACATGCGCCGCATAATCGTTCCCATGAAAGGACGAATGATGCATTCCGTACAGGGCGAAATCACTTTTCAACCATACGGAAAAGACGAAACCGAAGTGATCAACTCCATTTCTCGCGCGGACTTAAATGTCGCGCTGGTAAATGCAGCGGAATCGCGAGGGGTTACTTTTCATTTCAACGAACGTTGCCTGGGAATCGACCTGGAAAGCGCGACATTGCATCTGCGTAACGAAGCTACCGGCGTGAACCGCACGCTCGAATCGTCGATCGTCATCGGAACAGACGGTTCCGCCTCCGCGTTGCGCCACGAAATGCTGAAAACGCCACGTTTCAATTTCTCTCAGCAGTATCTCGACTACGGATACAAGGAACTCACCATACCGGCCGCTCCGGATGGCTCTCATCGCATGGATCCGAATGCCCTGCACATCTGGCCGCGCGGCTCCTACATGCTGATCGCTCTGCCCAATGTTGATGGCACCTTCGCCTGCATCCTTTTTCTTCCGTTTGAGGGTGAAAACAGCTTCATCAACCTGGGCTCCGAAACCGCCCTTCCCGATTTCTTCAATACTCGATTCGCCGACGCGGTTCCGCTGATGCCTGAAATGTCGAAACAGTTCTTTCAGAATCCGACCGGCTCCATGGTCACCATCAAATGCTCGCCATGGCACGCCTATGGAAAAGTACTGATACTCGGAGATGCGGCCCACGCTATCGTTCCTTTCTTTGGCCAGGGAATGAATTGCGCGTTCGAGGATTGCACCATTTTTCTGGACTTATTGGACCAGCATGGCCCGGATTGGCCTCGCCTCTTCAGCCAATTTGAAAACGCCCGCAAAGCCAACACCGACGCCATCGCCGATCTCGCCAACGACAACTTCATCGAAATGCGCGATCGGGTCGCCGATCCCCGATTTCTTTTCAAAAAGAAAGTGGAGCTCGCGCTCGAAGCGAAGTATCCACGCCTGTTTATCCCCAAATATTCGATGGTCACCTTCCACCGTGTCCCCTACGCCGTGGCTCGCGCGCGGGGCGAAACTCAAGACCACCTCCTGAACCAGCTTTGCGATTCCATCGATGGCGTTGACCAAATCAATTGGTCCAAGGCCGATCACCTGATTCTCCGCAACCTCACGCCTTTGGAGAATCTCTAGTGCCGCGCGAAACTTTCGAATCCACTAGAACGTTTGCGGCAAATCTATCTTCCAACGATCCCCTTGCAGCCTATCGCGAGCGTTTTTACATTCCCAAAAATCCGGACGGCACTGACGCCGTGTATCTGTGCGGGCACTCGCTGGGTTTGCAGCCGAAAACCGCGCGAGCCTACCTCGAGCAGGAGATGACGGATTGGGAGCGGCTGGGCGTCGAAGGCCATTTTCACGCGAGCAATCCCTGGATGCCGTATCACGAACTGCTCACTGCCTCCACCGCTCGACTGGTCGGGGCGTTGCCCGAAGAAGTTGTCATCATGAATTCCCTCACTGTAAATCTTCACCTGTTGATGGCGAGTTTTTATCGTCCCACGCGCGAACGCCACAAGATTCTCATCGAAGCCAATGCGTTTCCCTCAGACCGTTATGCCGTCGCCTCCCAGCTCCAGTTTCACGGTTACGATCCGTTGGATTCGCTGATTGAAATCTCGCCTCGGCCCGACGAAACGACTATCCGTACCGAAGATATCGAAGCCCAGATCGACTCAGAGGGAAGTCACATCGCGCTGATTCTTTTTAGCGGCGTGAACTATTACAACGGACAGGCCTTCGACCTCCCGCGTATCACCAAAGCTGGACATGCCCAAGGCTGCGTCGTCGGCTTCGATTTGGCTCACGCTGCGGGAAATCTGCGCCTGAACCTGCACGACTGGGATGTGGATTTCGCCGCTTGGTGCACTTACAAATATCTGAACAGCGGCCCCGGTGGCATCGCCGGATGTTTCGTGCACCAGCGCTTCGCCCGCGACCTCACCTTGCCTCGATTCGCGGGCTGGTGGGGTCACGACAAACAATCCCGGTTCCGCATGGGTCCGGATTTTCACGCCATCGCCGGTGCCGAAGGCTGGCAGCTCAGTAATCCTTCAATCCTCGCCCTCGCGGTATTACGAGCCTCGATGGATATTTTTGATGAAGCCGGAATGGAACGGCCACGCGCAAAAAGCGAAAGTCTTACGGGGTATCTGCAATTTTTGTTAAATCAGACGGCATCCGACAAATTTCAAATCATCACACCGAGCGATCCAACGCAACGCGGCGCCCAGCTTTCACTGCGTGTCAGCAAAAATGGACGAGCCGTATGTGACCGGCTCGCAAAATGCGGAATCATCTGCGACTGGCGTGAACCGGATATTCTGCGTGTTGCGCCGGTGCCTCTTTACAATTCTTTCCTGGACGTCCACGTCTTCGTCGAAGAGTTCTTCAAAGCGATCTCGTAGGCTTTGCCCCCGCGAGGATCAACTCCAATGTCGCTCGTCCCAGCGCGGTCTCCGGATCTCCGATTTCGAACACAATGTCGAAATGATTTGCGCCAACAGCCTCGATTGATTTCACGGGAAATCCAGCATTTTTCAACCTCGCCGCGAACGCCAGACTCTGCCGCTTAAATTCTTCCGTTTCGTTTTCGCCACAGGCCACGATTACCGGGACTGCCGGGCTCAATCCATGCCGCATCGGACTTAACGCCCTAGCCGTCTCTTCGGTCATACGCAGCGCCTGATTGATATACGTGGGAACCAGTGGCTCAAGATCGTAAACACCACTCAGCAGAATTGCCCCCGCGACCAAATCGTCTTCAAATCCCAGCCTTTTTTGCCATCCCTCAACCAGCAGCATGGCGGCCAGATGCCCGCCTGCGGAGCTTCCACCAATAAAAATCCTGCGCGAATCGAATCCCAGGCCACTCGCCTGCGAATATATCGAGCCCACCGCCCTCCGGCATTGCTCGACAATCTCCGCAACGCTGGCGCGAGGCGCAAGCGTGTATTCCACCGAGGCATAAGCAATGCCACAAGCTACACAGTTGGTTGCCACAAACAGCACATCGGTTTTTGAATGTTCCTGCCAGTAGCCGCCGTGAAAGAAGATCAGCAGCGGTGCTTCAGCTGACGCCGGCGGGAAAAAGTCGAACACTTCATCGTCGCCGTCGCCCCACCGAACATTTTGCCGGCAGGGTAAGCGCGCCGCAGCTTCGCGGCTCCGCTCCACGTACGCTTCGAGAAACGGATCGATCGATGGAACGCAACCGCTCGGCGAATATTCTCGTTCCAGGCGGCTCAGCGTCCATCCGCGCCAAGCGTCGGAGGCCGGATCTATATTTTTCACGAAACGAAGTCTCGCATATTTCGCGCGAGATTCTATGCCACTTTTTCAGTCGAGATGTTCGCTGTTCAGTGTCGAATTCAGATGTACGAGTCCTCGGTTCCCCTCGCAAGTTGAAGTGTTCTCATCGAAGGATGATCGGTTTCCTGATCCCACGCGGCAAGCAGGCTCGAGAAGAAATAAAACCAATAGACATCCGGCACCGCCCGCCGAAACAATTTTGTAATCTCTTCCGCGGCGGTGCGCTCACCGGCCGACATGGTTAAGAACGGCGCAAACTCGAGCGCGTCGATTTTTTCCATTTGCTTCACCGTAGCGTCAATCTCCTTCCCACGATTGCGCACCAAGCCGCGCCACGTTTCGGCCGCAGCCTCGTCCAGCATGCCGAAGAGTGATCCGCCATCACCAAGCAACGCCGGATGTTTGCGCAGCAGCGCCAGTTGCGTTCGTCCATAAATTTCAGCGCGATGGATCAGATCGCGTACGGTAAAGGGCAGGTGCTGGTGAATTGCGCGCGCCTCCGGAATATAGTTCACCAAAAAACCTTTCCGGCTCAGCCGCAAACCGAGATCGGAATCCTCCGCCACGCGAAATTGCGCGTCGAACGAGCCGGCATCCAGCACCGCTTCCCGCGAAATGCTCAGATTGCAGGTCACAAAATGCGAGTATTCCCAATGTTTTCCGGGCTGGAGTGTCACCTGCGGAAAAAAGAACGGGCTGCTACTCAGAAATCGCGAAAGCGCGTGATTCGCCGCCGAATCCGGGAACTGAAAATTGCCCAGGATCGCCTGGCGTTCGTGCTTGGCGCCATTTTGAGCCTCGCGGTGAATGGCCAGAAGATTCGGATCAGCAATGGTGTCGTCGTTGATCAGCAGCAAAAACTCTCCACCGGCGTGCTGCACCGCTCGTCGCCGCGCCGCGCCCGCTCCCGCATTTAATTGACGCATGTAGCGAAATGCATAGGAAGGCCGATAGTCCCGGCAAAAAGATTCAGTCGAATCCGTCGAGCCGTCATCCACCACAATCACTTCAAACGCTTCTTTCGCGATGCTCTGTCTCTCCAGCGCCTCCAGACACTGGAGCAAAACTGTTTGCCGGTTATACGTTGGAATAATCACCGAAAAACAAGGCCGCGGTGATTTCTGCCTGTCGCAGCTCTTCAGTTTCGGGGATCCGTTCTTCGAAGCCGCCTTCTCCCACAGATGACGAATGGCGCGTTTCTGATAGTCCACCGCCCTCAACGAATCACCGAGCTCGCGGTAGCAACGAGCCATCAGCTCGACGGCGTGCAAATTCATCCCGGTAGCCGGGATCTTCCCGCGCAACATGCTGGATCCGTGCCGGAGCTGTGCCAGCGCTTCAGCCGGCCGCTGGTCCGCAAGAAACTCTTCCGCCAGAACCAGATATTTCGCGATCCGGAGATTATTTCTGCTCGTTGCCGGCTCCGCCGTCAAAACTTCCGGATAGCGCTCTTCAACAATTCGGTACGACCACCGGTAAGAAGGCTCGAGGGCTTTGGGCCGGAGCGTGCGTGCTTGTTCGATTACGCTATGCACCGCTTCGCGCATCCGTTGCGCGCTGAAATCCTCGACGATCCGCGCGCGGCCCCGCCGAGACAATTCGTTCCACAAACTTTCATCACCGTACGCGCGCACGATGGCCCTGGAAAACTCTTCCGCCGAATCCGCGATCAGGGCCGAGCAGCCGTCGCGAAGATTCAGCCCATCCGCACCCACGGTTGTCGTCACCAGCGGCACGCCATGCGCCAGCGCGAGCAGATTCTTCGTTTTAATTCCGGTGCCGAACCGAACGGGTGACGCCGCAACCCGCGCTGCCGAAAAAATTGGAGTCAGATCCGCAACATAACCAATGCGGCGAACGCCCTGCTGATCCAAACCCAATGCGGCAGGCAGATTATTTCCGACCAGCGCCAGCTTCACCGACGGCAGCAGCTTGCGAACCCGCGGCCAAATGTCTGCGAGCATCCAATCCACGGCATCGCGATTCGCCGGATTATCGAAATTTGCCAGAAAAAGCACGTCCGAACGCGACTGAAACGTCAATCCTTCCGGACCGGCTGTCGCGATCATCGGCATCGCGCCCGTCCGCAAATTGGGTTCCGTACGCAGAAACGCCCGGCGATCATCTTCCGAAATCGTCAACACCACATCGGCCCGCCGGTACACCTCCATTTCGCGGCTCGCGAAATCGCGGGAACGCTCGCAATCGGCCCAGTAATGCGTGAGATTCGCCAGCTGCATTTCGCGAAGCCCCTGCTGGTCGTCCGTCAAGACGGCGACAAAAGTTTCCGGCGATAGCCGTCGTATGTCCTCCATGTAGTGCTCGGGCACTGAAATTCCGTTCCAAAACCAGTGAAAAAGAATCGCTAGATCGAATTTGTTTTCTGTCAGCAGCCGCTCGAACGTCCATGCAGCGGGAAAATCGAAACCCAGAAAACGGAGTCGCTCTGCGTCGGGCGTCAAAACCCGTATTCCCAGTTGCTCCAATGGCGCGGTGTATCGGTCGCGATTCACGGCGCTGCGCGCAATGTGTGTTACTTCGTGCCCCTGCGCCCGCAATTCCTGCAGCATTTGCATCCACTGCAGATCCGCGCCGTGACGATCAGGGTGCGGAAGCATTTCGTGAATCACCAGAACATTGAGCGGCCCCTGCTTCGGGCAAGAGCGGACAACATCTGGCTCGGGCCCTTGAGGGGCTGCTCTCTCTTGATGATCTGGATTGTTCTTCACGCGAAAATGAGTTTCCGGAGGTTAACGAGCAGCGACCACGTGATCTAAAGCAATCCGGATTCCCATCGCTACTACAGGCTGCCACAGCGCATCCCTCGCTTAAATTTTTCCCAGTGAATGTGAAGCTATTTGTTTGCAGGTAAGAAAATTCTAATTCAAGCAAGACCGCGACAAACCAAATTGCCCCGCAACGAAACTTCTGGAAGGTAACAATTACAGCGCAGGCTGTTGCTGCGTCAGACAGTGCAGCGTGCCAAAGCCCCAAACAAGATCCACCGCATGAATTCCGACCACGTCTCGGCTCGGAAAAAGTTCGCTCAATATCCCCAGCGCAACACGGTCGTTCGGATCGTTGAAGGTCGGCACCAGTACGGCGGCATTCGTGATATAGAAATTCGCGTAGCTTGCAGGTAATCTCACTCCATCGAAATAAAGCGGCGCCGGCATCGGCAACTCGATCGCCTGTATCTTTTCTCCGTTCTCCAGCCGCGCATCACGTATTCGTTCCCAATTTTCTTCGAGCGGCTTGTAATTCGCGTCGCGCTGATTCTTTTCTCGAATCAGCACCACCGTGCGGGGATTGACGAATCGGCACAAATCGTCCACGTGACCATGTGTGTCGTCACCCGCGATCCCCTTGCCCAGCCAGACCACGTTCCGTACTCCAAGATTCTCCCGCAGCGCCGTCTCCGTATCCGCGCGGCTCAGTCCCGGATTCCGAACCTGGCGCTTTTGGTCGAGCAGGCATTCTTCGGTGGTCAGCACGGTTCCGCGCCCATTCACGTCAATGCTGCCGCCTTCCAGCACGATTTCCCTGCCATCCAACACCGCGGGAAATATTTCCATCTTCAGCCGGCGTGAAACCTGTTGCGGGATCGCGTCGTCTTTCTGCCAATCGGGATACCTCGCCCAGGCATTAAAACGAAAACGCGCAATCGCCAATTCCCTTCGTGGTTTTGCGCGTCTCAAAAATATCGGACCAAAATCGCGCGTCCAGCCACGATTGGTCGGAAAGTGAAAAAATTGAACACGGTTCATCGTCACGCCCGCGAGCTTCAAAACATTTCTAACGTGTTTCTCGTGGGTAGCGGAATTCACCAGAATCCGTACAATCTCACCCACGGAAATCTTGCGGACAATTTCCCCGTACACCCACTGAATCGGTTCCAGCTTCCCGGGCCAGTCGGTCGGGTTGTGAGGCCAACCAATCCACGTCGCCTCGTGCGCTTCCCATTCGGCGGGCATGGAAAATCCCAAAGCAGCCGGGGAGATACTTTCTTTCGAAGTTCCCACCAATCGTTGAGGGCTCAAGGCTTTTCGTCGAGGAATCGCTGTTCGATTCCGTGATAGGCGTCAATGCGGCGGTCGCGCAGGAATGGCCAGTTGCGCCGCACATCTTCAAGGTGTGCTAGATCCACTTCACCGTAGAGAATTTCCTCGCGGTTGGTCGAAGCTTCAGCGATCACCACTCCCTGCGGATCGCATAAAAAGGACGTGCCCCAAAATTCCAAGCCGTCGCCGCCCTCCGCCGGAATTTCGTGGCCGACACGGTTCACCGCCGCTACGTAGATTCCATTTGCGATCGCATGTCCGCGCTGAATCGTGCGCCAGGAATCGCGCTGCGCCTCTCCGTTTGCCGCCTTCTCGCTCGGATGCCATCCGATCGCCGTCGGATAAAACAAAACGACCGCGCCGTGCAACGCCGCCAGCCGCGCGCCCTCCGGATACCATTGATCCCAACAGATCAGCGTCGCGATCTTCCCGGCCTGCGTTGAAAACGCGCGAAAACCCAAGTCTCCAGGCGTGAAATAAAATTTTTCGTAATAAGCGGGATCGTCGGGAATGTGCATCTTGCGATAGACCCCGGCAATTTTTCCGTCCGCGTCAATAATCGCAGCGGTGTTGTGGTAAACGCCCGCGGCCCGTCGCTCAAACAGCGGCGCGACCACCACCACCTTTGCCTTCGAAGCCACGCGACCCAGCGCTTCGGTTGCCGGCCCCGGCACAGCTTCGGCCAGATCAAAATTTCGGGTGTCTTCGCGCTGGCAGAAATACTGCGACTGAAACAGCTCTGGCAGGCAGACCACTTGCGCGCCATTCTTAGCAGCTTCTTCGATGCGCGCCGCCGCTTTTGCCAGGTTTTCTTCGGGCTTGCGGCTCACCGCCATCTGCACCAGCGCCACGCCAAATTTGGGTTTGTTCGTCACCATAAGAAAACTTACACGAAAAATACCAACAACGCTACTCGCCCCGCACCCCGATCTTTAGCTCCTTCAATCACTTGAGAGGCCCTCCGCACTCAACAGTTTCGGAACGCACACACGAGTCTTGGGTTCACAGGAAGCATCGAATCCGGTAACATTAGAGTCTAAGTAGAGCCGGGAAGGTGAGCGCTGAAGAGCGCCCGCAGTCAGCGAGGAAAACGCGAAATGGCAGTTCCAGTTTCACAAATGTGGACCACGGCGTCCTACGTCATCAGCCAACGGCTGAAGGGACGCAAGCGCTACCCGTTCGTCCTGATGCTGGAACCGCTGCTCCGTTGCAATCTCGCCTGCGCAGGCTGTGGCAAGATCCAATATCCCGCTCACGTCTTGAAAAAGCAGCTCAGCCCCGAGGAATGTTTCCGCGCCGTCGACGAATGTGGCGCTCCCATGGTCAGCATCCCCGGCGGCGAGCCGTTGATGCATCCGCAGATTGCGGAAATCGTGAAGGGTCTCGTCGCGCGCAAAAAATATATTTACCTCTGCACCAACGCGCTGCTGCTGAAAGAAAAGCTGCACGAGTTCACTCCCAGCAAGTATCTGACTTTCTCCGTGCACATGGATGGCCAGCGCGAAGAGCACGATTTTGCCGTCTGCCGCGAGGGAACCTACGAGAAGGCGGTCGAAGGTATCCAGCTCGCGCTGCAAAAAGGTTTCCGCGTCACCACCAATACCACCTTGTTCGATGGCGCCGATCCGAAAAGCGTCCGCCAATTCTTCGACGACATGATGGACCTGGGTGTCGAGGGCATGATGCTCTCCCCCGGATACACCTACGACAAAGCTCCTGACCAGGAACATTTCCTCAGCAAGAAAAAGACGCGCGAGCTGTTCCGCCAAATTCTTAGCAATCGCCACGAGAAATGGCGCTTCAACCTGAGCCCCTTGTTCATGGAAATGCTCATGGGCAAGCGCGAATACAAATGCACTCCGTGGGGCATGCCCACTTACAACATTTTTGGCTGGCAGAAACCCTGCTATTTGCTGCAGGACGGTTACGCTGACACTTTCCAGGAATTATTGCGCGAGACGGATTGGGACCGCTACGGCACCGAAAGCGGCAATCCCAAATGCGCGAATTGCATGGTTCACAGCGGCTACGAAGCCAGCGCCGTGGACGATATGTTTGGCTCGATCGGCGGCTTCCTCAGCACCGTGCGCGCCACATTGTTTAACAAATATAAGGATCCGGACGCGATGGGCGGCGGCTCCAACGGCAAGCGCACCGATTCCGGGCAGCTCGTACAAATCGCCGTATCGCCGAAAGCGTAGGTTTATCCCTGATGTCAGAATCCAATCTTCCCGCGTCCGCTGAATCATCCGAGCAACGTCTGGGTGTCGTTCACGAAAATCTCGAAGGCTGGATCCCTGCGCTCGCTACAGTTTCGGAAATTCACGAAGCCCTCGAGAAGGCTTTTGATTATCGCGGCGACCTGACCATTACTCTGAAAGACGGCCAGAAGATTGAAGGCTACGTTTACGATCGCCAGATCAAAGGCCCGGCTTTGTCCGATTGTTTCATTCGCGTAATGCCTAAGGACCAGCCCGACAAACTCTCCATTCCCTATAGCGATATCGCCGGCCTGGCGTTCACCGGTCGCGACACCGCGGCGGGAAAAAGTTTTGCGGCCTGGGTAAAAAAGTACAACGAAAAGAAAGCGGCCGGCGAAACAAACATCGGTATTGACGCGGAATCGCTGGATTAAACTGTCCCTTCTTTCCCCACTTTGCCTTGCCGTATAGCTTCTTGGTGCTTGTACTCATTCCACGTCAGCAAAATAATCAGCACATCGAAAATCGTCAGGACCACCAGCGCCCAGGAGTGTGTGTGCGTGAAGCGGAACACCTGGTACATCGCGAACGCCCCGAAAACTCCTATCGTCATCGGGAAGGCCCACAACTTATTCATCCACAGGCAGGTCACCAAAAGTGCTTTGACCAGGCCGTGCGAAAGCAGGTATATCGCGGCGAATCTTACGCTACTATCCGTCATATTCTGCGACGCGTTGAACATGTGAAGAACCACCGTGCTGTGTGGCGCCCGTGCCAGCAGGTGCTCGCATATTTTCCGCACCAGATCATTCATCTGCGACGGCCTCATGAAAAGAATAATCGTGCCGCCCAGGAATTCCAGCAGTCCGTCGAATCCCTTTATGGCGATTCCTACTTCGAAAGATTCGTGAAGAATGGAACTATCGCGAGCGGTCATTTTCCCTCGAACGACAATACCACTGTCCCGCGATTTCAAAATACCGTGATAGCGGAATCCGTTCTTACTTTTAAAGTGGTTTTGTCGTGGATAAGTGAAGCAGGAGTACTACGGATTCGGCACTTTGGGCAGGTTCCAGTGTTGCCACACGCTGACGATGCGAAGCAAGAAGCAAACTGTGCCACCAAGTAAAGCCGACCACACCGGCGGGACTTTTAATCTTCGGCACAATACCAGCACCGCCGCGCCCACCAGCGCCGCCGTTGCGTATATATCCACGTTAAGAACACGCGGAATTTGTGCCAAAAATATGTCGCGAACCGTCCCGCCGCCCACCGCCGTTACCGTACCCAGCAAAACCGCAATGAACGGATTCAATCGGTACTCCAGAGCCTTTTCTGTGCCGGCCACTGCGAATAAAGCCAGCGCCAGTGCATCCAGGTCAATCATGACCGGCAGGGGAATTTTTCTCAGGAAATGGTGCAGGAAAAAAACCGCCGCAGCTCCCACGAAAGCCGTGGCTGGATAACGCCAGTCTCGCAGCGAAGCCGGCGGTACCGCTCCAATCAGCAAGTCGCGAAAAATACCTCCCGCCAGTGCCGTTGCAAACGCCAGCACCATCAATCCCAGAAAATCTAGGTCACCGCTTACCGCCGCGGTTGCTCCCTCAATCGCAAACAGCAACGTCCCCGCCAGATCGGCGATCAGCAGCAATTTGCGCGGATTATATTTGATCGAGGTCTCAATCATTCGAAGTGCTTTTCAGTCGTCCTCGGATTTCACTGGCGTGCTCGCGACCAATATTTGCCGCCCATCTGACCGCATTATTCGCTACGGTTAGCGCGCCGTTGTGCCCGATCCCGCCACGGACTCAACACCGTGTAGCGAGGAGTTGCTGTTACATTTTCCTTGCTCACCGCCAGTAGTCTTCGCCGGACTAGCCAGCTCACCGCCGATTGCGTCGAACTCTTCGATACTCCGATGCACTCCGCCAGTTCCTGATAACTAATCTGTACCGCCGTGTCTCTGCGCTGCTGCTCCACCGCCAGCCACAGGTACACCAGAAAACTCACCGGCCTGCGGTCGTGGCCCACCAGGTCGCGCAACAACACATCGGTTACATAAAGGTCCAAGCTAGGCATCGCTATACCAACTGTTAGTATAGGAATTGTTAGCTGATTGCAACTTCCAAATGCTCCAAGCTATTCTCTGCGGGCGGCAACCAAGGAGGCCGAAAAATTATGATTCGTGGACTCAAGTTTGTGAGCATTCCAGTTCGCAACCAGGACGCTTCGTTGAAGTTTTTTACCGAGAAACTCGGCTTCAAGGTCGGCACCGACCAGCCTTTTTCCGACACCCAACGTTGGATCGAACTTCTGATTCCGGGTGCCGAGACCGGCCTCGTACTTTTCACGCCGCAGGGTCACGAGAATCGCGTCGGTGATTTTCAGCCGCTCTCGTTTTGGTGTGACGACGTTTTCGCCACCGCCAAAATCATGAAATCAAAAGGCGTCGAATTTGAAAAAGATCCCAAGGCCGAACACTGGGGCACGTCCGCCATTTTTAAGGATGTGGACGGCAATAAATTCGTCCTCTCCAGCAAGTAGCGCGTTCAGGCCACCTGCTCGCAATTGATCATCCAGGGGATTCCGAAACGGTCAGTCAACATGCCGAAGCGCACCGACCAGAACGTTTTCTGAATCGGCATCGTCACGTTGCCGTTTTGGCTCAGCTCGCTGAAAATTCGATCTGCTTCCGCGGGATCTTTCACCCCCAGTGAAACTGAGAATCCTTGCGGTTTTGCATAATGGTCCGGCGGCGCGTCGGAACCCATCAGCGCCTCATCCCCTATCAGCATCCGTGCGTGGAGGATCTTGTTGCGCAAATCCGCCGCAGCCGTCTTTGCCATGGGAGATTCCCCCCAGGTCATCATCCCCACAATTTTGCCATTCAGTACTTTTTCATAAAACTTGAATGCCTCTTCGCATTGCCCGTCGAAAATCAGATAAGAACTCACTTCCATGATGCCCTCCCTTATGGATCGTATAATTTTCAGCCAGTTCGCTGAAACTCGAAATCAACACTACCCGCCCGCCATCGCCCCTACGATCAAGAATGGTTCCACGCCCGCCACCACGGCGGCCGGCAGCCGCGTCTCGGGCGGCTCGTGCGAGTAATCTTCTTGGCAGGCAAAAAATCGAACGAACGGGCGGCGCTCATTCGTAGCCTGATCGCGAATCGTTCCGCGCAACACCGGGTAGCGTGCCTCAAGCTCGTTCAGCAAGGCACACAATGTCGGTTCGCCTTTGATTTCGAGTTGCACTTCGCCGGTAACCCGCGCCAGCGTCCGCAAATGTGCCGGAATTTCGACCCGAATCATTGCAGCGTCTGCACCTCCACCGAAAGCACGGCTGGCAGATCGCGCACGATAGCAGTCCAATTCTCTCCCGCATCAGCCGATGCATAAACCTGGCCGCCCGTGGTTCCAAAATAAATTCCACAGGAATCCAGCGAATCCACGGCCATCGCGTCCCGCAGCACATTGACATAGCAATCGCGCTGGGGCAGGCCTTTCGTCAGCGCTTCCCATTCGTTTCCGCCCGCTTTGCTGCGATACACCCGCAGCTTTCCATCCGGCGGGAAATGTTCTGAATCGCTTTTGATCGGTACCACGTAAATTGTTTCCGGCTCGTGCGCGTGAACGTCAATCGCGAATCCAAAGTCAGTCGGCAGATTCCCGCTGACCTCTTCCCACGAATCACCGGCGTTGTCGCTGCGCATCACGTCCCAGTGCTTCTGCATGAACAGCACGCCCGGTCGCGCCGGATGCATCGCGATGTGATGGACGCAGTGCCCCACTTCCGCGCTCGGATCGGGAATCCCCACTGACTTGAGCCCCTGATTAATCGGCTTCCACGTTTTTCCGCCGTCGTCCGTACGAAACGCTCCTGCTGCCGAGATGGCGATGAAAATTCTCTTCGGATCGCCCGGATCGAGAATGATTGTGTGCAGGCACAATCCGCCGGCGCCCGGCTGCCAGGAAGCACCCGTTCCGTGTAGGCGTAGCCCAGGGAGTTCTTCCCAGGTCTGGGCGCCGTCCGTCGTACGAAATAAAGCCGCATCCTCCACTCCTGCGTGCACCACGTCGGGATCGGTCAGCGACGGTTCCAGATGCCACACCCGCGCAAATTTCCACGGATGCGGGGTGCCGTCGTACCACTGGTGCGTTCCGGCGACGCCGTCGTATTCAAATTTATTGCCGGCCGGCTCCCACGTCTTTCCACCGTCGTTCGACCGTTGAATCAACTGCCCGAACCAGCCGGTAGACTGTGACGCGTAAACCCGATCCGGATCCACCGGCGATGCCTTCATGTGATAAATCTCCCAGCCCGCGAAATGCGGCCCGCTGACCTCCCACTTTTCCCTTTTTCCATCAGAACTCAGCACAAACGCGCCTTTTCGCGTTCCAACCAGCACCCGTACACCGCTCATTGCTCTCTCCTTTCCAAAACACTCCGCGGGTTTTTGTCCCGCATACGTCTCGCGCGTCTTTCCGGCTCAGTGTGAACTCCAACAATCACTTTTTCCACCATGAAATGCAGTCTGCCTAATTCACTTGTGACACGCAAGTTACTTTTGATGGCAGCCTGGGGCACTGGGAGCCTTCTGGCCTCTTTACGCTGAATGTTCGGGCAAAATCGGAAATCCAATTGCCTGCAGGTCCTCGCGCAGCTGCTCCACCGATTGATAGCGCATTCCCCGCATCCCAATCGCCCGCGCACCCGCCAGATTTTCGTCTCGGTCATCAATGAAGAGAGTTTCCGATGGCGCCACCCCCAAGGCCTCGATGGCGTGCTGATAGATCGCCGGCTCCGGTTTGGCGCTGCGCACTTCCGCGGAAAAAATATGGTGATCGAACTCCACGAGCCACGGAAATATTTCGCGCACGTGGTCGGCCATGTCAGTCGGCATGTTGGAAAGAATCGCCGTCTTGAATCCCGCCGCATGAATCTGTTGAAGCCACCGAATCATCGGTTCGTTCGGCCGGCTCCACATCTCTTTATCCACCTGCCGCAGTTGCTCGATGACCTTCTCATCAACGGTCACGCCGACTTGCCTCGCGAAGTTCTGCCAGTACTCGGCAGGAAGCAAGTCGCCGCGATCGTAAGGTATGCGAGTCTTCAGGTACATCGGGAGGAAACCTTGCGCCTCAACCTGAAAGATACGCGCTAGAAGTGAGATGTGTTCCGCTGTGGGAAGGTGGCAGAGCACTTCGCCGTAATCGAGTATCACCGCGCGAATTCCTGATGCGGTCTGCACTGAAGTGGTGTCGAATGACAGGAGTGATCTCCAGTACTTAAAACCGTGCCGCGAATATTGAAGCTCCCGGCCTAGGCGTCTGCAGTCGTATCGAGCGCTAAATCTTCGTCGCTCAGTTTCAGATATTCCTGCAGCACGGAAACGACCAGCATGTGATCCTCGCGCTGCGGCAAGCCCGATACCGTAATCGTGCCCACGCATCCTGTTCCGGCAAGAAGTATTGGGAAGCAGCCACCGTGCGGGGCATAGTCTTTCAATTCGAGGCCCGACCGGCCCTGCAAAGTTGTTTGGGCCTTCTCATGCTTCAAGCCTACCGCATATGAACTGCGGTGATATCGCATCACCACGTTGCGTTTGCGTCGAATCCAGTCAAGATTGTCCGGCGACGTTCCGGGCATCGCATACGAAAACAAGGAATGGCCCGCCAGCACAATATCTATCGCCACCGCGACATGCCGCTTTTCCGCGGCGGCTTTCAGAGCAGTCCCCATCGCCCAGGCCACTTGCGAATCAAAATGTTTGAATTGCAGCCGCTTTTCCTGCAACGCAATCTTCTTTATATCTTGATCGATAGTCATCAAATTTCCTGAAATATCCCGCCAGCTCGCCACAAATCATAGCAAATTGTGCTGGCTTATAACTTGATCGCCTTGAACGGTACTTCCGCTCGCGCCGCCGCGCTCTTCTCCGCCGTTTCGATCACGTTGATCACCTCGAGCCCCTGTTCAGCCGTCACCGGAACTGGTCCGCCACGGGTAATCGCATCGCGCAGACCTTCGTAAAATCCCAAATAATTCCCCGGAATATTCGGGACTTCCCGTGTTTCGAAACCATCGCCTTTTTTCGCGATTAGCGTTCCCATCTTCGGGTCCGTTCCCCATCCCGCGCTTCCGGGAATTTCTCCGCGCTTCAGCGATTCTTCCTGCGTGTCCATCCCAAATTTGATAAAGCTCCCCAGCGCGCCGTGAACGATGAATCGTGGCGATTCCGCCACTACCAATGATCCACCGTGCAGAATCGCCCGGCTTTTTCCATACCGCAGCACCACGTGGAAATAATCATTGGCCTGACCACCGGGTCTCTGAATCTCCAGATCCGCGTAAATGGATTCCGGCGTGCCGAACAGCTGCAACGCCTGGTCAATAAGATGCGGTCCCAGGTCAAACCAAATCCCGCTCCCCGGTCCGGGCTGTTCGCGCCAGCGCTGCCGCGGTTCAGGACGGTATCGGTCATAGTGACATTCAAAAAGCGCCACCTTACCCAGCGCGCCATCCGCCAGCAGCTTGCGCAGCGTCAAAAAATCCCCGTCCCATCGTCGGCTCTGAAATACGGACAAAACTTTTTTCCGGCTGCGCGCCAGCTTGATCAGCTCGATTCCATCCGCGACCGTGTTCGTGAACGGCTTATCAACCACCACATGTTTCCCGGCGTTCAGCGCTTTTTGCACCAGATCGAAATGCGTCACATTGGGTGTTGCAATCACGATCGCATCCACTTCCGGGTCCGCGAACGCCTCCTCCGGCTTTCCCAGCACCGCAATGTCTTTGTAATCTTTGTGAACCTTCGCGCTGTCACTCGACACAATGTAGCGCAGCTGCAATCCCGGCACACGCACCAGCAGCGGCGCGTGAAAAGTTTTGCTCGCAAATCCGTACCCCAGCAGAGCGACGTTCAATGGCGCGCCTTGTCTTGACCGGTCTTCCAAAGGGCAATCTCCTTAGGCGGCTGCGGCTCGCCCCGAACGAATAATACTTGCATCACGAAAATCCATTCACTATCCTCCAACCATCCCTGGAACGCGGGCTAGAACGATATTCTACTAGAGGCGGCGCACCTTGCGTGTTTCCCAGCTTTTGTTTGCGCGATTAATTCCGTCACTCGGATTCCTGGCCCTGGCCTCGCTGTCGTTCGCATCCAGCGTCTCCGCGCAAGCCACTTCGCGCCCGCTCGATGCCAAATGGGAATTTCGCGCCGTCAGCAAAACTGATCGCGCCGATCTCCAGGACTGGCACCCCGCGCAAGTCCCCGGCGTCGTGCAGACCGATCTGCTCAAGAACGGATTAATCCCCGATCCGTTTTATCAGGACAACGACACTCGCCTGCAATGGATCGGTCTCACCGACTGGGAGTATCGCACCACCTTTCAGGCCGATGCCGCGACGCTTTCCCACGATCATATTGATTTTGTATTCGAAGGTCTCGACACCTACGCCGACGTTTACGTCAACGACCAAGCCGTTCTACATGCCGACAATATGTTTCGCCGCTGGCGCGTACCAGTTAAAAATCTGTTGAAGGCTGGACCAAACACTCTGCGCGTGGTCTTTCATTCGCCTGTCGAATCAATGATCCCCAAAGTGAAAGCTCTGCCCTATATCCTGCCGTCCGTCACGTCACACAATACCGGCAACGAAGAAGATATCGCAACCGCGCCCTACACTCGCAAGGCTGGCTACCAATACGGATGGGACTGGGGCCCCCGATACGTAACCGAAGGAATCTGGCAGCCGGTTCGCATCGAAACCTGGGACGCGCTCCGCATCGAAAATCTCCACATCCAGCAGCAGACCATCAACAAAGATGTGGCTGCGCTCAGCGCCGAATTTAATATCCAGGCCAGCCGCAACATCCCCGCCAGCGTAGAGATTACTTACGGGCAACTTTCAGCCACGCCATTTCCCATCGTGCGTCAAAGCGTTCAGCTCGTTCCCGGCCTGAATCGAATCAGCGTTCCCCTTCACATTGCGAATCCCAAACTCTGGTACCCCAACGGCTACGGCGCGCAAGATCGTTACCAATTTTCCGCCGTCATCCGCACCGGCCGCGATATTGCCGCCACTGCATCGCTAAAAACAGGATTACGCTCCATCGAATTGCGCCGTGAAGTCACCGCATCGGGCAAAAGCTTCGACTTCGTCGTGAATGGCATCCCCGTTTTCGCCAAAGGCGCCGACGTGATTCCCTTCGACAGTTTTCCCAACCGCGTCACTCCCGAAATTCACCGCCAGATCCTGCAATCCGCTCGCGACGCGCACATGAATATGGTCCGCGAATGGGGCGGCGGCTACTACGAATCGGACGATTTTTACGATATTTGCGACGAACTTGGGATTTTAGTCTGGCAGGAATTCATGTTCGGCGGCGATATGGTTCCCGGCGGCGCCGACTTTCAAAACAACGTGAAGCAGGAGGCTATAGATCAAGTAACGCGCCTGCGCGATCATCCCAGCATCGTGCTCTGGTGCGGCAACAACGAAATCGAAACCGGCTGGGTCCACTGGACCGACCGGCAACTCTTCAAAGAGTCCGTGTCCCCGGCCGACCGCGAGAAAGTCTGGACCGACTACGTCGTCCTCTTTCACGGAATTCTCGCCGAGGTCGTCCAAAATTACGGCGACGGTGTCCCCTATTGGGGAAGTTCGCCCAGCGCGAATTTCGAAAATCCGCCGGACAGCCAGACCGACGGGGACATGCACTACTGGCAGGTGTGGCACGCTCTGGCGCCTATCGAAATGTACACGCAGCAATTCCCGCGCTTCATGTCCGAATACGGATTTCAATCTTTCCCGGAAATGCGTACCATTCGCACCTTTGCAAAACCGGAAGATATGGACATCCGCTCCGCCACCATGCAGGACCATCAGAAAAATCACGGCGGCAACGAGCGAATCCTCAGTTACATGCTGCGCTGGTATCCGGAGCCAAAAGATTTCGCATCCTTCGTCTACCTCAGTCAGGTCCTGCAGGCCGAAGCCATCAAAGTTGGCGCCGAACATTTGCGCCGGCAGATGCCTAACACCATGGGATCTCTCTACTGGCAGCTGAATGACTGCTGGCCCGTCGCGTCCTGGGCCAGCATTGACTATTACGGCCACTGGAAAGCGCTGCAGTATTACGCAAAACGCTTTTACGATGATGTGATTGTTTCTCCGTTTGCTCACGACGGAAAAGTGGACGTGTATGTAATCTCGGACAAGCTACAGCCACTCAGCGGAACGATCCGCACCCGCTTGCTCGATTTTTCTGGAAAAGTATTGTCCGAAAAAACGCAGAACGTTCAGATCCCCGTGCAGTCCAGCACGATATATCTCACCCTGGACCAAAAAGAACTCCTGGCCAACGCCGATCCCAAAAGCAGCTTTTTGGTTTTTGATCTGACCATCGGGGGCCAAGCTGTTTCACGCAATCTACTTTTCTTCGACACCATGCACAACCTCGATCTGCCGAAATCCCCAAAGATAGATGTATCGGTTGATAGTTCGAATGGATCGTTCACCGTTACGCTGCGCTCCCCGGCGCTCGCGCGCAGCGTAAACTTGTCTTTCGGGGATTTGGACGTGCAGACCTCCGACAATTACTTCGACTTGCTGCCAGGCGAAGCCGTCACGGTAAGACTAAAAACACCGCCCTCTGCGTCGCTCGACCAACTCAAAAACTCGATGCAAGTTCAATCTCTCACTGATGCGTTTCCCACATCCGAGACCATGCGTTAATTCGTGCTGTGGATCGGAAAGAATCCTCTTTTGAATTTATTTATTGTTCACCGACGCCACATTCGCCGCGGACAACGTGACCGTGCCTCGCAGCGCGATGTTCTGACTGGAATCTCCTACCAGAATCTGGAAGTCGCTCGCATCAGCATGCCATCGCTTTGCGTCCGCGTCGTAATACGCGAAGGCGCGCCCATCCAGAATAACCGTAGCGGTCTTCGTCTCTCCCGGTTTCAGGTTAACCCTCGAAAATCCCTTCAACTCCTTCGCCGGCCGCGAGACTTTGGCGCTTGGCTCAGCCACGTAAACTTGGGCCACCTCCGCTCCTTCGCGCGCACCCGTATTCGTCACCTCGAATGAAACCCGGTACAGTGGCTCGGACAGACTTTCTGTTTTTGTCGCCGAGTCCACCGGCTTAATCGCCAGATTGGCAAATTTGAACGTCGTATACGAAAGTCCGTAACCAAAGGGAAACAGCGGTTTCGTGCCATTCTTTTCATACCCGCGATAGCCGACGAATACACCTTCTTTGTAATTCACTTTAGTAGTTCCAGCCGGCGGGTAGTAACTGTCGTGCACCGGATTGTCTTCCCATCGCCGTTCAAATGTCGCCGGCAGATGCCCCGACGGATTCACATCTCCGAAAAGAATTTCCGCGGCGGCCTTCCCGCCTTCCTGACCCGGATACCAGGTCTGCAGCAGCGCCGGAACGCTGTCGATCCAGGCATCCATGTCCACATTGCCGCCCGAATTCAGCACCACTACCGTGTTCTTATTGGCCGCGACCATCTCGCGAATCAATTCGTCCTGGCCCGGAGGCAATCGAAAAGTTCGGTCCGCGCCTTCGCTTTCAGATTCCGGATCGAAACCAACCGCCACAATCACCACATTCGCTTTCGCCGCCAACGCCTTCGCATCCGCCAGGACGAAGCTCCCCTCGCGCACGATTCCCATATGCAGATGCCCGCCCAGCCATTGCGAATACCCGTGATGTTCCAGCACAACCTTGTGTGCATTGTTATCTAAAGAAATCGTAGCGACACCGAGCAATTCTCTTGCATCCGTCCAGTCGTCCAGAACAATTTGGTCATCCACGTACACGCGATAGTAGCCGCCGTCTTCTCCCGTTGACGAAACGAACAGATCGTACTTCCCGGCGGAACTGGGCGCGTAATATCCGGTCCAACGTGAGGAAAGTGCCAGGTCAGACAAGTTCTTTTTGCTCGGCGCTCCCATATCAACATCTTTCTCGATCCGCGTGACCAGCGGCGTGCCCTGCAAAGCAGGATTTGCAAAATATTCCGCCGTTAGTCCCTTCGTCCCGCCCTGCGCCGTCGTCGCAAAAGGCGTCGCCTCCGCCATCTCGCTGATCGTCGGCACGCCGGGGCTGTAATACACTTTGCCAGAACTTCCCACATAGTCGCTGACGCCTTGAATCAGGCTGACCGGTGCGAACGGCACGCTGCGCGCGCTGCCGCCCCCAACCGGCACCGCCGGATGCGCATTAGGTCCCACCACCAGCACCGAAATTCCTGGATCCTTTTTCAGTGGCAGCATATTGCCATCATTCTTCAGCAGCACCGCGCCCTCGCGCGCAGCGTCGAGCGCCACCTGATCCCCTTCGCGGTTGTAACGTGAAACTGTGAGATCGGTTTGTTCGCGGTCGAGCCATCCAAATTGAATCGCCGTCCGTAGAATCCGCCGTACTTTGTCGTCAATCGTCGCCACCGTCACCTTTCCTTCTTTAATCAGCGGCAGCAGCGTCGCCCGATTCATGTACACGCCTTTTGGCATCTCCATATCCAAGCCGCCATTCGCGATGCCGAGCGTGTCGTAGGTCGAAGTCCAGTCCGACATCAGCAGGCCTGTAAATCCCCACTCTTTTTTCAAGATATCAATATTCAAATGCGAATTCTGCGAGCCGTGGATGCCGTTGATCAGGTTGTACGAATCCATCACCGCGCCCACCTGACCCTCTTTCACCGCCGCTTCGAATGCCGGCAAATAGATTTCGCGCAGCGTGCGTTCATCCACCATCGCGTCCGTGTTGTGCCGATCGAATTCCGAATTATTTACCGCAAAATGCTTGACCGTCGCGCTGACTCCCTGGCTCTGCATTCCCTTGATGTAACCGACTGCGATTTTCCCCGCCAGATACGGGTCTTCTCCCATATATTCGAAATTGCGTCCATTCATCGGTGCCCGATAAATATTGACCGCCGGCCCCAACATGAAATGCACGCCCTTCGCTCGCGCATCCTTGCCGATTTCAATTCCTTCGCGTTCGGCCAATGCCGGATCCCATGACGCAGCCAGTGAAATTCCTCCAGCCATCGTCGTGCCGGGCCCACCGTAGCGCACGCCGATCGGCCCATCCGCCATGCGTAGGCGCGGCCAGCCAAGTTCCGGATACCCGCGGATGTAGAAATCGTCCTGGCCGCCGATCAAATCAATTTTTTGGTCGAGCGTCATCCGGCCTAAAATTGCCTCCACCCGCTGCTCCACGTCGCCCGGTGCCGAAGTCGCCGAGGGAACCACCGCGAACGTTACGACCAAAAAAACGAACGCCAGCATCGCCCTCGTGCCACGTCGCGAATTCGCAGGTTTCAGCGTGGTCATGACTTCTCCCTTTTCGCTCGATTCACTTCGGAGACTCATCGGTTTGGCTCGCGTTGCTCTGCAATTTCCGGAACAGCTCCATTTCCTTTTCCGCCTCCGCCGTCTTGCCTTGCTTGCGATAAATTCCTGCAAGCCCAAAATGCGCTTGCCCGGCGAGCGAAGTGTTATTTTCCAAAGTGAGCAGATGCATCCAGGATTTTTGGGCTAGCGCATCGTCTCCATCCAGGTTCGCCGCCTTGCCCAGCATGTACAGCGTCTCCGGCATGTCGTGCTTGAGCTGGTCGGAACGGCTGAGCGCCACGCGCGCTTCGTGGAATTTCCCCAGCTGTATTTCCGCTTCGCCCAGCCGGTACATCGCTTCAGCGTTTCCGGGCTGCAGTTCCGTTTCCAGGCGAAATTGTTCCTCCGCCTTGTCCCATTGCTGCGCGCGCCCATAGAGATATCCAAAATCCATGTGCAGCCCCGCGGTCTGCGGACGCAGACGCAACGCTTCGTTGAATTCCCGCTCCGCGCTGGGAACTTCGCGCAGCGCCGCGTAATCCTCCGCCATCATTTGGTGCGCGCGCGCCGAATCCGGAAAACGCGATTCCAGCGTGTCGAAAGCATCCTTCGACAAAAGTCCCGCCGCCCGGCCGTAGTAATACAGCAAGTCGGGATCGTCAGGACTTTTCGCCAGCGCCTTTTGCAGCACTGCAACTGCTTCCGGCAATCTCCCGGCGTCGAGCAGCGCAATACCCAGCGCGCTTTCGTCGCCGCCTTTTTCGAGATGCGGAATCGCTTCGGCGGCGTAGCCCTGCGCCAGCAGCGCGTACCCCAGCAATTGGTGCGCGCCATCAACCTTGGGGTTCAGTTCGAGCGCATGTTTGAGAGGAGGCACTGCGGCGGCATAATCGTGTTTTTCGATGAACACTTCGCCAAGATCCACGAACGCCGCCGCCAGCTTCGGATCGAGGTCAATCGCCTTCTGAAATTCCGTGATGGCTGAATCCAGCTGTCCGGCCTTATCGGCTTCCACACCTGCGTGCAGGTGCTGCAAAGCCGGAGTCGGCCCAGCCTGCAGCAACAACGCAACGAATACAAAATTCTCGATCATTTTTCCGGCTCTTTGACCTCGAGAAATTGATTGGCTTTCACGCTGTCCAGCGTTTGATGCGCTCCAGAGGGCCAGTAGATTTCAACTTTCGCGGTCTCCGCTGCGCCCAGCCCGAAGTGCAGCCGTTTGTCGCTGGCCGAAACGTAACTGCCCGAAGTGGTCGCAAATCGCGTCTGGCCGTTCACCATCACGCGCGCTCCGATGCCATCCCGGTTGCTGCGTGTTCCATGCAGCGAAATCGTCAGCCAGTGCCCCGCGCCGCCGCGATTCCACAGCACCAGCGGCTCGCCACCCAGCGTCGTCACCAGAATATCCTGCCACCCGTCGTTGTTCAGGTCGCCAAACGCCACTCCTCGGCCCGCAATCGCAGTGGTCACTCCCGAATCGGCGCGCTCGAACCGTCCGTCGCGATTCACCGCCAGCAGCGGCGTTTCCTTGTAATGCAGCATGTGATCGATTGCTTCCACGTTGTCCAGCACGTGGCTCTGCGCCACGAACAAGTCCTTCCAACCATCGTTGTCCAGATCCTCGAGCCCCACGCCCCACCCGGAGCTCGCCGCCGATAGCAGCCCTAAACCGGTCTGCAGGCTGCGGTAACTGAACAATCCATTTCCGTCATTATGAAACAGCGCGTACACCTCGCGCGGCAGCACGGTCACCAGAATGTCCGGCCGCCCATCGTTGTCGTAATCCTGAAACACCGTCCCCATGCCGGAAATGGGCTTGCCGTCAGCGGTCAGGCCCGCGCCTGCCTCTAACGCGCATTCCGTGAACGTTCCATTGCCATTATTGCGAAACAGAAACTGGCGCATGCCGTCGTTGGCCACGAAAACATCCGTATATCCGTCGCCGTCATAATCCGCAAACGAAACGCCCAGCGAACGCCCCTTGATCGTCCCAATGCCGCTGTGCTGGCTCACGTCCTCGAAGGTGCCGTCACCTCGATTGCGATACAAAATGTTCGTCGTCTGCGGAAATTCCGCGGGCGGACAATAGGTCTGCCATTCCTGCCCGCAAATCTTGCTATGCTGCGTGTCCCATAGCATGTAGCGGGTGACGAACAGATCCAGTCGTCCGTCGTTGTCATAGTCAAAAAACCCGGCCGACGACGACCACCCTCCAGACGCCACTCCGGCCTTTGCGGTCACGTCCGTAAACGTCCCATCCCCGTTGTTGTGATACAGCACATTTTTTCCGTAGCTGGTCACATAAAGGTCCGCAAACCCATCGTTATCGTAGTCCCCGACCGCTACGCCGATGCCGTAGTTGCCGTCGCCTGCATCCGCCAGCCCGGCTTCCTTGGTTACGTCTGTGAAGCTCCCATCCGCATTTTGCCGGTACAGCCGATTCCAGTTCTTCGGATCGCGGCGGTCAAACGTTTCCGGCGCATGCATCGGATTTGCCAGATGCCCGCTGTTCACCAGAAAAATGTCCAGCAAGCCGTCGTTGTTGTAATCAAACAGCGCCACGCCCCCGCCCATCGTTTCGATCAGATATTTTTGCGGCGTGGGCGAATTGACGTGCATGAAATCCAGCCCCCGCGGCTTCCTTACTTCGAATCGCGGTTCCTGCTGCGAAGCGGCCAGGGATAAGGGAAGCGGCAGTGCCAGGCCCATCGCCGCAAGCGTCTCGAGAAAATCGCGTCGTGATATCGGGGAAGTCATTCGCTTCTGTGCGGGCTCCGCTGAGGCAATCGCAAGGGTAGCAGAAGTCATCAGGCCGCGCACCGCCGGACCCAGCGCCCTGCACTGAACCGAAGTCGCAATAAACCGGAAATCGAAACTCGAATTTGAGGGGCGAACCTAACGGGCGACTCTTCGAGGACCTAATTTCAACACGAGAGGAATCGAAGGCGGACACCGGGGGGCGGCGCCCGCCTTCTCTCCTCTTTCATGCTAGAACAAAAACTTCAACGCAAACTGAATCAACCGTGGCGTGTTAAGTTGGCTGTTGACGACGCCGAAGCTGCCAGCCGGTGCCGGGGTGCAGCAGGTTGTGTTCGGTGGGCCAAACTGGACGCGATTGAAGGTGTTGAAGAACTCCGTCCGGAATTGCAAACCGAGCTTGTTGTCCGGCCCGAAGTTCGTCGTCTTGAATAACGCGATGTCCCAGTTATTGATCCCCGCGCCTCGAAGCGTGGCATCCACGCGCGACTCGTCGCCGAAACCCCATTCCGCGGGAGCCACGAAGCAGCTCGTGTTAAACCAAATGACGCCGTTCGTAGTGCCCGGCGCGGTCGTATGCGGCGCGCTCTTATCGCATCCTGGTACAACATTCGGACGCAGTTGAAAGTTTTGTGAGAAGCCCGCATTCGAAATCCCGTTGGATCCACCGAAAGAGATTGGCAGAGGGAAACCTTTTTGAAACGTGGTCACGCCATCAACGCCCCAGCCGGAAACGACCTTGCCAACTACTCCGGAAGCATCGGACATGTACCGCTGGCCCCGGCCAAAGGGCAGGTCATAGACGTAGCTGATCACCAGGCGTTGGGACACATCCTGCGAGGAGAGCGACTTCTCTCCCTTCAGGTTGTTCCAGTCCTGCGGTTGGCCGACGCCACCTTCCAGCCAGGTTGTCAATGTGTCAGTGTTGCTTAGCAACTTGGCGTTGGTGTAGGCCGCCAGGAAGGTACCGCCATCCTTAAACCGTTTCGTGGCTGTGAGCTGGAACGAGTTATAGTTGCTGCCGCAGCAACCATCCCCAACGAGCGACAAGCCGGAATACTGGGGATAGGGACGGTCCAATTGACCCGCGGAAATCGTCGGGTTCGATGTCGGGTTTAACCCGCTGACAGTGGTAATCCCCTGGAATGGGTTCGGAACCTGCTGAATAATTGAGACCGGCTGACCTGCGTTGGCCTGCTGTTGTGCTTGGGCGTAAAACGAGTCGGGAAGGTTGTTGATTGACACGTTATTTGAACTCGCCAAATGCACGCCTCGGGAGCCGGCGTACGCGGCGTCTACGAAAATGCCCCACGGCAATTCCCTTTGGATATCCAGATTGAACTGCTGCACATAACCCGGCGAATAGTTTCGGTATGGAGCCTCGAAGGGGTTTCCACCCGCGTCAAAAGCCGAAATATTGCCGTTCCTGGGCAGCGGAGTGTTAACATTCGGACCGAACGGCCCGTTCGTTGGGCAATTCAGCGTTCCTGAAGGTGACTGGGGGCTGGCGGCTCCCGGTGTGAACGCGCAGTTCGTCGCTGACAGTGTGCTGTTCGGAGTGCGCCCGCCGTTGGTGGTTGCGACAAACAGAGTCGAGGCCAAGTTGAGCGGGTCATTGCTGGGGTTCATGTTGAACAATACCCAGTTCGGGATAAAGAAGATGCCGTAACCCGCGCGAATGACCGTTTTCTGATCCCAGCTATAGGCAACCCCCAACCGCGGCATTAATTCCTTCTTGTACAGCGGAACAGCGGTCCGCCCGGGGTTAATGCCGGTGCCAACGAAGAAGACATCGCCCGGACATGGGCTGCCGGCAATCCCCTGCCCCGCCGTAGGCCCAGACGTAGCTACGCCACAGCCGGTAACTGTGCGGTTCGTTGCCGAGGGATCCCAGTAGCTTGAAAGGTCATGACGCTCCGAGAAATTTCCCGGCAAATCGTACCGCAAGCCGTAGTTGATCGTCAGCTTCTGCGTCACTCTCCACGTGTCTCCAAAGTAGAAACCTCGGTAGGTCTCTTTTTGCGCCACCAGCGCCGGGATCTGCGCTTCACCGAAATTGTGGTTGAACACACTGCCCACATTCTGGCCGTATCCCAACAGGAAATCGGCGAAGTCACTACCGGTGTTCGGCATTGGATTGACCACGTTGTCAGCCGTCCAGCTGCCATTGAATTGGAAAGCGCCGCTGGCGATATTCGTTTGGGCGTAGTTGTCGTAGGTCTCGATGAGCTGGCCGCCAAACACCCAGGTGTGACGTCCCTTGATCCAAGTAAGGCTTGGTGAGAAGGCGACCTGCGTGTCGTGGTCCGTGATGAAGCTTTGGCCTTGCGAACAGGTAACGACCGGATCCGAGTTTTGGAAACACGGCGAGAATGGCGACCGGGAAGCCGAGGGAATTTCGGCATTGTAAGCCGTGGGCCAGCCGAATTGGGTCAAATCGAAATTCGAGTTTGTCGGTGAGCGCAGATAATGGAACCGGCTGCCGCTGCCATTGAGGTTCAGAATCAGATCAGGCCGGATCGAGTAACTGTAATCTATGGCGGCGGCATTGGTCTGATAGGTTTCCGCGCATTTGTCAGCGCACAACCCGGTTTTGAACGGATCCAGTGGCAGATCCAGTAGGTTCCAGAAATTGTAACGGGCAAAAATGTGCTGCGTCGAGCTGAGGTTCTGGTCTACACGGCCTATATATTGATTGGCATTCCCGCCCGAGGCCCCGGCCGCAGTGAAATTTTGGCTTTCATTGCCGTTGGTCGGCATCGCAATGAACTTCAGTTCTTCCAATGCAGCCGGATTAATTACGGGAATCGTGTTGTTGACGAACTGCGTCCGGGCGCAACCATTTCCCGTCGCGACACATCCAGCACTCACGCTGAGCGGATCGAAAATGGGAATATCCGCCGGGAACACTCCGCCTCTCTCTGCTACGGTGGGCACCGTCGTAGTAAAAGTCGTGGAAGCCCGCTGACGGTAACCATCCCACGCGAAGAAAAAGAACGTTTTATCCTTCACCACTGGGCCGCCAACGGTAACGCCATACTGGTTCTGCACGTACGGAGGATTCGTTGAGTCGAAAAACGGCCGTGCATTGAGAACTTTGTTGCGGAAGTATTCGTACGCTTCACCGTGAAACTGATTCGTCCCGCCCTTCGTGCTCAGGTTGACGATACCGCCGGCGAACTTGCCCCATTCCGGCCCGAGGTTGTTGTACTGAACCTTGAATTCCGATATCGAGTCTTGGTCTGGAAGTAGAACGGGCAAGTTGATATAGCCGATGTTCACCGGCTGGCCATCGAGGTACTCGGCGCTCTCGTTGCCAAAAGAGCCCCCCACTTGGTAATTGCCCCAGCTGAACGGATTCGGTCCAACCTGCGACCCACCGGTCGCGGAGCCCGAGCCGCTGCCCCCCGCGATGGCAGCTGGAGAAAGCGTGATGAGAGCGAAAACGTTACGGCCGTTCAGCGGAATCTCGTTGGTTTGACGCTCGTCAATAACCTGTCCGAGCGAAGTATTCGTTGGTGTCAGCAGCGGGGTTTCGCCGGTCACTTCCACCGTCTGGGTCACCGCGCCGACCTCAAGTGCTGGGTCAATGCGCACGGCCTGTTGTACTTGGACCGTCACCGGCTCGCGCTTGTAATGCTTGAAGCCGTCCTTCTGCACGTCCAGCCGATAATCACCGGGATTCAGGTTCACGAAGGAGTACAAGCCATCGCCGCTTGTGGTCACGGTTTGCGTGGCCGCGGTCGCGAGGCTCGTCAGCGTGACTTGTGCGTCCGGAATCGCTGATCCGGACGAGTCCGTTATGGTTCCCGAGATGGAACCAAACGTGGACTGCGCCGACGCACGCGGTCCCATGAGCATGGCTAGGCAGCAGCAAAGTCCAAGAGCAAGAATAACTAGAGAGTGTCCAAACGACTTTGTCATGGTGCTATTTCCTCCCCCGAAGAAAACTTGCCGACCAAACAATCGGATACCCGTAGATTGCTCTGGCCTATCACTTAGAACGGAACTTTTGCGGGGAGTCGCAGCTCGATGGACAAGATCATCACGGAAAAACGTACGACGTGCCACCCGCGAAACTTATCTCGAACGGCTTTCCATACCGATACAGTCCATCAATTTTTTAGATGCCACCCCGGCTGGGATGCATTTAGCTCCAAGAGGCTATACCCTGTCAAGACAAAAATAACGATTTTCTAAAGACTTTATCTCAATTTGCTACGGATAGGCTTTCCGTCCTCATTATTTCGCAGTAGTATGCTGCTGGGCAGACGTGCCCTTAGCTCGCGCGGCCATTCAGCTGAACCGTTTGTCGACTATCTGAAAGAGACGACGCAATGCATAGCCACGGCAAGAATAAGGACGGGCGGAAGCTTCGCGTCGTCACCTTGAAGTCTGTCGCTGACCATGTTGGGCTCACTCCCAGCACCGTCTCTGCGGTTTTGAATAATTCTGCCGCCGCGCGTTCGGTTCCCGAACACACCAAGAAACGAATTCTCGCCGCGTCACGCGAACTCAACTACCGCCCCAATTATTTGGCGCGCTCCTTGCGCGTCCAGCGCACCTATACCATCGGCGTAATTGCCCGTGACTTGGGCGACGCCTACGCTGCCATGATCATCAGCGGCATCGAACGTTATTTGCGGCAACAAAGTTTTTTCTTTCTCACCGTCGCTCATCACAACGACAAAAATCTCCTGGACACCTATTCGCACATTCTCCTGCAGCGCGGCGTCGAAGGTCTGATCTCGGTGGACACCGTGCTCGGTGAATCCATGTCGTTGCCCACCATCGCCATCTCCGGTCACCGGTCGATCGAAGGCGTCACGAATATCCTTCTCGATCATCGCCGCGCCGCCTCGCTCGCGCTTCAACACCTCTTCGATCTCGGCCATCGCGAAATCGCCTTCATGCGCGGCCCGCAGTACAGCGTGGACTCCGCCGATCGCTGGAACGCCATCGTCGAAGTGGCCCGGCACCTCGGCATAAAAGTTCGGCCGGAACTCACCATTCAGTTGGAAGGCGATCTCTCCACTCCCGAAGTCGCCTATCCCGCCACCAAGAAATTCTTGCACGGACAAAAAAATCCGTTCTCCGCGCTCTTCGCCTTTAACGACAATTCCGCCCTCGGCGCCATCAGCGCCTTTCAGGAAGCCGGCATGCATGTGCCGCGCGACGTCTCGGTCGTGGGCTTCGACGACATCAAAATGGCGCCTTACATCAATCCCAGCCTCACCACCGTGCGCCAGCCGTTGCTCAAAATGGGCGAAATCGCCGCCCGCTCTTTGCTCGGCCAGATTAAGGACAGCAAGGAGTACGTCCCGGAAATACTCATCGAGCCCGAATTTGTCGTCCGCAAATCCACCGCCAAGGCCCCTTAGCGAGAGCAGCTAGAACGATATTCTTAACCCTCGCCGGCGTATTTGTTCTTCCCTCTGCTCTCGATTCGTGTACATTGCTTCCGGTCTCTCGGCCTATTCGTCGTGCAAGAAATGGAGCGGCTGGTTCGCATGACCCCGGATGCCTATTCCATCGGCGTTGATTTCGGCGGCACCAACCTGCGGATCGCCGCCTACACACCCGCCTCCGGCTTCCTCGACACCATTCAAATTCCCGCCCGTGTTCAGGCCGGCCGCGATGCCGTCGTCGCCGACATGTGTTCAGCCATCAAAAAGCTCCGCGACATTTTCTCCCCCAAACTTTCATTGCTGGCCATTGGCATCGGCTCGCCG
>JGI12712J15308_10000031_pt1 | contig 34333 bp, 33 predicted proteins | sample JacPin_JW_Ref_O2_FD_15308 | JGI IMG/M metagenome (IMG submission 15308) | reverse complement strand
TTTCTTCCACCTTGCTAAGCCAGTCATCACGTCAGAGGAGAAGGTTGGAGTGTTTTGCTTTTCCTCCTCGACGACAGGCATGTCAATGAACTCGTGGTTCCACTTTCGCGGGTAGATTTCCTCGCCCTCATCGTTGACGGCAGAAGCCACGACCATCTTCACAACTTGTGAATAGGTGTCGATGGTCTTCGGTGACAGACCGCCTTCCACCATCTTCGCAAACAGCGACCTCATGACGGCGTTATTGACTTCGGGCAAGGGTACATCTGCGATGTTCGGGTTAATCCAGTTGTCGAGACAGCCCTCCCACGATTCCAATGTTGAAGCCGCAACAGGCTTGCGTCTTCGATTTTGGATATGTTGAACCATCGTTTCGCCTGCTCGCGAGAATGCCGCTCTCGGCGCTCACTCCTGCCCCGGCAAGAATGAAGATACGGTCGGCGGGGAAACCGAGAGCATGGGAAGAAACGCGAAACGAAACCCACAACGGCCACTTGGCGCAACGATAACGGAACAAGACTTCCGTAACTGGTGTCAAATGCAGAAAGCCGTGAACATTCCATTATGCGGGTTCAGAGAAGGCTCTGCTGGCTAATCGTGTTCTCAATCATCGCGGCATCGCTCTGTCAGGCTCAGGAGCCCGGAAGCCGTTTGGATGATGTGAATGCTGTAACAGAACCTTCCCTTCAGCAGAAGGCGGAAGCCGGGGACCGTGAGGCGCAAAACCAACTCGGCATAATTGCTCAGGACAACCACGATTATCGGGAAGCGTTCAAATGGTTCCAACTTGCAGCGAACCAAGGATTGAGCGGGGCTCAAGTGGGGCTCGGATTCTTGTACGACATGGGACTTGGAGTGGAGAAGGATTTCGACCAATCGGCTCGTTGGTATGGTTTGGCGGCGGCTCAGGGCAACCCCGATGGAGAATTTGATCTGGCAATGTGCTACCTCCATGGCGAAGGCGTCGAGCAGGATCAGACTCTTGCGAGAAAGTGGTTTTCTTCGGCTCTCGAACACGGAGATGGCGGCCGATCCCTTGACGGTATTGGACTAACCTACGAAGACGGCCAAAGAGATTATGTGGAGGCTTTCCGCTGGTACATGAAGGCAGCGGAAGTGGGATACGGCGAAGCGCAGTACCACGTCTGTAGGGCGGCGGCACAGGGAATCGGCGTTGCGGCTGATTATCCGGAGGCCGTAAAGTGGTGTTCGAAGCTGGCAGAGAGCGGCGACGAGTGGGGACAATTCGGGATGGGGCGGATTAATGAAGATGGCACAGGCGTGACGCCCGATCTCGCGAAAGCGGCCGAGTGGTACAGGAAGTCCGCCGAACAGGGAAACCCCGCTGCACAGCTTAGTTTGGGAGCCATGTACTCGGATGGCAAAGGCGTTCGACGCGATCTCGTTAAGGCGTACATGTGGGTAGCCTTGGCGGGTTCCGGGAAGCATCCGGATGCGCAGGCCGCTCTTGAGGCCCTGACCGAAAACATGAATAAACGCCAAATATCTGTTGCCCAAGCCCTTGCTCTAAAATGGATGCAGGAACACCCACGCGATCCTGAGAAGAGTCTGGATCACATAGAGTATCCGCCACAATAATCTTGCCCGTGCCTACAAAGTGAACTCCCGCAGGGCTTCCGCTCCTGCGGGATGTTCCGACAGGCGACATCAATCCGCTACAAGCAAGCGTCGGTCACGATGCGGCTGTGTACGGGGTGTCCCGTGGTGACTTCGCATTTCTCGCCCGCCCCCCTGAACCCTTATTGGCAGTTTCATTTCGGGAAAATACCTCGGACCGACTTTCCCCCCAGTGAGCGCTCTTGCTCAGTTTTGGGATTGCGATTCACATTAGGCTAAAGACGGTAGGATAGCGCTCAGAATTCTTGCCGATGGAGCAAATCGGGCACTCCCTACGCATTCAGGTGATCAGGCGCGAGAAACGGATACATACAATGTACAAAATAGAGAAAACCGATTTGGGGTTTCAGCTCACCTTCGGCGGCGATATGACGGAAGCTGAACTCCAGACGTGGTACGAGGAGAGTGCGGGAGTTCTGGCTGAGATGCAGCTCCCATTCGGCGTAATCATCGATATGAGGACGCTGGCTCCACTCCCAATCGAAGCCCAAACGGTGATGGTCAAGGGCCAAGCAATGTATCGAAGCTGCGGCATGCAACGCTCCTGCGTCATTCTGGAAGACGCCATTACCACAATTCAGTTTATGCGGCTAGCGAGACAGTCCGGGATTTTTAAGTACGAGCGCTATATAAATGCGTCAGTACAGAAAGATTGGCGACAAGTGGCGCGGAGTTGGGTCAGAGACGCTGTCGCTCCCCCGCAGTGAGAGGGTTTTGCTCGGCAATCCGTACGCCTCTGTGATCGATCAAGTCTCGATTCCTAAGACGTTTCACCTCCGGGATAAGACTTAGGATCGTTGTGGCTTTAGTTGGAAGAAGACCGCAAACTGTCCGTGATGCAGCCGATTGAGGCAGGATCGGGCGAACTGACAGCGGAGTGGCGACAGGTTCGATTCACATGGGACGCGAGTGGATGCGAAGTGAGACATGGATACTACAACCACCGTTATCGAGAGCGTGAAAGGCTGTTAGTGTCGAGGTATCAAAGTGAATCTCCGAATTCACTCTAATTAAGTCCATTTCACGCGTTGACCGTCGCTGGGTCTTCTCCGCAGCGCCCTAGAGCCAACGCGAGATTCGCTTCAACCGCGTTTCAACCGCCAAGTCCTTCAGCTTGCGTAGCCCAGCTGGAAGGGATTTCCGCCCAGCGTCGCGATGAGGTACCAGCCCGTGGCGCCGATATGTTTCGATGGGCCATACGTGTAGCCGAAGCCGGTGTCCATGACGCTGGTGGACGCCACAAGACCTTCCCCGAGTGGAATGCTTGCGCTGTTGACGGTTTGTCCTGCGCCCAATTCGGCTTGCGCCGTCTCGCAAGTGTTCACAAACTTCAATGCTGTTTGCAAGTCCCGGAAGCGATCACGCAGGCTTTCTCGGCTGGCAATCGTGCGGGCGATGAGCGCCGCGATGGTATGCGAGGTGCCCTCCAGCCATACGGCATTCGGATCGTAGGTGGGCGTGTTCAAGCTGGCTGTGTCAAAGACCATGCCGGTGAAGGTTTCGCTTCCGGTCAGGCTGCTGTCGCGAGACGCAGGGGTGTCGGTGGCCTGCAGATTTGCGATCGCCCAGTCGATAGTCTGCTTGTACTGATTGTCGAGGAGGGCAAGATACGACCACGTCTGACAGTCCTCTGGAACCGGATAGGTATTGATGGTGATCTGATCTCCCAAGGTGCCTGTGTAGAAGTAGCCGTCCGTGGCGTTGTACATCGCGATCACAAAGCTAAGGGCGTGCGCGGCGAGAGCCTTCCATGACATGCCATTACTCGCGGAGCCATGATGCGTAAGTTCTTCGAGCATGGTGAAGAAGGCATAGGTGTCGATATTGTGTTCCGTCGACTTACCATTGGGCGAGGGCACAGACTGGTTGTATTGGTTAATGTTGGTGCCGAAGGAGTAGCCGCCCGGTCCCAGCGTGTTGTACGTGTTGGTGACGATCCAGTTTGCAACGTTGAGAGCCGCGGTTAGATAACTGGGGTTCCAGGTTCGGCGATAAAGCTGCGTTAGGGCCATGCCTGCCCAGGCTTGGTCGCCGACCGCGCTGGTATAGAAGTAGAAAGGGAAAGCCGCTGGCGTAATGTAAGCGCCGCTGGCGGAGGGTTGGTTCACGAAATAAGCCTGGGCGAAGCGGCCATCGTTGAACGGGAAATTGTTTGCTTGCGCATAGATAAGCCCCTGCCCTAAAACCTGAGCGCGAGCCAGGGAGTCATGGCTTGCGTCGAGCAAGTAGGCGTGGATCGAAACGGCATTGTCGTAAGTGAAAGCCGTTGATTCCAGCCCCGACTGGTCAGCATAACTCTGAATCAGTCGGACCGTGCTGCCGGTGGCGTAGGCATCCATCATCATGTTCTGGAACTTGAATGCTTGTTCGATCGATCCAAAGTAAGTATTCGCAGCGTCGCTCGCGACGGCCGGGTTGGCTGGGGCTGCATGCGCAAGTCGCGACAGGCCGAGAGGAGCGACTCCCGCTGCGACTGCTGCTCCAAATCCGAATCCGAACAATTTCCTCCTGGACATGGTGTGCATTTTCTCATCCCTCCCGAGATCGGCGTTTTCTACCGAAGGAAGATACTCGCCGGATTTTGTGATGTCAACAATAACGAGCGGTGAATAACGAGCGGTGAATCTTAGCGCCGGCCTCAGCCCTGCGAGAAAAATCCCACCGATCAACAACCGAACGGTTACAAATGCAATCGACTGCTAACACTGCTATCCGGGCTAAACGCGCTAAGTGAGGTAGGCAAGTGATGGATCAATAAGGAGTTGAGGCTGTTTTTGGTTTGCCGCGATTCGACGGCGGCGAGATAGGTTTGGGCAGTCCGGACGGCGCACAATGGCTCATGAATCAAGGACGCGCTGTCTACTCGCAGTGAATCAGCTTCCTTCCCCGATCGGAGGAGTGGATGTCTCCCTCACGCATGCCGGCGTCAGTTTTTGGAGTGCACAGTTTCCCGTTCCATGGCTGTGCCGGAACATGCAAGACCGCGCCCCGAAGGTCTTCGACCTGCAGGCCGATGGTTTCTTCGATGCGAAGGCCGGTGCCCGCGAGCAGAATATAGAGCGTCCGCAGGTATCCTTCGGCCTTGGAGATGATGCTACTCACCTCCTCGGTCGTAAACGAAGGGCGGCTTTGCTCCCCAATCTCAGGCACCTCCATAAAGTTGTGGTTCCACTTTACCGGGTAGATCGCCTCACCTTTGTAATTCAGCGCCGACCCCACCACCATCTGAATCAGTTGCAAATAATTGGTAATGGACTGCGGCGCAAAACGCGGTTTCAGGTCGCAGCCCGGGGTTGCCCGTCATCCGCGGCGAGACAACACCGCCGACGGTCCGTCACCGGTCTAAGCTTTACGAAAAGTTTGGCATCTCCCCTTGCTCCTGGGATGGGCCGCGGGATCGAGCGCGCCGCGTTTGAGGTAGAACTTTTATCTAGAACATGGTGGTAACGCTGCGGCTCCAGATCAGGACTTTTGAGCAGAGGAATCGGAAGCTGGCCTGGAGCTTGTACATGAGGAACCTGCCTTGGCGCGCGAGTAGAACGCCTCCGTAGGTAGCGCAAATGTCCTGGTTACCACACACGGTCCGGAGATTCGTTCGCTGAAAACGGCACTCTTGACATCGAACGCGCGCCCAAGCCTTGCAATAGAAAATTCATCCATAATTCATCTGCGGTTGATAATCAAGTCCCGAACGCAGGGGTATGCTCACAACACCTGGGAGCTGATCCAAGAGAAACGGGTTAATCAGCTGACTTCAGCAACTCTCTAAAACTACGCTTGAGTGAGGTGTCCATGAAACATGTGCGAGCAGTCTTGATTATCCTCTCTTTGCTTGTCGTGACGCCGTTGTTTGCGCAATCACAAATGAGCAAAGTAAGAACTGTGTGGGTGATCATGATGGAAAATCATAACTGGACGGGCGACGACGCCGGCGCATCGTTTGGTGACCCAGATATAAAGGACAACCCACTGGCCCCGTATATCAACGGGACGCTGGTAAAAATATCGGCGCACCCAGAGCAGTACTACAATCCTCCCGGGAACCATCCCAGCCAGCCGAATTATTTGTGGCTGGAAGCAGGCACCAACTTCGGCGTGGTCGCGGATACCCAGCCCGGCCAGCCCCAATTTTTCACCCACAAGCACCTGGTACGACTTCTGGAAGATGCGGGTATCACCTGGCGGTCATACGCAGAGCCGGATTTTGGCAGTCCGGTGTTCGACAACTGCCCACTCGATTTCAGCTACCTCGATGTAGAGCACCTTGGCGTCGTGTACTTCAATGACATTAACGACGGGTTGAACCCTCAGTCGACCGAGTGTATCGAGCACGTCAGGCCCTTTTACCAACTAGCGACCGACCTGGCTGATCACACCACAGCGCAGATGAACCTGGTTACACCAAACCTGTGCCATGACGGACATGAGGGGATTTCTCCTTGTGATGCTCAGGAACCGGCAGACAATACGTTGCGGTCGGATCAGTGGCTTAAGGAGAATCTGCCGGTGATTATGCAGTCGGATGCGTACAAGCAAGGTGGTGCAATATTCGTCGTCTGGGATGAGGCCGAAGACAGCGACCAGTACAGCGATGGTCCGATTCCGGTTTTCCTGCTTTCGCCGTTTGCCAAAGGCGCGGGCAAGAAGGGTTACAGCAATAGCATCCACTACGACCATAGCTCCACTCTGAAAACGATCGAGGAGATCTTCGGCGTACGACCTTTCCTGGGCGCCGCCGCGGACGCGAAAACAGTCGATCTATCGGACTTGTTTCAATGACACACGCCGGGAAAGAGCTGGAAGTGTTGAGTCCGTGGACACTCTTACAGTCATTCCACGAGAGCTGAATTGGTATTGGGCGCTCGACGACAGTCGAGTGCCCAGAATTTCTCTCACGATCTGCGTTGACTGGTCATCTGTCGGAGCCCTTCTTGAACGGAAAAAAATGCTCGTCAGCCACACAACTCGCCTTCTGCGTATGGAAAAGCAGACCTGCGTTTTCACGGGCTGCATCCTCGGCAACCCGAGTCGCGTTCCGAACACATATAAGCGAAAGTGCAACCGGGGTACTAAAGGAAGCGCAGCGTGGCGAAGAACCCCGTTCGAATCGACTGGGATGGAGACTGATTGCTTGACGACCCGCCGCAGATTTCTTCGCCAATCCGCGATTGCTGCTGCAGGGGCGATGGTCCCGCGGGCTTTCTCCCAAACTGCCCGGCGTGACGCGAAGGCCGTGGTTCCGATCCTCGACCCAAACAGTTTGGATCGCTTCGTCGATCCGCTGCCCCTGCCGGTGGTCGCGAAGCCGCTGGGTGAACGCGCCTTGCCTGACAAGTCGGGCGAACGAGTGCCGTTCTACCGTGTGCCGATGCGCGCCATCACCGCCCAACTTCATCGCGACCTGCCGCCCACTAACCTGTGGTCCTACGGCGGTTCGGTCCCCGGCGTGATGTTCGACACGCAATGCGGCCAAGGCCTGTTCGTTGAGTGGGCAAATGAATTACCGACCAAACACTTTCTTCCTGTCGACTACTCGGTGCATGGCGCCGGTCCGGACACACCCGAAGTGCGTACTGTAGTGCATTTGCATGGTGCCAAGACGCCTCCCGAAAGCGACGGATATCCCGAGGACTGGTCCGTTCCCGGTGAATCGCGTACCTACTACTATCCCAACCAGCAGGACGCGGCCCAGCTCTGGTACCACGACCACGCGATCGGTATTACTCGGCTGAACATCTATGCCGGACTTCTGGGGCTGCACGTGATTCGTGACCAGGCCGAGCAGCAATTGGGGCTGCCCAATGGCAAGTACGAGGTTCCGCTCGTGCTCTTTGATCGCCACCTGCGGCGCGATGGCCAGCTGAGTTATCCGTCCTCTTGGGTTCCGGAGGTCTTAGGTGAGGTTCCGCTGGTCAACGGCAAGATCTTTCCTTATCTCGATGTTGAGGCGCGCAAGTATCGATTCCGCGTTGTGAATGCCGCGAATGGACGTTTGTATCGGCTCTCGTGGCCCCATGAGGTTGAGGTCCATCAGATCGGCACCGATCAGGGATTGCTCCCCGCGCCGGTGGCGATAACGCATGTAGTGCTGGCACCTGGGGAGCGCGCGGATCTGGTCGTCGATTTCGCCCCGCAACGCGGCAATCGGATCGTGCTTTCCGACGATGCCTTCACACTCATGGAGTTTCGTGTGAGTGCCGCCGCGGTGTCGGACCCGAGCGAGGTACCCGCCAGGTTGCGTCCGGTGCCGCGTGCCGCAGAGTCTTCCGCGGTAAAAACTCGATGGCTCACGTTGGACGAGCTAAAAAAAGGAATGTCCGCATCCGGTGGGATGTTGTTGAACAAGACGCCGTGGCATATGCCCATCACCGAGAAACCGGTGCTGGGTACCACGGAAATCTGGGAACTGGCGAACCTGACTGACGATGTGCATCCCATTCATCTGCACCTGGTGCGATTCCAGATTCTCGATCGCCGCCGCTTCGATGTCTTCCAGTACATGACGACCGGCACGCTGCGTTATCGAGACCCGGCAAGGCTGCCGGACCCGGACGAAATGGGCTGGAAGGATACGGCTCGCGTGGATGGCCAGACCGTGACCCGAATCATCGTCCCGTTTGAGGGCTACGCCGGTCGCTATGTTTGGCATTGTCATAACCTTGAGCACGAGGACAACGAAATGATGCGTCCCTACGAAGTGCTCGCGGCACGGACTTGAGGTAGTGCATTGGAAGTGGACGTTCGCAGGATTGAAGTAAAGGGAAGACGTGAAAAACAGAGAACTCTGGAGGCCATGATGACTGCACCCTATGCACTTTCTTACCGCGCGCCGAGATTCCGTCGGATGCTTAACCTCTTCCCTCTAGCCTTGGCTTGCGCGCTCTTACCGGTTGCCGCGTCCGCACAGGTGACCTTCAACGGAACCAAGCCGAATGGGAATAACGTGAATATGGGCTCGCAGGCAGTGGGAGCGAGCAGCGCAGCGGTTTCCCTGTCATTTACGATCGCGGCGAATACCAAGGTCGGCAGCATCGGCGTGTTGACCACCGGCATCGCGAGCAGAGATTTCAGGGAGGCGCCCGGGAGCACCTGCACGGCCACCACTTACACTGCGGACACGAATTGCCTTGTCAATGTGACCTTCAAGCCGGCCGCTGCAGGATTGCGAAGGGGCGCGGTCGTGTTCTTCTCGGGCGCGAGTAAAGCCAGCGCCGTACAGGCCTCGGTACCGGTGTTTGGTATCGGGAGCGGGCCACAACTGGTCTTTGGGACGAACAACGCACAAAGCAGTGTCGGTACCGGGCTGCTTAGTCCTGAAGCTGTGGCCCTGGACGCTGTGGGCGATTTCTATATTGCTGACATTGGCCTGCAGGAAGTCTTCAAGGTAACGGCGGCGGGCAAGCAAACCACAGTAGGCTCCGGGTTTGAAGTTCCAGGCGGCGTAGCGGTGGATGGAGCGGGGGATGTCTACATCGCTGATAGCCAGGCGGCAGTCGTGTGGAAGGTGACGCCCGGCGGCGTGCAGACCACAGTGGGCAAGAATTTTCAATACCCCTTTAGCGTGGCAGTGGATGGCGAGGGCAACCTATATGTCAGCGACCCGTATATCCCGACCGTGTTCAAGGTAACGCCGAGCGGCAAGATGACGACGGTGGGCACGGGATATAACACGCCGAATGGTGTGGCAGTGGACTCGGCAGGCAACGTCTACGTGGCCGATCCGTACAACCAGGCAGTTTTCAAGGTCACTCCCGCCGGCAAACAAACTACAGTTGGAACCGGATTGATCGATCCTACGGCTGTGGCCGTGGATGCAGCCGGCGATGTATACATCACCGATGCAGGCACCAACGATCTGTATGAAGTGACGCCCAGCGGCGTGCAGACTACGGTCGCTCAGAACCTGGACATTCCGAGCGGGATTGCGCTGGATGGACCGGGCAATCTCTATCTGGTGAATACGTTCAGCGAGCACGTGCTGAAAATCGGCCGCACGGCGGCCCCTGCACTGAGCTTTGAATCGACAAAGATCAACACGACGAGCAAAGACAGCCCAAAAATCGTAGAGATCGAAAACATCGGCAATGAAGTGCTGAAGTTCTCGGCGCTAGGTTACCCGGTGGACTTTCCGCAGGACTCGCTGGCTGACAACTGCACGCCGAGCACTGCGCTGGCAGCGGCCGACACCTGCACGCTCGCCATCGATTTCAGTCCGGTGACCTCCCTGGGATCGAGCTCTTCAACAGCGTTGACCGAAGTGGTAAAGTTCACCTCCGATAACTTGAACGCGGGACATGCGATGGAAGAAGTGACGGTTACCGGCACGGAGACAAAGTGATCTGGACGTGGAACTACAAATAAGAATCACGCTTGACCGCGATTGGTTTAAGCCCTCAGTGATCACTTTAAAAGCTGCCCACGGTCGTCAGTCCGTTCGGTGGCATTCAAGAAGGGTCACTAATCCGGTGGCCTCCGCTGAGCGAGAGAAAAAGAGGTACGCTGCTCCCTAAGCGAAACCAGATAAAGCACTTGGAGTTTGTAGTTCCATAGTTCGGGACCAGGGGGTCGGAGGTTCAAATCCTCTCTCCCCGACCAATTCATTCAGACCTTTTTAAGTGCCCTCCGTGGCAGGCAGATCGTTGGCACCACGGGCCAGCTGCGAGCGAACGCCCCACTTCCGGCGCGGAGGCTACAGAAATGGGGCACACGGCCTTGAACACGGAAGCTGCTACTTGATGGTGAAGGTCAGCGTGCTCGACTTTCCTCCTCCTGGAGCGGGGTTCTTGACCTCAATGGAAGCCGTGCCGGTGGACGCGACGTCGGCTGCGGGCACGTAAACCCTCATCTCATTTTCGCTGACAACAGAACACATTATCAGAACACTATTTTGACAGAGGCATAATCGCGGGGATTGAGCGAGACCTCGTGGCAGCCAAAGCGTTGATATAAAGAAGACACAGCGGAAACAACTGCCTGGCTAGGGCGGTCGTTTCTTTTGTCTGGATCTTCTTCGTCGTCTCCTTCTTGTTCGTCTTCTTCTCCTCTTTTCTTCCTGCTCATTGTTTCGTCGGTTCATCCAGTCCTTCTTCTACTATTTCCTAATCACCATCACTATCTATCATCGCGTCGCCATCGACCTTCCTGGTTTCCCGACACTGAGTGGCATGTGGTATGGCAAAATGGTTCTGGAAAGCATTCTCCGCTTAGCGCAGCCAATTCTGTAGTTGAAGGTCCTCGACACGCGCGAATTCCTCTTCGTTATCGGTGATGATCGCGTAACCAAGGGCAAGCGCGTGGGCCGCGATGAGCAAGTCGTTGGCGCCAATTGGCGTGCCCGCCTGCTCAAGGCGAGTGCGCAGCGATCCATAAGCTGCATCCACCGGTGGCTCAAGGGGTAAGACTTCAAGCGCCCCAAGCACCGCTTCCAGCTGCGCCGCGAGCCGCGGCGATCCTTTCTTAGCTGCGCCGTAACGCAACTCCGCTGCGACAACAATGCTGGTACAAACTTGCGTCTCGCCGACCTTGCGGATGCGCTGAGCTACTTTTCCCTGCGGGTTGCGGACAAGATCAGAAACGATATTGGTGTCGAGTAGGTAGCGCATCACAGATCGACCGGATCAGGGTTCAAATCGTCAATGGGAGGAAAATCCTCGTGCAACGGCGCTAGCGTCGCTAACACCGCGAGCAGCGACTTAGGTGGAGCGGGCTCAATAATGAGCCGGTCGCCCTCTTTTCGCATGATCGCGTCCTCGCCGGACAACTCGAACTCACGCGGGATCCGCACTGCCTGGTTGCGACCATTCTTAAAGACTTTGACGTGCCGTTCCCGGCTCATGGCGATCTTCTTCGGCATATGCCTAGCATATGCTAAATGCGGCTTAGGTGTCTATCTTGACGGCTATGCCGTCTTGGAGCCGTTTCGAAGAGCGGAGCTGTTGGTCTAGCAGCCCGCCGCGTCCGCAAAGGACTTGAAAGGGGTTTCTTCCCAGATGGTCCCTTAGGGGTAATCCCATGACCTGCTCCCCTGTTTCGGCACAAAGCTGAGTATGATTTGTGTGAAAAGAAAGGGGAGCGGGTCATCGCGATGAGCCCACCTTCGGACACCCTCCGGGCACTCAGACGGGTGTCTTGTTCGTATCTGCTTGATTTTGTCGTGTCGTGCATGGAGTAAGCTGGACGTGCAAGTTGTTGTTTGTAATTGGGTTGGCGACCCTTCTAAGGCGTGGGTCGCAGGTTCGAATCCTGCCGCGCTCACAAGCGCTGGCAGCAAATTCATCTGGGTGCAACGTCAGTGGGCTGGATATTACCGAAGGGTTTCGAGCCCGATGTTGCGCTCTCGCCCAACGACAGGCACGCTGCCATGATCGGTGAACAAGGGAATGCGCAAGTTTTGTAGGGCAAGTTTTGGTAGGTCTATGATGTTGCCACCAGCTCCAGGACCCTTTTCGACTCAGCTTCGTTAAATTGCAATTTCCGCCGAACGGTAAATCTGCGTGATGTAGCGCATGTCGCGCAGACCTTCTTCGCCCGGCGATCGCGGCTCCAACCCATTTTGGATGCAGTGGGAGAAGTGCTCGGCTTCGGCCAGGAACTGCGAGGGGTCGCGCGCCGGATTGAGTTCGTCCAGTTGAGTGAGTGGGTAATCAGCGCGCAGCCGCAGCCCTTCGTAGGAAAAGGCGGAATCGACTTCGATCCAGCCTTTCGATCCATGAACGCGATAAAACCCATCCATGTTGGCGCCGTAGGTAGTGTTGCAACTGGCTACGATACCGGAGGGGAACTTCATCGTCCAGGAAACATTCTCCTCGACTTCATTGAAACGGCCGTCGTGGTCGATGACCGAGGCGTAGGCCGCGATGCGCCCCGGCTCTTCGCCGGTCAGGTAGCGGCATGCGTTGAGTGAGTAAATGCCCACGTCGAAAAGCGGGCCACCCCCTGCGAGCTTCTTGGTGAGCCGCCATTCGCCGGGAGCAATGTTGAAGCCGAAGCTGCTCTCGATGGCCTGCACCTGGCCCAGCGCGCCCTCGCGGATCAGACGGATCGCTTTCAGGTTCGTGGGCTCGTAGTGGCAGCGATAGGCAATCATCAGCTTGACGTGGGCTGCTTTGCAGGCCGCGATCATCGCCTCCGCCTCGGCGACGTTGATCGACATCGGCTTTTCGCAAAGGACGTGTTTACCGGCTTTGGCCGCGCGGATCGTGTATTCAGCGTGCATTGAGTTGGGCAGCGCCACATAGACCGCATCGATGGCCGGGTTGCGCGCGATTTCATCAAAGTTCTCGTAGTTGTAGACGGAGCTTGCCGGAACGCCGTACTCGGCCGCGATCCGCTCCGCCTTGTCGCGATGGCCGCTGACCAGCCCCGTGATGTGGGAGGTGGTGGTGCTGCGCACGGCCGGCATGAAGTGACCGGCGATGCGGCCGAGCCCGATGACACAGTATCCGGTCTTTCGAGTGGCGGAGGTCTCGGCTCGCAGCTTCGGAGCAAACTGGGCTGCCAGGCTGAGCGCGCTCAGCTTGGCGAAGTCTCTACGCGTCAGATTCATTTGCGATCGATTCTCGCTTTCGATTCTGAAGGCCGCTGCGCATCAACTATACTTAATTCTCTTGTCCCGGACGTAGTCGATAAGTCTTCGCGAGCACGGCACCTCCAGCCCCCCGAATCAGGAGTCGCGAAGCCAGAGATGGGCAAAAGTTCGAGTATTGGCGATGGAGCAAGCTCCGGCGATTCCTGCTTTCACTTTCGGAAGAACCGCCGATTTTCTCAGCCAAGAGTCGTGGACATCCAGGCTGCCGTGGGCTTGCCGTAACGGGCTATTGCCATTCCCGCTAACCTGCGGCATAATAAGAGTTTGTCTCGATCTCGCCGGACTCTTCCGGAATAAGGATATACGTCTCGTGTTAATGATTCGTCTGGCGCGCCGGGGTGCGCGCAAACAACCCCACTATCGCATTGTGGTAATTGAGAAGGAACGCGCGCGCAACGGCCGCCCGGTGGAAGTGGTGGGGACGTACAATCCTCGCACCAACCCCGCCAGCGTCGAACTGAAGCGCGACCGCGTCGAGTACTGGGTGTCGAAGGGCGCGCAGATGTCGGACCGGGTGCACAAGCTGTTCTCGAAGCCGGCACCGGCTCCGGCCAGCGCCGGTTCCGCCGCCTAGCACCCGCGAGCCTGACCACTGCTGTGGCCACCGTGGTTTCGTGCCCGTTGCTTCCAATTTCACTTCACTGTGAGGACTTGAGAGCTGATTCATGACTGAAACCGCTGGAGACGTGCGCGTCCTTCTCGAGTACATTGCCAAGTCGATCGTGGACGCTCCCGACGAGGTTTTCGTGGAGCAGCTCGACGGCGACGTGATCGAACTGGAAGTCGCCGAGAGCGACGTGGGCAAAGTCATCGGACGTCAGGGGCGTACGGTGCGCGCCATGCGCGCGCTGTTGAACGCCGCCGGAATACGAGCCCACAAACGCTACACGCTCGAGATCGTGGAGTAACCTTCCGGGCGGTCTGGTTTCGGAAAAGTCTGGGCTGAAAAAGTCTTGAGTGCTGGAATCAGCGACGAGTTCATCACCCTGGCCCGTGTGAGGAAGACGCAAGGGCGGAGGGGCGAGGTTGCGGTCGAGGTGCACAGCGTCGTTCCCGGACGATTCGCGCAAGGCATGAAGCTTTTCGCCTTGCCGCCCGCGGCTGGAACAGCTGGGCGCACTGCCGGACGCTTAACCGGAGATGAGAAGCGGCGCGAGTTGGAAGTGGAAGATCTCTGGCCGCACAAGGAATGGCTGGTGCTGAAGTTCCAGGGCGTGGATTCGATCACGGACGCCGAAGCTCTGGTGGGCAGTGAGTTGCAGGTGCCGCGCAGCCAGCGCGCGGAACTTGGGGCGGGATGGAATTACGTCAGCGACTTAGTAGGTTGCACTGTGTTTGACCGGGGTCACCCGATCGGCCGGATCGCCGATATACAGTTCGGAGCGGGTGAGGCTCCGCTGATGGTGGTGGCCGATGGCGCGGGAAGAAAGTTCGATGTGCCCTTCGCAGAAGCGTACCTGGAAGGTGTAGACAGGGTAGGTGTAGATCTTGAGCGCCGCGAAGTGCGCATGAATCTTCCGCAGGGCATGCTGGAGATCAACGCGTCGCTGACCGCGGAAGAGAAGCGCGAGCAGGCGAAACCAGGGAAGGGCAAAACCAGGCCCTGACCGGTTTCTGACTTAGATTTCGGGAAGGGCACAGCTTCAGCCGCGCGGAATGAAGCGCAGAGGATGTGGGCTTTAGCCCCTGCGGCTGCGCTAGGTCCACATGAGAGCCGATATTCTCACGATTTTCCCCGGCTTCTTTCGCGGGCCTCTGGACCACGGCATTACCCGCCGGGCCTGCGAAATGGGCTTGGCAGCGATTCACGTCCACGATTTGCGGGAGTTCGCGCACGACAAGCACCGCACCGTGGACGACCGCCCCTTCGGCGGCGGCGAGGGCATGGTGCTCAAGCCGGAACCGCTCTTTGAATGTTTGCAATCGCTCGGGCTGGCTTCGCGGGAAGATCGCGTAAACGACGGCGTGGCCGGGAGGGCGAAGCAGTCAGTGATTTTGCTTTCCGCACAGGGTCAACGCTTCTCGCAGAAAATCGCGACAGAATTGGCCGCGCTCGATCGCATGGTGCTGATTTGCGGGCGCTACGAAGGCGTGGACGAGCGCGTCGCCGATTTTCTCGCCGACCGCGAGCTTTCGATTGGCGACTACGTATTGAGCGGCGGAGAAATGGCCGCGGCGGTGGTCATCGAAGCGATCATGCGGCTGTTGCCGGGCGCGCTGGGAAACGAAGCGTCGGCGCGGCAGGAGTCGTTTACGGCACCGGCCGAGGTGAAGACAGTGCAGGGTGCGGATTCCACTTGCGGGTCGGGTGGGTTGCTCGATTATCCGCACTACACCCGGCCCGCCGAGTTTCGCGGGATGAATGTGCCGGAAGTTCTGCTATCCGGCAATCACGAAGAAATTCGCCGCTGGCGGCATCAGCGGGCGCTGGAAAAGACTTTGTGCAACCGTCCCGACTTGCTCGAGGGTGCGCAATTAAGTGACGAAGACAAAAAGCTGATCGCCGCGATTCGAAAACACTCGGCGGTGCGATCCGAGTCAAACGACTGACCGGAACACGAGCAGCGAACGACCAACGACGAAAAGAGAAGGACAACGACATGTCAAACCTCATCATTGAAAAGCTGCTGGCCAAGACCCGGCGCACCGATCTCCCGGAATTTCGCCCCGGCGACACTGTGCGCGTGCACGTGAAGATCAAGGAAGGCGACAAGGAGCGTCTGCAGGCCTTCGAAGGCGTGGTCATCAAGCGCGACAACGGACCGCAGGCCAGCTTCACCGTGCGCAAAATCAGCTTTGGTCAGGGTGTGGAGCGCATCTTCCCCATCCATTCCAAAGTCATCGATAAGGTCGATGTGCTGCGCTCGTCCAAAGTTCGCCGCGCCAAGCTCTACTACCTGCGCGGCCTCAAAGGCAAAGCCGCCCGCCTGCGCGACGTGGAAAGGGCGGAGTAGTTTCGGCTTCGGGCTTCAGCGATCGGGCTTCGGCCTCCGCGCCATGTGCCTCCACTCGGCGGGATGCCGCGACCATTCCATTTTTGTTTTGAAGCCTACGGGCGAAGACGGATCGCGGTGGGAAACTAGAATGTGTGGAAGCGGGCACTCTTGCCCGCTTGCCTGCAGCACCACAAAGTCAGCGGGCAAGACTGCTCGCTCCACGCGAGCCGAAGCCGCATTTAAGCCCGCAGCGGCTCGTGCACAACTTCCACTTCGACGAACTCTTTGATAGCCCGTCTCTTGGCCCGGAGCTTATTCAGCACGTAGCTGAGCAACGGCCGGTCGCCGCGGCGGATTTCCTGAAACGCCACTCCCACGGAATCGGTCCCCGCCATGTATTTCACTTGCGCCTTCAGCGCGAGGTTCACATCCATCACGCTCAGCAGCAGGCGGAAGTCGGTCCCCGGACGCAGTTTTTCATTCCCTGAAATGCGCGCGGAAATGCGCGCCCCAAATTCCGAGAGCTGATCCACCTCGCCCGACAAGTTTTGACGGCCGTCGATTTCCGCTCTGCCGTGCACCTCGTACCGCGGACGGCGCCGGTGCTCCTCGCCCGCGCGCAACGTCCCGAAGGTGCGCGGAGCCTGCCGGTTGAGGTTGCCAAGAATCACCGGCTGATATTCTTCTTCCAGTTGGCGCAGCTCGTCGTCCCACGGTGTCTTGCCAACTTCCACACATTGCACCGCGAACTGTCCGCGCAGATCGGAATTGCGGTCGCCGGTCCACACCACCTGGCACACAGCCTTGTTGCGCCCCCGTTCCACCAGAACCAAATCTCCGGCGTTCATTTCGCGCGATCCGGTCAGCCGCGCTCCGCGCGGATGAATGTCATAAGTGCAGGCCATTTCCACCGGGCCGCGCCCGCGCTCTTCGACCAGGCTCCAGCGAACGGGTAGGGCCAGATGCACCAGCTTGCCGCTGAGCAAGCCATCGTGCGGCGGGGTGTTGGTTTTTCGCTCCAAAATTACCTCAGATCATTTCGCGCGAATGGTTTCGCGTAGATCGTCCTACTAGATCGCTCCACACTGCCGTCAACATAGCAGTACCTGCTGGGCCGGGCAACAACCGCCCGTACTCGAAGCAATGGTTACCGGGTGCCATTACCAGTCAGCGCGGGCATAGCCCGGAAGTGGCATTGATTTGTATGGCCAGGAGGACCCCAACAAAAGGAAATCTTCCACCAGAAATTCTTTTCTTGCAGAAAGCGCTGCCGGTCAGGGAAGATGTTGAACAACTCCCGCTCTTCCGAAAAGCATGTCATCTGCGACCAAGTTATCAACGATCAAGTTATTAACGACCAAGTCGTCGACGGTGGAACTCACCCGGATCGAACCCGCCCCGGCGCGGACGCTCTCTGCGTCCGCCGCGAAAATGCGCCTGCTGAAAAAGCTGCGCTGCACTTTACGCTACGAGAAGCGCGCCTGGGCCTCCGGCGCGCTCCTGGTTGCGGGAGTGGATGAGGTCGGACGGGGCTCGCTGTTCGGCCCGGTCGTGGCGGCCGCGGTGATTCTCGATCCCGGGTATCGCATTCGCGGCTTGCGCGACTCGAAACTTCTTTTGCCGGAACGGCGCGAGGAGTTAGCGCCGCGCATTCGCGCGCACGCGCTAGCCTGGGCGGTCGCTTCCGTGGACGCGGCGCAGATCGATCAAATCAATATTTACCAGGCGTCGCGACTCGCCATGCGCGAGGCCGTGATGCGCCTGACCCCCGCGGCCGACCACCTGCTCGTCGACGCCATGCGCCTCGACTGCGATTTGCGGCAGGATCCGATCATCCACGGCGACGCGCTCTCCGCCTCGATCGCCGCAGCTTCCATCCTGGCCAAAGTCGAACGCGACCGCATGATGTGCGAGTGGGACCCGGTCTACCCTGAGTACGGCCTGGCTTCGCACAAAGGTTACAGCACGCCCCGGCATCTGGCCGCCCTGCGGGAGCACGGCCCCACCCCGCTACATCGCCAGTCGTTCGCGCCAGTGTGGCAGAATCCCGCGCCGCAGGAGGCGTTCGGGTTCATGCAGGAGGACGAAGAGCCCACCGCGATCGCCAATCGGTAGAGCCGATTTGTAAAACGCAGAAGCGTCCCTGGGAGAACATTTTGTACCGATCGTTTTGTATGTACTCCGAAGCGCTTGTCAGGATGGGGTTTGTACGCGGGGTTTTCCGGACCTTCGTATTCTGCTCCTGGCGGGAGTAGTTTTGTTGACGGTTTGCGAATGCGGCGATGTGCCTGGCGGGAAAGGCATCGTCTGGTGTTCCAGTTCCGCGGTCGTGGCGGAAAGAGGCTCGAGCTGCGCTAGAGGGACAGCCGGGGGCGGCGGTCCCTACATGAGCATCTCCCAATCCAGCCTTATCGGGCTTTGAGAATGTCGGTCAGTAAATCTGGTTTCGATTCGTCGCGCACCAGATGCGGATACTTTTCGCCACCGTGATAGTCGAGTTCGTAGGTTTTGTAGTAGTCGGTATTTTCCACCAGCAACTCCAACGGTAGGCTGCTGGCCTTTCCTGTTTTCAAAGCGTCGTGCAACACTTCGGTGGAAAACTTTCGGCCGTTGACTGCGATGAGTTTCATTCCCGGCCCGATGCCGGCCTTCGCCGCCAGCATACCCTCGATGGTGTCGGTGATGGCGCCGTCGTCATTCAGATGCAGTCCAAGCGAGTAGGCTACGTCGACGAAATGGAAAGCGCCCTCGGCGCCGCGCTCCATTTCCGACGGGGTTTCGTCGTAGACAACTTTCCAGCCGCTGCCTTCGATGCCGCCGAGCGGTGCGCCGGGTCCGTGGTTGGTGAGACGTTCTGTCCAGAAACCGCGCCAGTCGTAGGCCACGACCTGGTTCAAGGCGTTCACAACATCGTCAAATGTGTAGGGCTTGACCATGGGGCCAGTGCTGGGCGCGCCATGGAAAAGCTTGCAGAAATCGTCCAGCGTCTTCGCGCCCTTGGTGTGCTGCCGGATGATCACGTCCGCCCACAGCCAGTTCAACGTGTCCTCGTTGTAGAAATCCGTGCTGCGGCGCCAGGAGCTCCACGCGCGCGGCGAGAAATAAAGTTCGGGTGCGGCGTCGGCTGTGTCTTGCAGGTTGCGCCATTCGCGGCCCGGAGTGTGGTCCAGCGCGGCCGCGGTGAGCGCCAAGTCGTCGCGAAGCTGCGGCGCTGTCAGCAGGCCGCTGCGAGCCGTCAGCACTTCGCCCAGATAATTGGTGAGGCCTTCGTAGACCCAGAGCAAATCGTCCTGCATGGGCTGCTGATAGTCAGGGGTTGCTAGGTCCGCGGGACGCCGGTATTTTCCGTTCCAGGAGTGCACATATTCGTGCGGCAGCAGGCTGGCTTCCGCTTTGCGAGCGGTTTCATCCACCAGCCCGCGCTCGTCGACGCGGCTGTCGTCGGACTCGTGATGCTCCAGCCCGAAGTGCGCCACATGATCGCTCATGCTGTAGAGGAAATGGTAGTCGCGGTAATGATGCGCGCCGAAAAGTTTGTTGGCCTGCTCCACCAGATTCTTGTAATGGTCCCAAACTTCCTGAGGCGCATCGAGCGCGGCGGCGCTGTCGGCCGCGATATCCATCTCGGTCAGCGGGTCCTGCGCCAGCGGTACGACTTTCAGGAACTCGCCCGTAATCACGGGAGAATCCACCAGCGTGGTTAGCGACACCGTGGTGAAGTGAATCTCGTTTCCTGTCTGTTTCGAGATTGGCAGCGGCGTTCCGAACTTCCAGCCGTCGGGAAGCTTCAGGCTGGCCGTGTAATTGATGTCGTCGGATTTGAATCCTTTGGGATAGAGCAACACCTGGTTCCAGCTGATGACGGCGAGCTTGTCGGTGGCGGAGGAGCCGGCGGAGAATCCGCCTTCGAACGTTGCGGGAGAAAGAAAATCGAGTTCGGCGTCGACTTCACTGGCGCCCGCTGGGACTTCCACGTGAATGGTGAAGCCATCGAGCAAATCGCGCCGCCACTTCAGCGGCTTGCCGCCGGCGCTGAACTTGAGCCCCGCCAGATCAATAACGGGACCGTCGGGCGCGTGTTCGCCGGGAATCCATTTCGGATAGTAGAGCGTCAGGTCGCCAGGGTTGGCGGGAATCTTCAGCGTGGCGTGGAAAATCTTGCGCGGCGCGGTGGATGCATCTACGAAGAGCGTGACGGTGGGCGTGGTGGCAGACCAACTCGAAAGTGAGAGGAAGAAAACGCAGACTAGGCCCGAGATTCGCGAAACTTTCATAAGATGGCTCCGGATTATCGTTGTCTTGATGATGGCTGTCTTGGGGAACAGCGGATCGACTCCAGCCGTATTACAGAATTGTAGATTCTAGCAGGGAGCCGCGGCGTTGCCTAAATTTGCGCGGTCTGGCGGAAGGATCGTCTACCTGCAGTTGATTGACTTTCGGACTCTTGAGTTTATCGTTTCGTTTTTCGTAGTGAGCTGGGGATGGCCGTGCCCCGCACGGCTTACGACGCCAGACGCACATCGAACTCAATTTTAACTTCGTCTTTGGCTCTGATCCCGGCTTTTCCGGGAGGTTTGATTCCGAAGTCGGTCTGCTTCACGGTGGCGTCGCCGGTGTAACGGCCGTCTTTCAGCGTGACTTGTACCGTCACCGGCCGCGTCTGCCCGCGCAGGGTCAGATTTCCGTGCAGCGTCCACCGCCCCGGGCCAATCGATTCCGCGGCTGTGGACTTGAACACGATCTCGGGATGACCATCGCTATCGAGCACTTCCAGCCCCAGCATGGTCTTCTGCACTTCGGCGCGATTTTGTTCAGAATCGTCTGTGTCGATCACGCGGAGCTCGCGTGCATTCACATGAATTTCGACCGCAGGATTCGTGCCCGTGTCGGCAGTGCCGCTGTGAATCGGCGCGCGTACTTCGTGCTCGTGTCCCAGGCCTGAAAATGCGCCCGTCTTCCCGACGTGGAGGGTCAACGTGGACTTCTGCGTATCAATCTCATGATGATGTTGTGGAGCGCTCGCGCCCAGCACCCACACCAAGCTCGCCGCCGCCAGGAACAAGCTCTGCTTCATCGCACTCCTCTCGACCCGAATTTCCATTCTAGCCGGCACACACTGGCGCTTCTGGTCGAATTATTTGTGAATCGGCGAGCAACTCGTAAAGGTCCGTGGGATTGTCCAAAAGCGTTCTCCGCCTGCACCAGCTGATCAGGTTAGAGGGTTGCGTGTGTCATTGTGTTGTAAATAATGTGTTGTAAACAATGTCTTGTAAACAATGTGTCGTAAACAATCTGGTCAAGGGTTTCATTTTGGTCGGAGCCACGATGCCAGTCCCAGACGGCGCCTTCAGGCCAGAAGCAATTCCAGGTACACATCCGCTCGCGCGTATGCGGAAGGGATGATTCGGCTCGGATCGATGTGTTTGAATCCCAGGGACTGGTAAAGCCGAATCGCAGGCGTCAGCACATGATTGGTCTCCAGGTAGAGCCGGTGCGCGCCCGCGCGTCGCGCCTCCTCGATCACCGCTTGCAGCAGCCCGCGGCCGATGCCGGCTCCTTGGTAGGACGGCTCGACGGCCATCTTGGCCACTTCGAATTCTTTTTCGTTCAGACGAATCAGTCCGCAGCAACCGATACATCGTTCCCCGGCGGTCGCGAAGAAAATCCTGCCGCCCGAGTCCAGAATAACTTTCTGCGGATCGGCCAGAACGAGCTCTTCCTTGGGCTCGATACGGAAGTAGCGGGTAATCCATTCTTCGTTGAGCCTGCGGAATGCGTCCGCGTCCCCTGGCTGAAACGGGCGAATGCCGATTTTGGCAGCCGGCAGGGACGGTTCCTGGGCAAGAGTCATTTGCATAACCCCTCCTTGATTGTTGGACAAAGACCATTCGACGATAGAATCGGAACCGCAGATATGTCCAATATCTTAATTATCTTCACTGAGACCTAGTCGATATGAAACAAGAAATTGAGATCAGGCATTTACGTTACTTTCTGGCGGTCGCCGAAACCCTGCATTTCAGCAAGGCGGCAGCCCAGTTGGGGATGGCGCAACCGCCACTGAGCCAGCAGATCAGGAGCCTGGAACGGATGCTGGGGTATCCCCTGTTCGAACGCACCACCCGCGGCGTCCGGCTGACCAAGGTTGGCCAGTATTTCCGGGAGTGTGCGCGCACTACCGTTACGAAGTTGCAGGATGACGTGGAAATGGCGCGCCGGCTGGGGAGCGGCCAGGAAGGCGTTCTGACGGTAGGATTCAGCGGTTCCGTCATGCTCACCACTCTACCGCGGGCGATCGAACGCTATCGCCGCCTGTATCCGCGAGTCGAATTGCGGCTGCGCGAACTGTACACCGCTGAGCAGATGCCTTCGCTGCTGAATGGAACCTTGGATTTGGGTTTTCTTCGCGACGGCGAACCGCGCGATGGACTGTCGATGGAATCCATCCTGCGAGAGCGATTTATTGTGGTGCTTCCGGCTCGTCACAGACTTGCGGGCAGGGTCACGATTCATCCCAGAGATCTTCGCAACGAGCCGTTCGTGCTGTTCGCGCGGCGGATGGGGCCGCTTGCCTTCGATCGGACTCTGGCCTGTTGCGAAGCCGAAGGCTTCCGGCCAAATGTTGTGCAGGAGGCGCCACAGTGGCCAACTCTTGTGCGGCTGGTGGCCGCCGGGTCCGGCATATCTCTAGCTCCGGCCTGCGTCGCAGGTTTCGCAATGCCTGGAGTCGTCTACCGGACGCTGCGTTCTCGCCTTTGGTCGTCGGTTGATATTGGGTTGAAGCCGAACCTGGACAATCCCGCGGTCGAAGCTTTTCTGAGCATCGTGCGTCGGCAGTTCGTGACGAAGAGATCCGGCTCGGCGCAGGTCTGAGGTTGAAATCGTTTGACCCTGGCATATTTATTCTATATTGTATGGATAATGTCTGGACGCGATTACCTCGGGGAATTCGAACACGTCATCCTGCTGGCTCTGCTGCGGCTGGAAGATCGCGCGTATGGAGTTACGGTGCGGCAGGAGATTGAATTTCGCACCAAGCGTGAGGTTTCAATCGGCGCCGTGTATGCCACGCTTGATCGTCTGGAAGCGAAAGGGTATGTCAAGTCGCGTCTCGGCGAGCCTACGCCTGAGCGCGGCGGACGCTCGAAACGCTTTTTCCAGGTCACGGCGAAGGGCGTGGCGGCGGTGAACCGCACCCACCGTGCTCTTCAGAGGATGACCGACGGACTCGACCTGGTCAGGAGCCACGCATGAGGTCGCAAGAGTCGTCCACTCAACCGCCAGGCATGCCGCCGCCCCGCGTTGCCGTCTGGCTTATCGGTCTGTTCACGTCTGACCAGGAGGCTGAGGCCGTTCCGGGGGACCTGCTGGAGGAGTTCTCCTACCTCGCGTCGAGATCTGGAGTGGTTTTCGCTCGTAGATGGTATTGGCGACAGACCGCGAAAACCATCACGCATCTAGCGGGCGCCGCGTTCCGCAGCGCGCCGTGGACGATGGCTGCCGTCATCGTCGGAGGGTTTTTACTGCACGGATTTCTTTCCGGACTTCCCGACAAGTTCTTGTCCGCAGTGACCGATCGATATCTGATGTTCTGGTCAGCCCATTTTCAGGCGTACACGTGGGTGCTCAATGGAGTCGGGATCGCACACCTCATGGCCTCGTTGCTCGTGGGGTGTATGGTGGCGTGGGCTGCAAAGGGAAGAGAGATGGTTGCCACAATGGCGCTGGCGCTGGTCTTTTGCGGGATGTTTGCCGCTGCTTTGGTATGGGTAGCCACGCGTCGGCCGATCGATGTTGCATGGCTCCTGTGGGCATGCTCTGGACCGTTCGCGATCGTTATGGGCGGACTCATCGTACGAACGCGTCGATCGCGAAACCGGGATTCCTCGCCAACGCGGCTCGGGACCACAAGAGCCTAGGGACCGGCCAATCGGCCGCATCAGATAACCTCTGGTTGCTTTGACAACGAAAACCTCTGCCGCAGTTTCTGCCACTCGTCGGTGGAGAAGATGCGCGGCCCCACTTCGATAAGGCGCGGCGTCATGTTGAAGACGGCTATGCGGCTCCACGGCCGGCCGTCGCGCATGCGCAGGCCTTTTTCATTCAGGTCGCTCACGATGCTGGAATAGGAAAAGTCCTGCACCAGCAACTCCATCATCAGCATGAGCGTGCGGTTTTCCATGGGGTCGATCTCCAGGCGCTGGCAGTCGTCGGAGATGCGGAGCCCGTAGGGGATATCTTCGCTGAACGCGCCTGGGGACGGAGCTTCCGAGTCGGGCAGCTCGCGCCGCCATTCGATCGATACCATTTGCCATCCTGCGGCCGTGCGCTGGTGGATGACCTCGGGACTGAATGGGCCGGAAATCACATCGCGAATCCGTTCAAAATGCGCCATGGAAAGCCTCCGTGAATTGTCTTTAGGCTAGGTTGATGCGGCAATTCGCCTGCCAAAAGTTTGGCTAGCCATGGACCGCCCAAGTGCTTGTCATGGTTGAGCCAGCCCCGGGGCAAGCGGGCCGGGCTAGGCCGCCGGGTTGTCCGCTTCTGTAGATCAGTGTTCGTTTTTGGACGCCACGCATCGCGACCTGGGAGCTGTTGCGAGATTCAAAACTTGGCGGTGCCGTTAGTCATACCAGTCCTCCCGCTTGAAGATGTAAAAAAGGACTGCGGGGAGCGCGGACCAGCCGAGTATATAGAGTGGGCTCTCCCCGTGTTTCGTTATCAGATTCCAACCCCCACGCAGGGCCACCAGAATGAGGAAGAATCCGACGGCATCTTTCCACGTCGCGCTTTTAACGTTCGCCATGCGGCAGCTCCCGACGGAGCTCTCCTGGCCCAATCATCCCAGGAATTCTCCCTAGGTCCAAACGGGCCTGCTGCTATCATCTCGACCATGTCACGGCGCGGAAAATTTATCACATTTGAGGGGCTCGATGGAACCGGCAAGAGCACCCAGATGCGCAAGCTGGCGGCCGCGCTGCGCGCTTCGGGACACAAGGTGGTCGAAACCCGCGAGCCCGGCGGAACGGTGACGGGAGAGAAAATCCGCAAGGTTCTGCTCGATTCGCGCACTTCTGGGCTTGATCCGCTGGCGGAGATGGCATTGATGTTTGCCTCGCGCGCCCAGCATATTGCCGAAGTGATCGCGCCCGCGCTCGAACACGGCAACATGGTGCTGTGCGATCGCTTCACGGATTCGACGGAAGCTTACCAGGGCAGCGGCCGCAAGTTGGGCAGCGATGCGGTGCTGGAGTTGCATCGGGTGCTGTGTGGAAACCTGCAGCCCGATCTCACGCTTCTGCTTGATTCGAACCCCACCATGAGCGTGAGCCGTGCCCGGCGGCGCAACCAACGTGGGGGAAAGAGTGGGGCTCGCGGACAGGTAGACGAAAACCGGTTCGAGCAGGAGACGCGGGCGTTCTTTGCCCGCGTCCACGGAGGGTATCTGGCGATCGCGGCGCGGGAGCCGCATCGTGTGACCATCATCGATGCGCGCGGTACTCCCGATCAAACTCACCACCGGATCAGAGGAGTGGTGAATCAGCGGTTGAAGCTGGGGAGGAGTTCGTGATCCTCGGCATTTTTTTACCGACAGGCACGCTTCCAGGCGAGTGCAGGCATGGAGCGACGGACGCCTCGTCCGTCCGGCCCTGCCGAAGCCCGGCCACGGCCACTGCACCCCGGACGGGGGCGTCCGGGGCTCCATGCGTTCAAGGCGTTCAAGGGCCGAAGAGTGTCTCCGTGGTAGATTTTGATTTAGCCTGATTCATGCCATTCTCTGATTTTCACGGCAACGCCGAAACGGTTCATCGCTTGCGCGACATGCTGGCGCGCGAGCGCTTTCCCCATGCGGTGATTCTTTCGGGTGCGAGCGGGTCGGGCAAATACACGCTCGCGCTGATGCTGGCGCAGGCCATGAACTGCCTGGCGCCACTCCACGCCGATGGCCTGCCGGACTTCTGCGGACGTTGCCCGAACTGCATCCGTATCGCGCAAGCCGCTGATCTGGACGCCCGCTTCGCGGAAGCGGTCGAAGCTCGCGACAATATGCGCGAGGCCGACAAGAAGGAAGCCCGCATCTTCGTGCAGACTCACCCCGATGTGCTCATCATCCCGCCTGACCCTCCGCAGATGATGGTCAAGGTGGACCAGGTGCGCCGGGTGATCGACAGCATCTATTACCGCCCGGCCGAAGGACGCGAGCGCGTTTATATCTTCACCGATTCGGCGTTCATCAAAGAGGCGGCCAACTCGTTGCTCAAGGTGCTCGAAGAGCCTCCCGAATTTGCCACGATTCTGCTGCTGTCGGAAAATCCGGGCGAGTTGCTACCCACCATCCGTTCGCGGTCGATGACGTTCCCTCTGCGAGCGCTCGGAGTCGAGGAAATTGAGAGCGATCTGGGGAAACGCCGCCCGGAGTGGAAGCCTGCGCAGCGTGCGCTGGTTGCCCGATTGAGTGAGGGAGCGCTGGGCCGTGCCCGTAACTTCGATCTCGCCGCCTATGTTGCGGCCCGGGCGGATGCGCTCACGATTCTGAATTCTGTGCGAGTTGGCGAGCACGGCGAGCTTTTCAAGGTCACGGAAACTTACAGACCCGGCGCGGAGGGTAGGGAGAAGACCGAGCACCTGCTGCATGCACTCTATTCGGTGCTGCGGGATCTGATGTTTCTCGGGTCGGGGGCTCCGCAGCTGGTCTGCAACAGCGACATTCCCGCGGAACTCGGCAAGCTGTCCGAATCCGTCGACTTCGAATGGATCGCCGCCACCTCCGACCGGCTGGCCGAGGTGCAGCGCGGCATGCGGCGGAATCTGCTGCGGTCATTGTCGCTGGACGCGTTTGCCGTGGCGCTCGAAAAGGCTTGAGGGATTCGGCGATGCGTCACGTGGTCAAAATCCCCGCTTCTCACAAACTATGCGAGAAATGGGGCACTCTCGCGTTGCCGAGGTCCTGAGAACAGAGAATGAGGGATTCGCGCCAACTCGGACCGCAGATGAACCGGCGATTAGCGCGGTGGGCGGGGGCGACGCTTGTAGGGCTCGGCTTGCCCAGCATCGTGAGCGCGGTGCGAAAGCCAGTTGAGGTCCGCGTTGTAGTCGTGACCACCTTCGAGGTCGGGAACGACACTGGAGACGAGCCCGGCGAGTTCCAGAATTGGGTGGAGCATTATCCGCTGCCCGAGATTTTGCCGTTTCCGCAAGGCTACCGCGCCCTGCGCTACAACGCCAACGACCATGTGCTGGGCATCGTGACCGGGGCGGGCAAGGCCAGTGCGGCGGCCTCGATCATGGCGCTCGGCCTCGATCCGCGCTTCGACCTGACGAAGGCCTATTGGATCCTGGCTGGCATTGCGGGCATCAATCCCAATCGGGCCTCGGTGGGCTCGGCGGTCTGGGCGAGCCACATCGTCGATGGCGACTTGGCCTACGAAATCGATGGCCGCGAGATTCCGGCTGACTGGCCGACTGGCATTGTGGCCTACGACCGGGCCACACCTTTCGAGCGGCCAGCGCCGCCGGCCATCTCTGACAACGGCATTCTGGCCTATGACCTGAACGGCGGACTTGCAGGCTGGGCCTATGGACTGACGCGCGACCTCGTTCTGCCGGACGATGACAAGCTCAAAGCGGCGCGCGCCGGGTATCCGGACATGCCGAACGCGCAGCGGGCGCCTTTTGTGCTGAAGGGCGATACCTTGACCGCGGACCGGTTCTGGATTGGCGCCCGGATGACCGATTGGGCGGAGAAATGGGTGTCTTACTGGACCAAGGGGGAAGGCCGCTTCACGACCTCGGCCGAGGAAGATTCCGCCTACCTGCAGGCGCTCACCTTCCTTTCCCATGCTGGCAAGGTCGATCTGGCGCGCGTGCTCGATCTAAGAACCGGCAGCGACTACTCGCTGCCGCCCAAGGGCACGTCCGCCGCGGATTTCCTCAAAAGCGAGGCTACGGGCAACTACGCCGCCTATCGAGAGGCGATCGAGAACGCGTATCGGGTCGGTAGCCTGGTGGTACGTGAGCTGGCGCAGCACTGGCCGCTCTATCGTCAGACCGTGCCCGCGAGAAACGCTGAAGTCCGACCCGTTCCGGCCCATCTCAGGTAACCAGTGGAAAACCTAAGCATTGTATTTTCATAGACTTACGAAAGTTACTCTGGTGGTTCTATACCCCTTCGGAATGGTTGCCGCACCGTTCCCCCCAAGCCTATAATTGACTTACTCTGGTTGTAGGTATTCTCCGTCAGGTTCCGGGTAGGGAAGTCGGGGGCGAGGTATGTCCTCCGGCCCAAGGAGTAAGGAGAAGGTGAAACAACACCCGGACATGCGCAAACGCCTGCAAATCGCCCTGATGGCCAGCACGGCAATCGCGACCTTTCTTTCTCTCAGTCCGCCCAAAGTGTGGGCGGGCGACGAAGACTCTCAAACGATCACCACAACCGACGAACACGGACACAAAGTGTACGTGAACGACGACGCGCCCAAGAAACAGACGCACTCCCAAGCTCCGGAAACGCCTCGGCGCTCTCTGGTGTATTGGAGCGCGAAAGAGAACCGCTGGAAGCCGGTGCCGGGGGCGAATGCGGCTTCGATGCGGGCGGCACGTTCGGCAGCCGCCGAGGTGAGCCAGTATCTGGCACACGACTCGAACCAGTCCGCCCGGGCCAAGATTCAGAATGCCAACTTCAGCGGGCACATTGCCACTCCCGACGAAATTGATGCGGCGATCGCCGAAGCGGCCAATCGTCACAACGTGGACCCCAATCTGGTGCGCGCCGTGGTGAAAGTGGAATCGAATTTCAATCCTAACGCGGTATCGCGCAAGGGCGCGATGGGGCTGATGCAGTTGATGCCGGGGACGGCGCGGCAGTTGAACCTGAAGAATCCGTTCGATGCCGAGCAGAACGTGGATGCCGGCGTCCGGCACCTTAAGCAACTTTTGGAAAACTACGGCGGAGATGTAAGCCTGACGCTGGCAGCCTACAACGCGGGTGCGGGCGCTGTGGCGCGCAGCTCGGGAGTTCCGCACTACGCCGAGACCCAGAACTACGTGCGGAGAATCACGAACCTCTATTACGGAGGTTTCGATTTTGGTCCGGGCACCCCTTCGCGCGAACCGGTTCGGGTTATGCGGGATTCGAGGGGCGTGCTTTATATCAGCAACACGGATTAATCGGAAAGCCGATTCTTAGGAACTCTGATTTCTAGAAACACTTGATTCGCAACAAACACTGATTCACTTTGCAGTCTTGGCGGACTTTCTCTCAGCGTCAATTAGCTTCAAAACAAACAGGATCAACCGCAACCGTTTCGATCCCGGCGACGTAGCAGGTAAAGGCCGAAGATTTTGAAGACCCTATCGAGCCAGCGCGGCTTGCGCTGGGGAGCGCTGCTTTTGCTAGCAGTGCTCTCCGGATTGCCGGCGCACGCACGAGTCCGCCACACTGAATTGTGGGCGCACGATCGCTTCGCCACCGCCGAGCGCATGCGCGAGGCGCTGAACGGACGTCTACCCGCCGACCTCACCCGCAAGGATTACCAGCACGTCATCAACGCCTATCGCAGCGTGTACTACGGCGCGCCTTCGTCGACCAAGGCCGATCCCAGCGTGGTGGCCGTGGCCGAGACGCTGGTCGAGATGGGTCGCCGCTTCGACGACGCAAAAATTCTGAACGACGCGATCGGCGAATACAAATTTCTGCGCCGCGAGTATCCCGGCAGCAAGTATCGCTGCGATGCATTGTTCACCATCGGCGAAATCTACAAGGACGACCTGGGCGAGCCCGACCAGGCGCGAGCCACCTTCCAGAATTTTCTGCATCGCTATCCACACAACCGCCTGGTCGATGACGCACAGCAGGCTATCGCCGAGATTGAGCAGGCCCAGTATCGGCAGGCCCAGGCCGCGAAGAAGCCGGCGCGGGAGAATGCTGACAAGGCTGACAGGAAAGACGCGGCCGGCAAAAGCGCTTCCGCAGCCGCGAGTTCGAAGGCGGACCCCAGCAGTTCCAGCAGGACGGTGGCAGAGAGATCTCCGAAAGGTCAGTCTCTGAATGCTCCGTCTTCGAACGGTCAATCTGCGAACGGTCAATCTTCGAGCGGCCAATCTTCGAGCCTTCAAGCGTTGGGCGCGCAGTCTGCGGAACGTCAAACGTCGGATCATCAGCCTTCGGATCATCAGTCTTCGGATCATCAGGCTTCGGATTCCCAGTCTGAACGGCAGGCTGCCAGCTATCCGCGGGTGACCGGGATTCGGCACTGGTCCACGCCCGATTACACGCGCGTGGCCATCGATTTGGAAAACGAGGTGAATTTTTCTTCCCAGCGCATCGCGCATCCGGACCGCATATTTTTTGATTTGCGCAACACCAAGCTGGCGTCCACGCTGGTGGGCAAAAGCTTTGACGTGGACGATGGCTTCCTGAAGAAGATTCGGGTCGCGCAATTCCAGCCGGGGCGCACGCGTGTGGTGCTGGAGGTTGCCGACCTTTCCGGCTACAACGCTTTTTTGTTGCCCAATCCCTACCGCTTGATCATTGATATCCACGGCAAGGACACTCATGGCAAGGACGCTGTGGCGAAAAATGCCCGCGGCAAATCGGTGCGCGACGTTGACGAGATGGCATGGTCGCCCGACGTGGAGGCGGATCCCACGGTGAGTTCGAAATCCGAACAAACTGTGGTTTCGTCAAACCAGAAACGGGACGCAAAACTGAATCCGACGGCGGCGTCGACGCAGACGGGAGTGATAAAGAAAATCGTCGAGGCGGATGACTCTGACAACGACAACGTCGATGCTCGGAGCCCCACCTCAAGCGAATTCGCCAGCGCTCCAGTTCCGAAGCCGGACACCGCACGGACCAAAACGCATTCGGTGAAAGCCGGCGCTGCAGCTGCGTCCAAGCGGGACGAATCCGGTTCCGAGGCCGGTGATGATTCCGCGATCGCGGCGAGCGATGATAGCGCGGGTCTTAGCCCGGCTCCCCCGCCGAAGAGTAAGCGAACAACGAAGAGCGGGTTAAACGGCAAAACGCTCGACAGCAAGAATCTAGACAGCAAGATGCGGGCGGATCTGGAAATTCGTGAGGCCAAGCCCACCGCTCACGGCGAACGCTCGCTGATCCGCGCGCTGGGATTGAAGATCGGCAAGATCGTGATTGATCCGGGACACGGCGGTCACGATACGGGAACCATTGGCCCCAACGGTCTGGAAGAAAAAGATCTGGTGCTCGAAGTTGGTAAGCGGCTGGGCAAAATGCTGGAAACGCGGCTGGGCGCCGAAGTGGTCTACACGCGTAAGGACGACACGTTCATCCCGCTCGAGACGCGCACCGCCATCGCCAACCAGGAACGCGCCGATCTGTTCATCTCGATCCATGCAAATTCCAGCCAGGATCCGACGGCCCGGGGCGTTGAAACCTACTACCTGAACTTCACCTCATCGCCCGAAGCCCTGGAAGTTGCGGCGCGAGAGAACGCGGTTTCCGAGAAGTCGATTTACGAGTTGCGCGATCTGGTTAAGAAGATTGCGCTGAAGGAAAAGATCGAAGAGTCGCGCGAGTTTGCCGGAGACGTCCAGCAATCGCTGCACAGCGGCCTGGCCGCCAAGAGTCCGGGCATTCGCGACCGGGGCGTGAAGAAGGCTCCATTCATTGTGCTGATCGGCGCCAATATGCCGTCGATTCTGGCAGAGATTTCATTCGTCAGCAATCCTACCGACGAGCATCGCCTGGAAACCGCAGAATACCGCCAGCGCATCGCCGATTCGCTTTATCGCGGCGTTGCCAACTACGTGAGCGGACTGAGCGGGGTGAAAGTGGCGAGCAAGCTGGATAAACCGGCGGGGCAGTAAGCAGTAAGCAGGGATCAGGGGGCAGGGATCAGGTGGCCAGGTGATCCGTGGTCTGTGGTTGTCATCCCTCGCTTTAGCACCGGGAACGTCCTTGCTTACTGCAGGGCGCTGCCGACTTGCGAGAACACGTTGTTGGAGTTGGCGCCGATCAGGCGTACCGTCCCCACAACAATGACCAGAATGACTGCCAGCATGACCGCGTATTCGGCAATGTCCTGGCCTTGTTCGTCGCGCCACAACTTTTGAATGAGGCTGCTCATAAATCCTCTCTCCTATTAAAAGAAATTTCCCGCTCCTATGCTGAAGCCGCAGCTGTTGCCGGCTTCTCCTGGTGAACCGGGAAGTCCGCCGGATTCAGTCCCCAAACTTCCTTTTCCTGCGCCAGGGCCTGCAACCCAATGTGATATTCCGATGATCCCTTGAGCTTTGTGATCCAAACCACCCGGAACTCCATTTTTCGCTTGCGGTACCACACGGTGACCGGATCCAGCACCTGCAACTCACGCCGAACCGAGCCCAGCCGCGCTCCGGTTGGCGTCACGTCCAGGGTGTGGGCCATTTCTTCAAAGGATTCCCCGGTAACATCCTTCCCGTGGACTTTTACGGGGAATACGGCCTTCCTGCGATCCTGCCGGCGATGATTGGTTGGTGGCATGTTTTACCCATGACCAGTTTGCTACGAAGTCCGCGAATGGGGAATGGCTCGGATGGGTGGGAAGGGGCACGGACGAGGGGGACGCGGAAGTAACCACGAAGATGGTGACTAAGGAAACCTGAAACGTCTTGGCAGGGCTGGTTCGTCGTGCGGGCTGGGCGGACGAGGGCGTCCGCCGCTCCAACATGCGGAACTTTTCCCCGCTCTCTGTGGTCTAATGACCCAGAGGAGTTTCTCGAAACAGCCAGGTCCAGCCATGAGCTTTCCACGATTTTTTTTCGCTCTGACGGTGGCGATTTATATGGCCAGTGCGGGTTTCGCGGCGAACCCGGCACCCGGTTCCGCACAAACCCAGGCGCCGCCGCTTCTGCCGCAGCAGTTCGCTGGTTGGCAGAGGCAAGGTTTGGCGCAGATCAGCACGGATGCCGCCGCTGCCGACCCTACCAACGCCGAGGTCCTCAAGGAATACGGCTTTACCGACGTTGCCGTCGCCACTTACATCCGCGATGACGGCCGCACCCTGAAGATTCGCGCCGCGCGCTTCGCCGATGCCAGCGGGGCTTTCGGCGCCTACACGCTTTATCTGCAGCCGGAGATGGTGCGCGAGACGATCGGAGATCAGGGCGCTTCTCTCGGCCAGCGCGTTTTGTTCTATCGCGGTCACGTGCTGGTGGACGCTTCCTTCGCCAAGGAGTCTCCCATGGCTGGCGCCGCGCTGCGGGAGTTAGCCGGAGTTCTGCCGCGTCCCCCGGGCAACGCCGGCAACCTGCCCACGGTTCTGGACTTCATGCCGCACCGCGGCTATGTTCCGAACACTGAGAAATATGTGATCGGGCCCGAAGCGCTCAACGCTCTTACGCCTCCGGTGAGCGCGGAGCAGGTGGATTTTGCAGTGAAGCCCGACGTGGTCATGGGCAAGTATTCGACGCCCAGCGGCCAGGCCACGCTGATGCTCATCTATTACCCCACGCCGCAGCTGGCCGCAGAGCATCTCCGGCGCATTGATGCTGCGCATAAGCTGGCGCAGCCGCAAGCCGGAGTCTCCACGGTGGAGAGTGCAGGTCAGTTCTCTGACAAGCGCACCGGATTCATTGTGGCCGTCGCATCGGGGCCAATCTCCGAGAGCGATGCGAAATACGTTCTCGACCAGGTGAACTACGAAGCCAACGTCACGTGGAACCAGAGAACTGATAACCGCGAGGTGCGCGATCTTTATTCGCTGATCCTTAATATCGTGATCCTGTGCGGAATTCTGGGAGCGCTCTCGATTGTGGCCGGGGTGGCGTTCGGCGGATTCCGAATCCTGATGAAGCGCCTCTATCCCGACAAGGTTTTTGACCGGCCGGAAGCCATGGAATTCATTTCGCTGCACCTGGATGGAACGGTCTCGGAAGGCGAGTCCGGGCACTCTTCCGGGAGGGTCCGGCGGCGGAAAAGATCGTCCTGAACTCCGTAAGTGGCTTTAGAAATATCGGGTTAGGCCGCAAACGGGTGGGTTTTGTCTCACTTTGACACGTTTGCGGTGGATATTGATTGATTGTGTAAGTGATTGAAACTAAAGACATTTAAATACCAAAAATCACTTGACACCTCGGTTTTTCGGCTCATAAGATTTCGCCAGAAAGTTTTGACGGGATTCTTAGCCTCCGTTGGAACTATTCTCCCTTGAAG
>JGI12712J15308_10000027_pt1 | contig 36489 bp, 47 predicted proteins | sample JacPin_JW_Ref_O2_FD_15308 | JGI IMG/M metagenome (IMG submission 15308) | reverse complement strand
GGGGAACCTGCGCCGCATGTGGCAAGCGCGGCAACCTTGTGCAGGATATGGAAGATGGATCGATGAAGCATTACAGATGCTGCGATATACCGCCTGGAGGAGACTGGTAGTCTCTTCGCCCTTGAACCGGCTATGAGGTTCGATTCCTCACAAGGGCTTGTAGCACAACGCTACTAGGTGCCTCAGAAGAGGCAGAAAGGAACAGAGATGAACGAACGACATCCAAAACTGATAGGCAAGGCCGATGAGCGCAACCTGATACTAGCCTATCTTATCACATCACAGCTACTTGCTGAATGGCGCAGGGTTGACATTCTCACCGGATTAGACAACAACAACCTGAGAGATGATGCCAATATCATCAACAGCACGGCGGCTAATCTTCTAGGCATAAGAGTAGCCTGCCCTATGAGCACAGAGGGAATCATTTCAGAACAGGAGGATGCTAAAGACTCTGCAACCATTCGCGGAGCCAAGTTACAGTTCTCCATGTACGAATACTGTCTCACTGGTGAAACTTCCGGCGAAGCTGCTCTCTTCTGTAAAACCATACAAGAGATGCAACAGATAGTTGCAATGATTAACCATAGCCGAGCGCAGCAGGCACAGGTGGAAGCCAGCACAAAGGTACAGGTGGCTTCTACGTCTATAGACCTGAGCGCAATCAAGGGGGGAATGAAGCATTGATGAAGACAATAGCAAGATACTCTGAGGTAATGCACAGGTGGATAGTTATTTGTACTCTATACGGGGAAGGAGATGACTGCGCGTGGGGAGTGTACAGGGCAACTACAGTAAGGGTGGCGTACAGGGGAGCGTACCGAAGAGCCAGAATTATGAGGAAATACTATGGTTTCACGCAAACCTATCTGTGACTGGTGCCGAGAAATGCCTAATGGGAAACTCTGCGCCTTTCACCAGGCAATGATTAACCCGCACGAGGCACCCGGAGAACTTGAGTTTATCAAGGCCCTCCGGGTTGCACTCAAAGGGCCGACTGCAGACAAGACAGTTAGGGGAGTAGTCCATGAACTTACCTGCCTGTCATCAAACCTCAAAGACACGTCCCTTAGCCACCAAGAGGCTAGGAGACTGTCAATCAAAACATGCGAACGGCTAATAGCCGAACTGAAAGGAACAGAAACCAAATGACTACTATCAAAATGCCAGGAGCCGTTAGCAGGCTACTACTGTCAGCAAGAGACGTTAGGGAACTCAAATATACTCAATTAGGGTGGATACACGTAGAGACGACCGCCGACAGAGCGGTGTTCGTTACAACTAATACTCATATCCTTGCCAAGGTGGTGGCTCCTCGTAAGCTTATAGAGGCAGGCGACTACCTGCCGGGAAAGAGGCTCGCAAACACCCTGGAGTTAAACCCCATCGTACCAGAGAAAAGCAGGAGTTTTCCGACCTGGATGCGCGCATTCCCCTCAGAAGATTACGACCAGGAACACACTGCAACATTGCGAGGATCTGCCTTCCGTGCCCACGCCAGATTTTGCGTGGACACGGAATACTTGACAATTCTGGCGGCGACAGGCTATAATTGGAAAATCACACAGAGGGAGGGAAAAACAAAAAGCGTGTATACCGCTATAACAGAAAGTATGGAACCGGAATGGAGTATCACGGTTCTAATCATGCCAGTAAAAGACACTGAGTAAGCAACTACAAGGGAAAGGAACAGAAACCAATGATAACCAGGATCAGTGACAAGTTCTACTTCGTCACGTCAAACGAGAGAGAGCGCTTCGTAGAATGTGATGCCAAGAATACTAATATCCCAAGTCACTCCATTTTCGATCTCTTTATCTCTGGAGACGCAGAGAGCGGGTGGGAGGTCATGGAGGGCATTAGCGGCGCAGTGATAGCAGAGGGGAACACGAGAGGTGCCGCAATCAGTAACGCCGTCAAATTTCTGGGTGACAGGTCACATGAAGACCTCGCCAGAATTATCGCATCGACAGTCAGAAAAACCGGCGTCTCGCCCCGTTACAAACTGAACGGGGGCTTGACAAAAGAGCAGGTGACTGCTACAATAGTTCTCAGTCTCACCAGTGAGACACCCAAAACAAAGGAGAAGCCCCCAGTGGCAAGAAAATCAGCGGTGAGCAAAACGGAGCAGGCTAGTGAGCAGAGAGCGGCAGCGGCAAGTGTAGCCGTTGCAACAGTCCCGCCCATAGTCCCAACGCAGGGGCAGTTGGAGATCGTCGAGGATTCCAATATCCTATCGGCGGAAGACTCCATCCGACTCGAAACCAATATCGAGAAGACGGCAGGCAATATCAATAGGTGGATACTCCAACTATACCGAGGGAAGGCGTATCTTAACAGGGGCTACAGAACATGGAACGAATACTATGCCGCCATTGTCGGTAAGTCCAAAGCAAGCGCATATCGCGCCGTGGATGAAGCGATCCAGAAAGAGAAGTTGCTGGAAATGGGCATTCCATCCAACTTCTCACAGAAACAGATAACTGCCCTTAAGCCTGTGATCGAACAGGGCAAGGATGTCGTGGAAGCGGTCATCAAGGATGCGAAGAAGATCGTTACCGCCAAAGGCGCTAACGAGAAGGTCCGCAGCGAGTTTATGCTCACCGGAGCAATCCCCGCGTCCGCTATCCAAAAGGCAGTGGAAAAAGTAGTACCGCCGAAAGCCGAACCGGACCACGAGGACGTTACCCTGTCGGTAGTTAGGGGTAATCCGATAGACCTAACGTCGGGTGTCGATCTCCAAGGGGTTGCAGGCGACGAAGATGAGGAAACAGAAGAAGGCTCTACAAGCCCCGGAGAAGAGGCTAATCTGTCTGCGCCGGGAAATGTCCACCTTTTACGCTTTGGAGGCTGTGTGTGGCACCTAGACCCCGTAGCGGGCATTCCTACCGGGTGCCTGAAGGTGGAAACCAAGAAAGGGGGGTATGTTTTGGTTCCCTACTCCGCAATGTACGAGATTTACAAATCGTGGCCTGCAGAGTTTATGGACGAAGAAGGCAATGTGCTGGAACCGGATATAGATCAGTCATAACGCCAGTAGTCACCAGGAGCGCGGTCCCGGCAGCGCGTAATCTGCCGGGAGAAAAGGAACAGAGCAATGGGACTTATCGACCGGGCTAAAGAAGCATACCAGAAGTTAGAGGATAGCAGGCGGCAAGAAAACCTGCGACTAGAACTCGAACGGAAGGCGCAAGCAGAGAGTATCCTGCGAAGATGCTTCGAGAGAACGTTTGGCATTAGTGGTTACGACGCCAAGATCGTATGGCATACCTCTTGGAACAAAGAGGAGTATTATGCCCCATTCCTGTCATACGAAGGAATGCTGTTCTGTCAAGACAACAAAATCCAACTGGTTTACAAGTACAAAGGGGTAGTATGCCACTCCCCAAGCATTGACGGAATCGCAGACTTGGGCAGGATGATTCACGCATGGGAAGAAGCAAGCGATAGGGATGACGTAGACTACCTGCTGGCAAAGGAGGCGCGTGACAATGAGACTAGATGACGATTACCAGAACCTATATGAGGAAGACGGAAAGCCAAGGGCCTACAGAACAGGCTACGAGCGCAGGAAGAAACAGACATTTCACCAACAGCGGAGATATGATTGGATTGCCCTGCTTATTACCGCCGCCATCCTCTTCCTAGGAGGAGTTATCTGCGGTATCGTCGGGACACTTGCAACTATGAAAGGGTGTTCGTGAGATGAAAAGCGCCCTGGAGCAGTACCTAAAGTCCTTACAAGACCGCAAAAAGTTAGATATAGTCTTACCGGAGAAGACGCAAGTAACTTGCCGCCTGGATTCTGACATAATAAAAAAATTATCTGCGCTGGCTAAGGAACTCGGAGAAAGTCGGACTGGTCTGGCACAAGAACTTCTCCGATGCGCCATAATTGACGCAACAGCAGTCAAGGAGGAATAGTAAGGAGGTGGTGCGCTATCGGGTACAATGAACCCTCTCTGATACTACAAACGCCCCTGCACTCAACTAGAGTGCAGGGGCGTTTGTTTGACCCTCCGAATAATTTAGCTCGCCACTTGTCCATTCTCCCCGATGACGGGAAACCCTGCCGCCGGATTCGACGGAATGTAGCTAGGCCATAGGTAGCAGATCGATACTCCCCACTTAACGACAGTCTCTCCAGAGGTATTCCCTACCCCATACCCCCCATAGCTTTGCAAGGCTTGACCGTTGAAGAAGAACCCCGTATGTCTGTACGGATCACCCATAGCCCCTGCTAGTTTATAGAAGATGTAGACCCTGTTCTCCCTGTCCGCAATGGCCTCTGCTAATGGCACGACCTCTAGCCCATGATCTATCATGTACTGTTGCTGATCGTAAGACCCTGCGGGGATGGTTACACCTGCCCCTTCCCATATCATCTTCTGAACTAGCCCGCTACAGTCACACCCTGACACCTTGCTAGTGTCAATACTGATAGGTGAGAACTTTCCTCCGAGAAGGTACATTACCCGGTTTAGACAGTGCGTGAATACTGCTAACCAGGGAATACGATTCAATGGCGCTACTGTTGACATAGTGCTATATCTCCAGGGGTGGTGCGTCCGAGATGATGACCGCAGAGCCGTCAGGATTGACTCCGTTTATAGGAGTTCCGCCGTCTGCGTTAAGATCGTTCACAGACGATCCTTGAGCCACGTTTCCGCTTTGTGCAGGAAAGTTAGTACCTGTAGCTGGATCGACCTCCGCGCCTGGTAGAGCCGGAACTGTGACAGTAGAGCCAGTAGGAACGGCTATAGGTGCTCCCGTCGCCGGATGCGCCACGACAAGGGGCGCTTTAGTGACTACAGAAATGGAAGTAGGTTTCGCAGCCGCCTTTGTAGCTATTGCCGCCTTGAATACCGTAACAGCCGTATTCGCTGCCGCGAAACCGGCCTTAACCTCAGCGATCAGCGACGGAAGCGCGGATAGGTCATTGGCAATGTTGCCGGGACTGGCTGCTATACCCTCGATAGTAAGCGCCGCTTGAGCGCCAGCCGACATTACGGCCCCTATCTCTGCTTCTTCCTGCTCGAATGCAGCGTGGACCTTCTTGAGTTCGGCAGGAATACCGAACGCCTCTGAAAGTAAACTCATAGAATTCTTTCCTCCTCGTGTAATAGGCAGGAGGAACGTACGAGGAGGCACGCCCCCACCTGCCTGATAAAAGTATATCACAAATTTCTACGATTGTCAAAACCGGTCTCACCGATGAGACTTTCGCCCTTCTCTCGGTTTCGCTCCTGCTCTGCCCCTCTTTGTAGCGCCGCGTCTGTCACTGCAACTATGATCTTGTCTTGCTGCGAATTCATTTGTGAGTGAATGTCTGTTATCGCTGCTTGCGTTTCTGTATGGTTTTCCTCTACTATCTTTCTGTCCGCTCTTTGCCTGTACAGCGTGACAAGCGACACGATTAAAGCTCCTACGGCAGATACTGCTGCAGGGAAGCCTATAAACAAGGCTATGATGAATTGTTGTGTCCCGCTCATTTGTAAGTAGGCTCCTTTATCATCTTCTCGTACTCTCTCAGTTGTTTCTTGGATTCTAGGTCTAGTGCGCCTGAAGACTTAGATTGCTTGTCGGGTTGCACTAGTGCCTGATTGAACAGGAGTTCGCTGGCCTTTACCTGCATCCATAGCCGCGACCAAGGATCGACTTCTGTGCTTTGTCTTGGGGAACGTAGCGCCCCAAGGCTATCAGAAGTATTTCCTGCTAAGTCCAGCACCGTATCTACCATCGGATTTAGTTCTCCTAGTACGGACCTTCCCCTCTTCACATAGTTATCCTTGCCGCTATCTTCATCGTCGTAGAGAGAGCTAGGTAAAGGGAACTGCGCTCCTGGATATGACTTGATGGGAACAGCATTACCATGCGCATCAACCAAGTTAAGACCAAGACCTGCCGCTGTTGCTCCTAACCTAATACCAGGCCCCACACCCAAGTCCACTGCTGCATTTATAAGCCCCCTGCCTGTAGACTTAGGTATATCCATGTAATCACCTGTCTCCAGGTCATTAGCGGATCGAAGTAGCCCTAGGGTAGATAAAGCTCTGGATGCTGCCGGATCTATGTCGCTCATAGATAAGTGCATGTTTTCTAGCCCTAGAGCCTTTATAATCCATCCATTGCCTAATTCGAGTGTATTAGCTTCCTTGTTCTCCCAAGGGTAATGCCCACTTGCGAGGGCGTTGAGTAGTATGTATCCGGCTATCGTACCTAAAATACCATTGCTAAGGGTCTCTGCCCTCCATGCGGCCCTCTGTGCAGGGGTAAGGTTCCTTCCGGATGTTTTTACGTTTAGTTCTCCTGTCTTTCCGAGGAGTTGACTTATTTCTGTAGCACGCAATGGGGCCGAAGTCCCGGCGTAAGGGTTGAGCCGCTTCATAAACTCAATCAGGCGCGAAGGCTTCTTGACATACTCTCCAAATGCGAATGCGTGTTTACGCATCTTCTCGAACTCTACAGCCTGCTCACTTATCCATGCTGCCTTAGCTTTTGCTACGTCTGCAACTGCTGCATTTGCATTAGCCTTTAGCGCAGCCTTAGAAGCCCTTGTGCCACCCCTCACCTTGGACGCCTTAACAGCAGCATCTGCGTGTACCTGTGCAGCCTCATATGCCGCCTTAAGGTTATCCACTTCGTACCCATCTACTGATCTACGTATCATTTCATTCAGGACTTTAACGCGGGTGTCTAGTCCGTAGCCCGAAGGCTTCAGCAGGCTCCCCTTACCCTCTGCTTCGGCGAATAATGCGCCGTGCCCCACCTCCTTGACTTTACTTAAGCCTGGTATACCGCTGCCCATGAACTCCTCGAACGGCGAACTGTCTAACGCACCTGCTCTTGCAAGGTCGAGACGTGCTTGTTTAACGTTGGGCCTATCGAAGTCCAGGTTAGTCAGGTCGTACAGCTTGGTTAGTCTTGGCAGTACACGCAAGGTAGGTGCAGATAGAATAGAGTTCACAGCCCTCCGTAATGGGTGTGCCATTGGATCTGCTATAGCTGTTGCCAGTGACAGGACTCTTAACGCATGACCTGTTACTATTCGAGGAGAGGCCAGTTGTATTCCCATGACAAAACGATGGGCGTCACCCGCACCTATGGTCTGCTCTGTCACTTCTCCAGTCTTCGGATCTTGGACTAGGTACGTACCTGACCCTTTGTGAGAAGTCATATCGTCATAGTCCTCCGCTATTTGTTGGGGGATGTACATTCGCTTGTCAACCTGGCCTACCCCTACTTTACCTACTCTGTATGTCCTTGGAGTCAGTGGATACTCTACCCCGCTGTAGGTAATAGTTTTTGGGGCTATTGGGTTCGCTTTAGTTGGAACGAAACCTAATCCATTATCTTTCAGATGCTGGAAAAAATCAGCCTGAGTTTCACCAAGAACTGCATCATTGAATGAATGCCTAAGCATCTCCCTCACGTCTGTACTATACTCCTCAGCCAGACCGGTAGCAGGTGTAGCGAACCGAGTTCTTTTTATTTGACTTTGAGTGCGAGGGTTCTTAGGAGCGGTGGAACCTGAAGGACGCTCATTAAGGGGATTCCCTTGAGAGTCCTTCAGGGCGACCATTGAGGCGAAGAGGTCTTCCCCGGTACGCCTTGGATTGTCAGCAGAGCCAAATCCGTATACCTGTTGCTTGCCAGTGGTGGTGTACTCGTGCCCTACGCTCTTGCTGATAGAGGGCGTTTGTTTCTGCCTCATACCGAATACGCGTTCCTGTACGCCGTGCCACTTGAGCAAGGAGGCCTGTATCTTTGGATTGTTCCAGATGCGATCCATTTCCCTGTCATTCAGCTTCTGTGCATGGTTATCGTCTAACTCATTTCGGTTAGAGAGGAGAAATCGACCTAAGTCTTGCTTCTCAGCGTCGCTAAGCCCCTCTGTGATATGGGCGTGAGCAATGTCTGCCTCTTCTCTTGCTACAGCGCGGGCATTGCTTCCTGTGTGTAAGTACATGCCTGCTGACTTGAGAATAGAAGATGTTTTGATATATCTATCCCCAACATAGTCCTGAATCCCCTTTACTACAGAGGAGGCGTGCTGTTGTGGGCTACCAGGAGCACCTTTACCGAAGATGTTCAAGAACCCACCGTGCGATCCGCGAGGAGGTTTACCACTGCCGCCAATATCCACCGAGGGCAGGATTGGTCGCGCTGATGGTTTTGCGCTCTGTGCGGGGCTGCTAGGGGCCTTTGTGGAGCTTTCTGGAGATGTTTTCGGGCCTCTCGTTCCAGGCTGCGTACCCGCATCGAAGTGCTTACGCATCGTTTCCATACTGCCAGTGTACGGCCTGTCGTCAGTTCTGACAAAAGTTGCCTTGTTTGCATCCGACTTATTACGCCAAAGAGAACCGAACTTATTCGCTCCCACTTTGACATGAGTTATAGCGAGTTGCTTCTCTTGCTCAAAGTTCCGTACAGGTTGCGTTCCGGCTGGTTTTGCCTCTGGTTTTGCCTGTATAGGCTTCTTGCTTGTCTTGTTGATTTCATCTATTAACTCTCGCCCCCTTCTTACTTTCTCTTGGGCAAGTATACCCTTCTCCGTGTAATATGACCAACCGCCTTCGAGAGCCTCTATGTCTTCATCTAAATGACCTTGTTCCTTTAGTTTATTTATTGCACCACGAATAGCCTTATCATGGTTAATAAAATCAGGTTTTTGTTTTGTCTCACCAGTGAGACTGGCAGACTTGTCGGTTGCTATGCTTTCTTCAAGCCCGTCTTGAGCCTTACCCCCATGTGCAAGTTGCGTTCTGAGAAGTGCCTCTTTTTGTGCAAGTGTAAGATGCCCGAACTTATCTATTTTCGCTTCGGGATTGACGGCTTGGGTTGTGGTAGGCTTGGGCGCTTCTGTGCCTTTTCCTGTTCCCGCTTTACTGTCACCTCGTATGGGCTTCGCAGTAGTCGTGACATTAAGTTTTGCCTCCTTTGCTAACTCATCGGGCATGTGCATTACGTCTAATTCGATAGGCAAATCCCGCTCGTACGTTCCCAGCGCAAATGCGTTTATTCCGTGTGATTCTTCCTCATGCAGTATATTGAGAACCCCCTCACTTACCTGGGTTGCCCATCCTAATTCGCCGTCTTCGTGTATAATTTCTATAGCTTCGTCTACTTTGTAGGTATTACCAGGGCTGTGCTTCTCAGTGTACGCCCTCAGCCTTTCAAGATAGTTCAGCACAGCCGCATTGCTAGATGCTGCGAATCCTTTTTTTCTCACAGGGTGACTGTGCAGCGCCTTTAATTCCGGGTCAGTGATCTCTTCAGCAGGTATTTTTTCACGCGATTTCTTTTCAGTCGCTACTTGATCGACCGCTGCTTTTCGCTCTGTCATACCCTGCCCGGTAGTCGCGACATTAGGCTTTGTCTCCTTTGGTCTTAAGTCGCCGGTTTGCCATACGATAGGCCCATTCTCTCCGATCTGGACTCTCTTCCTTCCTGCCTTACTCTCACCAACTACCATGACATCAACAGCGGCATTGCCTCGGTTCATGGTATGTGTGGCCTTAAATACAGTCTTTTCCTCCGGGGTTGCTGCTACGTCGTCAGATCCTGGTAGGTGGACTTTCTCCGGCCTGGATGGTTTTGCGTCCCGTACAGGCTTCGTAGCGGCCTTTACGGGCGGCTTAGGCGCTACTTCTTCGGCTTTTGTTTCTTGCACTCCTGCTGCTGCCTTAGTGCTGCTGCTACGCTTTGCTGCTGGCTGTGGCCCGACTGCTTCATCTCCCGTATGTTCTGGCTCACGGTTTCCTTTTGACACCCCTTCTTTAGTGGCACCTTTCTTCACCTCCGCTCTTCTTCGTGTTATCTCTGTCGCAACCTTCTTCGGCTGCAGTGGAGCCTTGCCGTACTTCTCCGCCGAAAGCCTCTCCATCCTGTCAGCATACTCTTTCATCTCTGCTCTGTATCCGGAGTTATACGCCTCCTCCTTAATCTTCGCCCATAGCTTAGGCGCTACGTGAGGAATGGACATCATGCCTGCCTGGAATATAAGATCGCCATAGTATCCACGAGGATCGGACTTTAGTTTCTCCTTGTCCATAGCCGACTGCACGAACCCTGCTGCCATTTGAGCAGTGAACACATGCCCCATGAGCGGGGCTATTTCCGGGCCTGCTAACATCATTGCGCCCATGATAGCAATGTTCTGAGGTTCGGCAACCATAGCTGCCCCGCGCTGAACGCTACCAGTCCATCCCTGTGTGTTACGTAGCACATCATCGAAGCCTGGTTGAACTTGATTCCAGAAACTGCCCTTCTCTGCCTCCTTCCCCTTGATAAAAGCGTCAGAGGCTTGGAATATGGGGTCCTGGTTAAATGTAGCAGGGGCTTTATCAAAACCAGGGGTGTGAGTGGTAGGGAATACCCCATGAGTGCGTTGATACTCAAGGGCTTTCTGCCTCTGCTGTTCTGCCTGCTGCACAGCCTGCTGTCGAGCGACATGGGCCTGTGCTATCTCCTTTGCCGCTGCTACCTGATTAGCCACCTCGGACTGGTGGTGAGCCTGAGCCACCGGGACGCCTTCTGCCCCCGTCTGCCCCTCGTGCGGTTGATGAAGATTTACAGAGGGGTCAATACCCTGCGCCTGCTTCGATGCTGCAATGTTATGGCGAAGCACCTCTGCGTTTTGTGCGTGAGTACGGGTAACAGGAGGCTTGACGCCAGGATTAGCAGCAGCCGTTGCAGCGGCCATAGTATCAGCGACAGCAGTAGCCGGAGAGACGGAGTGAGCCTTGACAACGGGAGCAGTAGGCGTAGCGAATCGGGCGTAGTAATGATCCCTAACTATTCCCTGGTCCTTATTACTAAGCGAACTAAAGTCAGGGTCAGACTTAAAGAAGTGATCCAGCACCTTCTTTCTTTCTGCAGATGGAAGCGCTTGGAACTCAGGATCTTTTATTACGTCTTTAAGAGGCTTAGGCATCCAGTTCTTCTCCGTCAAGGAAAGGGTTCGCAGCGACATATGCTAACCAGTCCGGCCAACAGAGATCACAACAGACTGGTGGATATTTCTCCTTGATATGAGCCGGGGCAGCCATTGGGATTCTACCCGAACGATACCCTGCTCGGTCCTTGAAACCGTCAAGGTTCGGATGCGTGGCTTCTTCTTCTCCGCACTTGAGACACATCCCGAATAGCCGACGAAGGTTCTTTGGTATAGCAGTAGTCATTGTTCACTATCCATTCTTCTCTATATAGCTAGAAGCATCCATCGGCTTAGTTTTTTTTGTGTCAGGAGCCTTCTTAGTCTTAGTGCCGGAAGTGCCAGAGCGAATAGGCTTCGCTGTCAATGTACCAGAAGGGCCGACGATAGGAGCAGGATGCTTCTCGTGCCCCGGTTCATTAGACTGTGTTTCCTTCTCCCGTTGATTCTGTAAAGTATCGTAATCTTTCTTGGCAGTATCGTACCTACTCCTCGCATTCATCTGTGCCAGATTAGTAGCTTTAGTGTCAACTTTGCCACTGGCATCAATGACCGTAGTTCCCATTGCATTAAGATAATTGCCTTCGGCCTCGTGGTACGTAGCGGCTGTCATCTGATCCGACAACGCTTTGTATATTTTCATGTTCTCTCCGTAATGCTGAAGCGCATCCGGCATCATTGTGTTTTCTGCAGCTATAGTCTTGTCATTCTTAGGGTTAGGAATAGGTTCACCATTTCTCTGCAGCAATCTCTGCCAATGCGATATAGACGCCTCAGTATTTGCCATTGCCTCTGTTATTTTAGTTTTTAATGCAGAGGCTTCCTTTGCCTCGTCTCTCCCCTTACTCGCGATTTGAGGAGTGAAGCCAGAATTCTCCCCTTTTTTAATATCAACATCAAGCCCCTTTATTGCAGCCTCAGACTTTGCTGTTTCTATCTTGTATGCCTGGGTCTCCTTGGCAACATGGACCTCGATAGCCCGCAAAGCGGCAAGCCCCTCGACGCTGTCGTACTCTGCCTCTGCAACCTTTTTCCTTGCGTTGGCAAGCTCGTGGTCATCAGCCATCTTATCTAGCTTTGCCTGCTGCTCAAGGAGTTCTTTTGGTAACTTTCGCTTCTTTATGTCAGACTCAAGATTTCGAAAATAAGTTTCTGCCTCAGTGTGGGCAATCTGTGCATCTTTCAAAGCAATACCTGCTAGAGCAGACTGAGCAGTAGCCTGCTGCGCCGTAATCCCCGCGCCTATCTTAGTATCAGGAGTCACGGTTCCGGGTCTCACCGATGAGACTGCCTGCGGTTGGCCTTGAGTTTGCCCCTGTTGGAGTTGTGGCACATGCAACGGACTCGGAACCCCTAGGTTTGACTGTGGATTCGGATTTTGGCCTGGTTGGAGATTTACCCATGGAGACAGGTTTGAGGGCTGTGCGGGGCTGCTAGGGCCATTTGTGGGCATTGTAGGGGCAGGTCCGCCGGGGCTGTACGAGTCGATATAACTGGCAATATCGAATACATTCTCCCCTAATGCCGCAAACTTCTCCCCGTACTGCAAATCTACCTTCTTTTTCGCAAGAGCGTCTGTAGCAGCATCGCGCCTCTGCCGGTAGTCCAGGGTCAGCTTCTGTAGGTCAATCCTGTCTTGAGCCGACTTCGCAGTTTGGTCTATGCGCTTGTTCTCCGCATCAAGGCGGTCTTTCTGTAACTGATTTTCAATGCCCTGCTGCGTCTTTGCATAGTCTGCAGCATCTTTGCGCTCCTTCTTCTGCTCTTTCTCCAGGCGTAGCTTATGGCGCTCGGAGAAGAACCCTCCGATGCCCTCTGCAAGACCGGCTATTCCAGCTATTAGTTCGTTACCTGCCATTTACCAGTCCTTATGCGTACTCAAACGCTGATATTGCCCCATCCGGGCCGGTATAACTAGACGCAGGAGCTTGGGCTGTCGGGGTTGACCCCGAACTAAAAGCCCCCGCCACGTCTGCTACCCCGCTCCCCAAGCTACCTAGCCCCCCTATAATAGAGCCAAGGCTAAGACTGTTGTTCTGCGCACTCATACCAAGCCCCAAGTTTCCTAGCGTGCTTCCAGCGCTCACATCGAGCGCATTGGCATTCTGACTCTGCTGCTGCAGACTCTCCTGCTCTGCAAGTGTCTGCTGCTGCTGTGCCTGCAGAGCCGTTGCACCCTGCCCCTCGATCGCAGTCAGGCCCTGCTGCCTTGTCTGCTGCGCCTGTGTCTGATATGAGGCTACTTGCTGATCGACCTGCGCCTGGTACGCTTGAGTGATAAGTTGCTGTCCCACCGCCGCCGCTTCTGGGCTGATAGCGCCAGCCCCGAAACGGCTCTCCATCTGTGACTGAAAACTGGATAGCGCTGTCTGCTGCTGTTCTGTCGTAGTTCCGATGTATCCATTCAGTTGCGTCTGCTGCGCCGGGGTAAGTCCATTGACCTGATCCGCTGATACCGTAACCCCAAGCCCATTATTAACACTGCCATCAGGTTGCGTGTACTTGCCTGCGGTCCTGGTAACAGTACCGGGAGGTGCCTGATTAGGCGTTGTATTGATACCGTATGCCGATAGCATCCCCTCTACACCTGCGTTATTGGTGCTGCCCGTCTGAAGGAAACTGCTGTACGGATTAGCGTTTAGGTTCTGTGTGTAGGCATTCTGAAGCGGTTGACTTGAGTTGTATGCCGCGTTGCCTTCTGCCGTAGAGTTACCAAGTGCAGGCAGGATCGTAAGCGGCGCTGCTTCCTTCAAGTTGTTAGGATTGATACTAAGGCCATTGACGTTGACGTTCGGAGTTACGCCATTCGTACCTAGTGGGTAGTTACTCTGTGCGCTAGTAATAACCCCTCCAGGATTGACAACCGAAGTACCTCCGCCTGGAGCAGGAGAGCCGATAGGGTTTTGGTAGCCTAGCTGCTGTAGAGGGGTTCCAGGTTGAGAAGCCGTACCAGGCGTAACCCCTGTGCTAGGAGCCTGTGCCTGTTGTAGCGGAGTACCAGACGTAAGCACGCCGCCCTGCTGCAGAGGAGTACCTGCTACTGCGGGGTTACTGTATGCGTTAGTCGAAGCGGGGTTGTTATACCCTGCGTATGCGCCTAGTTGAGGCATTCTACACTCCTAATAATCCGGGGCAGACTCAAGGAACAGAAAACGAGAGCCGCCCCGGACAGGCCATGACAACCAATTTAATTATAACCGATCCACGAATTTTTGTCAAGTCGGTCTGTCTCACTGGTGAGACTTTTCAGCCCTCCTTGACCAATAGTTGAAACTCTAGGTCACGCAGCACGAGGTTGTAGCCCTGCAGCACAACCTCTAGCGCGAACTGCCTACCGACATAGGTTGTATCTAGTCCACCTTGGAGCAGTATATCTGCATTGCTGTCATTGATGAATTGCAGCGCATTCGTTGTATATGTGCGTATGTTATCCACAAGCACGGTAACAGCGCCGTACTGAACCATGCCTTCCCCGTACTGGATGAAGCTATAGCCCTGTATCTCGGTCTGCTTCTCCTCGACCACATGAGTAAGAACCTTGATGAACGCAGAACCCTGATTAGGATTAATCATATCAAGGGCTATCATCTCTGGCTGATTTGACACTGCCAAGAGTAGGCACGGCTGACCAATAACAGGAGCCGCTACACAGATCGTATTGAAGGCTATGAATGGCGCTGCTGACATACTAATACTCCAGTACGCATTCCAAAGTATCCCCCGCAGCGCTGAGAGCAAACCATACATTCCACAACATGACACCCTCGTTCACATTGGCCTTAGTGGAGCCTGTCTGCCTCTCCTGCCCGCCTCCTGACACGTGCACCATGTTATTGATTGACGATGGTTTAGCCGTATTGATCTGGTAGTCGAAGTCGGAAGATGTTGACTCGTCGCTGGAGTCGATAGTCCTGACAGAGACCTTGCCTAAGTTCATGCCCGGATCGAGCGCAGGAAAGGGCTGCTTACCTGCTGTCTGCAAGGCCGTAAGTGTAGTATACGAAGTACCGTCTGCTGCTAGTATACGTATCGCAGTGTCTCCAGGCGTGCATCTTACTGCTAGTTGTCTCATTAGTCATCTCCTATAATACGGGACTGGAGTCCGGGGATTATATCACCGCCTGCCTTTGACGTGCTAGTGAACGATACCTCCGGGTAGCCTTGCTGTGCTATAAATACCACGATAAACCTCCTAGTGATTGCTCGTCACTGCATAGTAAGACGTGCCCCCAAGAGGGGCCGTATCTGTGTAAGTAAGTGTACCTGCAGACGGATTGGCAATTCTTGTGTAAGGACTACCTATCACTGAAGCCCTCAGCACATTGTAAGAAGTTGCCAGAGGATCTGCTGTCCAAGTAAGAACCGCGTTGCCCCCTGACGTAGCCACAGACAATGCGAGAATTGTTAGTGCTGAATAAGTCGTGCTTCCCGAAACTGCTCCAAGTGTATAGACTACTGTGATACCCCCAGACGAAAGGCCACTCACCCTGCCGAACTGATCTATGGATACTCCCGCAGGAGGCGAGGTCAAAGACCATACCCCATTACCACAGTAGGCATTAGTGTTCGGAGCCGCCGCAAAGAGTACGCGGCCCAACGCGTCAACACCTGTGTTTGTAATCGTGATCGAGGTTAGCGTAGAGTACGCCAGAATGGTAGATGTGGAGACTTCTTGATGTTGCAAATTAGCAGGCGTTCCACTGTTGGGGTAGTCGAATTTGCCCACCCACCCGGCAGTCTCGTAGGGTGAAGGATCTGTAAGAGCGATACCGAACTCAACCGAATTCGTTGATATGTTTGTGAGTTGGGCAAACAGCAGAGGTCCGATTGCGCACGTTTCGAGCAGGTAGGACTCTGCATCTGTCAGTGCAACCGCCTGACTGAGTAGCGTTGTCGAAGGCAATCTGAGAATGACGAGGACAGGGGAACTACTGTTGCTAATATAAATCTGGTAGCCGTGCTCCGTCCCTGTGTTATTGGTATAGTCCGCTCGATGCGCCGTCATCGTCAAACCACCACTGAAATACACGCTGTCACGCACATACATATTCTCAGCAATTTCGCCCGCACCCTGCCTGGTCATAGCTGCTGCAACGTTAGAAGGCTCTGCTAGGGAGGTACTCCCAACCGTTTCAATTTCAAAAGGTACAAGCCCTTGTGTCCACCCTGCCGCAAACGCGCCTTGAAACCAGTCATCCACGTTTTGTTGATAGATCGGCCCCCACTGGACGGGGTTCAGAAACGAGTTCCCTGTAATCATCAGAAGTGGCTTGGTCGTAGACACGTCATTTACAACATGTGTCGTAAGATCAATGACTGACTGAAAATAGGTGCTCAGCAGGATCGTGCTGTTAAACTGGCACCGCCCCGTCTCGCTCTCTGTGAATGTGTCTGTGGTGACATTCACATCAATATTTCGGATGATGACTGAGTCGAACGTCTGGGGAATTGGATAAGGCGACCCTGCCTGTAGGTTGCCGTTATCGAATCGCCAGATACTTTCTGTACACGTCCCTTTGACGCCATCAACGATGTATTTCGACCCTGTATAGATCGGAAAACAGGACTGAAATCGGAAGCCGTTCAGGACATCCGAAAGCGTTACGTTCAAAATCTTGACGTTAGTGATGTTTCCACCCTTCCAACCTGCACCCCACGGAGGAGGGAAGTTGGGAGTGTTGCCTACAGGCTCAGAAGGGCTAATCGTAAATGCGTCGTCACTGTAGGAGTGACAATACCCGAACCCACCGTTCACCGAGCCGTCGTAGAAGAAGCCATCTCCGGGACCATTCCAGTGTTCTCCGTCGTAGTTGTACGAAGAGTGGATACCGTTGTCTATCGTGCTGTTTGTGACCGAGACATTCAGCCAGTTTACACCCCATACGCTAAAGGTCCGGCTGTTCAGCCGGGTAAGGCCATCTATGGAGAGGTTCGAGACACCCCATATCGACAAACCAACAGCCCAACCCCACGTCGAACTGTCGTGCGGCTGACTGCCCCCGGTCGGATACCCAAAGTCTAGTGTCACGCCGACGCCGTTCGCATTTCGGGCGAAGGAGACGTTCGAGATGACGATAGCAGAGGGGCTTGTTACCCAGTCTCCATTTGTCTTGTTACCGAGCGCACAACACGGAGAGGCCGTCGATTTCACTGCCCAAACAACACCGCAGTTGCCACCGATACTTGCCTGAGCCGTTGCGCCAGACCCAGAGCCGCCCGAAATCATTCCCACCACGGGGTTATCAGCCTGCGTATATCCTGCTCCAACATTGGTCATGGGCAGGTAGGTGACGACATTACTTGCCGTAGTGACGGCTCCTGCCGCCGTTGTTCCACCGCCAGCAGGAGCAGGATAGGCGACAGTTGGCGTTCCTGTGTAGCCTGATCCTTGTGTCAGCACAGCGGCCCCGGTGATAACGCCCTTTATCGTCGATGCGGGTACGTGTGTAATCCACCCGCTCCCCGTTGGAGTGAGTTGCAAATAGTCGTTCGCCATATCCGCAACAAAGATCCAACAGTCCCAGATGAGCGTGATTTGACTGGCGGATGAAGAGGATTGTGCTCTCATCCATGTGTTAAAGGCCGCGCCCGAATCCACTGCCCCCGCTTTTGCGAGGGCTTCAGTAGCGTATCCGGTCACACCTGAAATTGTTGATACTGTCTGTGTCGGCAATTCAGTTACTCCCGATATTAGTAAAGCCCCCATGCCGAAAATGCGCTAGAAGCCCCGTACAGCGCGTAAGGGCGCAAACGTGCCACTGCGTACCCCAAGAGCGTTAAACTCGACGCTCCGTCGATTGTAGAGCCATTGGCGGCTATTATAGTGACCATGTTGCTCCCGTTATCTATCCGCTTCACCTCGTATATGAAATCACCCCATACTGGCTGATTGCTAGGAAACACCGCAGGACTAGGAATTGTCACCGTGACATTGTTATTCGTAGCGTCTACGTTGATAACGCGGTCTGTCAGTTGGACAGTATAGTTTGTACCCACAGTACGGATAGGAACTATAGTCTGTAACGCAGTATTCAGAGCGTTCAGGTACTGAGAGAGTTGCCTCCAATTAGGCTGATAATTAGCCCCCGAAGGAGTGCGAACAGGCTCTGTGATATTTGTAACGGGATTGGGTACGCCTGTGTTCATATCGGTGGAACCATCCCTCCTGTACCAGGACTAGGAATAGGACCAACGGCAGGAGACGTGCCACCCGAAGGACCACCACCAGGCGCACCAGGACCGAGAGGAGGGGTGGAGCTACCAGGAGTCGAGCCTGTAGGACCACTTATTAAGCCTCCACTTCCAGCCTCCGCTAACTCAGTCGTCGGAGAATTGCCTCCGGTATTCGATGGATTGACTTGCCCTGGATAGTAGTTCTGTCCGTAGTAAGCGAAGATGTACTGTAGGACATTCACACCGAACGCAAAGTATGTCCATGCACCATTTCCACCGTCAGCATCGAAATCAAACACCCATATATCCACGCCTATGTTCAGAATATAACGCCGGTTGACATATACCGCTTGCGCTTCTGAATAAGTTACAGGGTCATACATCTCCAAGCTTGCGTCAATCTGTTGTGATACCTTGGTAGAGGTAGCCCCGTCGAACGCTCTGAGACCATCTGTAGCAAGGTAGTAGATATATCCGTCTACAATCACCCAACTGTCAGGAGCCACGCAGCCAGGACAGCCAGCTATCTGCTGCACCTGGAAGTTACTACAGTCCTGCCCATACAGGAAGTAAAGCCCCTTAGTCTTAGCGATAACACAGAACGTGCCGAATGCCGCGATACCTGTGATAGGATCACCAGTATCGCTATTGATAGGCAACCTCACCCCGTCAGCAGGGTTAGGGTTGACCGGGTTATACCCTAGCAAATTGAACTGTGTCGGTGAGCCTGCATTGCTTATCTGCAATGTGTCGGGGTTCCATACACTGTTCAGTAGTATCCTATCCAGATACTGAGCGCACAGGGATGCGGAGTCAGGAGGATTGTTCTCTCCAGGCGTCGGTCCCACTACCCCCTGCTCTATTGTCAGGTCAGTAGTCCCCGTCGGACCATCCTCATAGGTAATTGTATTCGCGCCCTCAAGGAGGAATTGCGTATTGATTATGTACCCCACGGGGTTCCCTGTCACATACTCAATAAAGGCCACCTGAGCCGCGTACACGCCATTTAAGCTATTGAACCATGTAAACGTCAGGAGAGCGTTATCGCTAGGGTTAGCGACGAAGTTCAGGGTTATAGCCTCGGACGGACTAGACAGCCTCCCAAACTCATCTATCAATGCTACTGCGTAACTCGGCTGGCCTGTGCGTGCCACATGCCCTCCGGATGGAGAATGCAATGCAGCCGTGAAGGAACTGCCTGTTATGGGAGGAGTCGGCAGACCAAGTATCCGCATGTGAGTGCTGGAAGAGAATGGATCGTACCCAGTGCAGAGTGAGTAGAACCGCGTGTTTACTGCATTCCCACCCTGACAAATAACCAACTCATTCCCGAACTGCACGCCCCTAATCCTACCAGGAGGGTTAAGGGGCACTCCGTCACCAATAACAGTCGGTGGGGTGAACATATACGGATAACTAGGCGCAAATGGCACTACTGCGCTAACTCCTGCAACGTACCCACCCTTTTGATACTGACAGGTATATGTTGCCCCCGCAATCGAGGTGAGCAGGAAGTCTGCTCCAGGGTTAGAGTAAATACTTGTCTGCGCAGTACCATAGAGGTCAGTGTACTCTATCTGCTGACAGCCTCGGTAGTACAGCATCCCTAGTATCGGGTCTGTGTTAGGCGCTGAGGCCACCGTTGTAAATGTACCAGAAGGAGCGGGAGTTACAGCCGCCCTCATCTCTCCCGCATAGTCACAGAGGACGTTCACAAGCCCCTGTGCCACGTTCGGAGCGGTACGCTTGCTGTCATCGGTATTATTGAACCCCACCGCAGCAGGGATTGTAACTGATTTATTTGTAGGCATTTAGAGCCAACTTATTGTAGTAGGCAGAGTATCATTACCATTGGTAGTGATTCCGAACGCTGTTCCTGTTGTCACTGTACCATTGACCGACAGTAGCACAAAACCATTAGTACCCAAAATAATTCCTGTATCTCCTGTTACACCCTTCAGTGTCTTCGTAGTTGTGCTGCTCGGAGGGAAAACTATCAAACAATAGGATGCCCCCACAGCGAACCCCCCTGCGGGAGAGCCTATGACATTGAACCCGTTCTGCAGAATAATCGACTGAGTATCGTTGATACCGGCAAACACCTGCCCTATGGCATTCCATATCCTATTTCCGAAGCCCACATCTGTAATGTTGGCTGTCACTTGGACGCTACCAGTTGATGCCATGCTAATTCACCTCCTCATAGGTTTCCTGAAAGATTAGACACTTGCATGGGTAAAACTCACCCTGGATACCTTTGATTACATAGTCTCCGATACGAGCCGTCATCACCCCTTCAAGAGTAGAAATTAGCAGTTCAGCAGGCCCTTCATCATCCTGCCCATACGTAGCCTTACCGCCGCACTGCTCAATCCACGCACAAATACGTGGCATATCTAAGCAGCTGTAAATACGCTCTGCTTCAATCACTACAGGCTTTTTCCTGAACTTAGGCATGTTACTTCCTCCTGCGACACCCGTATGACCTTCTAAGATTTACAATGCCCAGAGTATTCGTCAACGCTTCTGACTGAAATTGTGTGTACCAGTCACAGATAGTCTGTACCCCGTCTTGGACAAAAGGAGTAAGCAATCGCAGCATCTCCCTGCCCTGCAAATCGCTACCCGCAGACATTAAGCTAACAAGTTGAGCAGCCCCCCTGCGTATGTATTGGTGATAGCCTGCAGGTATTTGGTCAATGAACTCAGTGTCCGACATCATTGCCAAGCTTCCTGTGCCCCCTCCAATTTGAAAATATCCACCGATACTAGGAGCAGGAGTGATCCATAACCCGCCATCACGAAGAAAGTACCATTCCGGGGTAGATGCCGGAGCGTTATCCTGAATTGACTGGTTTCTATCAAAATATATCGCATCCGTTGGTAGAACTTGAGTCCAATTCGTCGGCCCCCCTGTATTGTATGTTCCGTTGTCCCATAGTACCCTGCGCACCGTGTTGAGGTTCTGCCCCGATACTCCAGGCGTATTAAACACATTCATGTCCAGCGGTATAAACAAGTACCCCTGCTGCGTCTGCGCTGGAACCGGATAGAAGATCGTTGTTCCGTGGAACCCGGTTTTGTTATTGACTATATCGAGCATGTCATTCAATGCTCGATTTATCTGTTCATTGGTAGGCTTGGGCCGATACAGAGGCTGTGCCCCTGGAGGCCCATAGCGAGTGTCACCCACCGGCCAGGTAGACGGTGGGGCTATGTCAAGGTCTGACCGTATGTCGTCGCGCATTTCTGCGCGGTTTCTCAGTTCTGCCATGACATAACCCCACGATCTTAAAACAGTCTCACTGGTGAGACTTACGCAGTCGGCGCTGTCGGCGTGATGCCCACCACACTGAAGTCAATAGACGCAGGCACGTTTGCCGGAGACGGGCCTTCTGTCACCACGATTGCGCCCTTGAGTCCATTGGCGTCCACCACGGCAATGTTCGTCACTTCACCGGAAGTAGCCGTGCTGAGTTCCGCAATAGCTACATTACCATCGGAGAGCAGTGTAGCCGTGGTGTCCGCATTGCTCAGAGTGAAGACCGGAGACACTACCGGAACCGGCGTTGTGCCCCCTGGTGTAGTCATACAAATGTTACTGAAAATATCTCGGTAGACGGGAGTGAGTTCCCCAAACTCCCCTGCGGGAATAGTGATTGCTAACGGTGCTGTCGGTGCCATTTCTTCTCCTACTCGAACGAAGTCGAGATACGCCGGGACATTAGGTAGCCCCGGCGTATCTACCTCGATCTCGAATTCAATGCAGATTTTCCCTCTTGCTTTGAGCATACTTGCTCCTTGTTGCTATCCACCTGCAGGAACAGGGATACAGGTTAGGTATAGCGTACCCACCAATCCGGCAGACGCACCAGAGGCGGTACTTGCCGTGATCCACTTACCATTAACCCACCGCACGGCATTCGCAACCGCACTCTGGAACGTTCCCGTGGAAGCCACAGTTTGACCACTGATTAGCGTAGACGAAAGCGTAGTGCCACTGGTAGCAGTATAGCCGATACTAACAGTACACGCCCCTGTGGACGCAGTACCCACGTTCAGTACAGCGCTGAGAACGACCAGGTCTACACCCGCACCGTTGATTAGCGAAACCAGGCCGCCTGCAGTGTCTACGTCCGACAGCAGCGCGGTTACTACAATCGGGTTATTGTATTGAGAACTGATAGGCTGATTAGCCATTACGGTGTTCCTCCTATCGGAAACTTGTTGCTAATAACGGCTGTCACAATCGCCGTAAGGTTAGTTATCGTGCCACCTGCCCCTGTGATAGCACGCAGAGACACGATGCTGGTTTGGCCCGGACGGAAGAACGATACCCCCTGCGCAGGTGCCTGCCCTGCAGTGTTGCTCGTGTTGGTGTACGGATAACTCCTCCAGTAGGCCTCTGATAGCGTAGGATCGTTACGAATATCCATAGCAGGCGGGTTCTGATGCCTTGCGCTAAAGTTCGTATACCCTACCGAAGGAGTTAATACCACTGGGTTCTTCAGGTAACTGTTATTGGCCGCAGAACCTGCAGCGACGGTATTGAATATGTCAGCAGTTATGGCACCTGTACCAGTCGCCTGAACTTGGAAGTTCACGTCGTAGAGCCACCATCCATCGGGAACAATAATGGATGCTAGACTCGTAGTAACAGAGTTGCTGTTACCGATATTCCCGGATTGGAGTACAAAGTATTGAGGTACGCCCCACGCTAACAGAAAATGAGAACCCGGCGCTTCCTGTACGGTAATGGAACCTGCAACCTCTTGTACTCCAGATCCAGGGGCAATTCCCCACGGAGTGTGGCTCAACGGCTTCCTCCTCCCCAACTCTTGTCACGATTCGGGTTAAAATCGTAGTTGTCGAACACCCTTCGATCAACGGTATTTCCGTACTCGTCGCGGATTGCATACTGTTTAGGAAACCAATGCCCATCTTGGTCATCTTGTACCAAGTGTCCACGCCACGAAGCGCCCAGTAACTGCGCTACTGTGCTTCTCTCATAGCGTATCTTCCCCCGGACTTCGCCGCCTATCCATTTAGGCATTATAGAAACGCTCCTCTCTCTACACCCGCCGCCAGTAACAGCGAGGCAAGTTGATAGCCCTCGTTTCTGTTGTTGCCGATATTCACATACTCCTTCGGGTTGCCGGACTGATCCTTTAGACGGAAGTACCTACGACCCGTTTTCTCGTCCTGGTAGTGTGAGAAGCCCGCACAGCCCGCTAATGGGTAATCATGGCCGTTTACCCACAGAACGGCATTTGCGCCCTCTCCGTGGATCATGGGGCCATCCAGGGGCATTGTGGGGGCAGGGCTTATGGTGTCGGCAGGCTTGGCTACGGGTTCCGGCGGTAGAACATCTTCAACGCCCTCTGCGATATGCGTCTTCGCAGTCTCACCTGCGAGACTCTTACTCCCCGACTTCTGTTCTTCTTTGGCAGGATTAAAAGTAAAAACCTTCGACCCTGCCGGTGGTGTAGTTGGTGTTGGCATGATTAGTTCCCCAACGATCCGTAGACGCCGCGGCCCTGGTAGGAGTCGCCTTCATCAAAGCGCATGGAGCCGAAGAACAGGACCGAGTTTGTCTTTTCATCCACCATGCGGCGAACACGGAATGACTGCCGCAGAGCGAACACTAACCCGTGGTCTTGGCCTACCGCAAACCAGGCATTATTGAAGCCCGTTGCGCCACTCTTACCGAACCATTCCCATTCAACCTTCTCAACCTTCTCTTTCGTGACACCGAAATTCTCATTCCGGTCTGCAGTGAACGGTTCCATGCGACTGTGCAACACTTGATCGACCACATATCCGATTGTCGGGTGGCAGACGATAATACGCGGCTTGTTGCTCATGTAGGAGGTAGCATTTGGATACTTCTGCGTCCTGATATTGACAGACATTGCCTGATACGCCGCTACAGAGAAGTCGGTATCCGTGATTGGCCTATTGGCAAATGTGCCACTCCCCGGATTCGGGTTGTTCGGGTGAGCAGTGTTGAACAGAGACAGGTTGTCGGACATAAGTCCCTGCGGTATACTATTAGCATACCCGTAGGACATGAAGAAGTTCGAGGTATCGTTCTCCATCGTATCAGAGAACGCCCTTGCGAACATCGAGCCTCTGCCTGGGATAACCCTGTTAATGATACCGTACTGATCGTCGTCGATGTCCTCCATAGCAAAGGAGTCGCTGAGTCCGAAGTTTCGGATCACAAACAGTTTGTTATAGGATGGAGCGAATGCCCCACCGCCGAACGTTCCCCCTGGAATACGCTGTTGAGCGAAGCCGTACCCCGCCCACATCTGCATTTGGATCATTCGCATTGACGTAGGCAAGGTGCTGAATATCTTTGTGAAACCAGGAACGCGCTGCGTCATGGTTACAAAGATATTCTTATCAAGCCCCTTCTGCATCAATGGATAAAGTTGAGTTGAAGCCACTTGATAAACTCCTTACTGAGCAGTGTAAACGTTCCCATTGTCATACTGACAGTAGGGAGCAAGAACCTTGAAAAACATGCGGCCTCCGGCCAGAGGATTGCCGGGGTTGTTCAACGGATCGGTCAGGTCGCACCCGGTAATCTCCATAATGGGGGCCGGAGAATTGGTGTCCAGGTAGAACGCAGTGTTGTTCGTTGCGCTGTTAGCCCCGCCGGACAAGATGAAGCCGCACTTGGTTCCGATGGAAATGTTAATCCCCACCTGAGAAGCGCCGCCTGTTGCGGTACTGTTCAGGTTTGCACAGAACTCGTTGCCTTGCCCGGAGAGAAACACCTGCTGCTGATCGCGCCCCGTTTTGGGATCACGTCCTATCAGCCGGGTCTGCCCGTAGGGATACTGCACCTGCCCCGGCGTTATCTGCTGAGGCGCATTGGATATTCCCCCCGCTGACGCGGCAGACTGGTAGAATGCGAAGCCAAGTATGCCGCAGATTGGGCCTACACCTCCTGCCATATAACCCGCAGTAACATCTGCCTGGAGCAGCGTCCTTACGACCGCAATACCTCCGCTTGTGTAGGTGGCATTAGTGGTCCACACAATCGGGTCGAGTGCATATATGAAGGTACTGTTCCCAAGAGGAGCAGCACCGAACGGAGGAGTTACCGGAGTTCCAAACCCTCCCGCCGTATTCTGATAGAAGCCGTATATCGACATGCTTACTCCTTAGCCGCCTTAGCTTTAGCAGCAGCGGCTTTCTGTCGAGGATTGAGAAAGCCGCTATCACCCATAGTAAACGACTTACCCCCGACTAATTTCCCCCAAGTTTCAAGGGTAGTTTCCCTGTGCCCATCACCCATGCTCCGGTACATTTCCCGCTCTTCTAACACTTGCTCAGCAGTGTAAAGTTTTGTAGCTTGCTCCAGCGTCAGCCCCTGAGTGGGAGAAGCGGCTCCGATCATTCGAGCCTCTTCGTACTGCCTGCTTCTCCTACGGTTCATCTCCATTATTTCGTCATCATTCATAGGGCGAGGATCGCCGTCAGGATTGATAAAACCAAGTTCCCTTCGAGACTCCAGCGAATCATCATTCGTAGTAGATGGACGAAGATCCTTCGCCCACATGGTGAAATCACTGTCGATCACAGCCTGCCGGTTCTCTTTCGGCTTCCGAGGAACGACAACAAATATAGAGTCAATGCGACCATAGGGCACACCGGCGGTCGTCATAAGCCGCCTACAGTCTCCGTATGTGCCCCGAAGATCTGTAATCCGATCCTCTTTCCCCTTCCAATTCGCATGTTCGGGGTTGCGGATATTGACCACTACACCGTCTTCAGGTATACCGAATTGCGAGGCACCTTCCATCTTGAGGCGGCTGCACAGTTCGGGGCTAAGATAGAACGGATCGACATTAGCTGCCTCCCGCAGGAACTCAGTACCTTCAAGGTGAGTAAATGCCTTGAAACCTTGCGGTGAACCGCTTTCGTGTTCCCCCGGAGTCCGGTGTTCGCCTATCTCCATGTTCGGCTGCTCAAACTCCTTTAATACCTCCGCACCTAAAGCCTCCTCAATCGTATTAACAGGAGGCGTATAGATGGGCGTACTTGCCTCAACCGCAGCATTTTCCATACCGTCAGGTAGTCCGTCACCCCCCATGAGAGGATTCCTGTTTTGCAGCCTTGCGGGGCCGCGCCGTACCGTATCGTCTGCCATTATTTGAACCTCGCTATCCGGTACAGCAGAACCTTTTCATACTGCTCCATTAAATCTACCTGTTGACAAAGCAGCCCCTTATCTGCGACGTCAAGTCCTTCAAAAAGAGACCCATTCATAAACACTTTCAGTTTATAAATCTTATCGGTGAGAGCCTCCTGCTCCTCGACTACTCTCTGCTCATATGGTTCTCTTGCCATTAACCGTATAGCTCCTTCATCTTGTCACTGCTTACCCGGCCCGCCCCCGCTGCAGCCCTCGTGCCACTACCTGAATTTCCGTTCGTCGGAACGCGACTCGTTGCCGGAGAAGCAGGCTTAGGCTTCGGAGGCGTTGAAGCGGTAGCCTTCTGCCCCTTGCCGAACTTGGCAAGGGCCGAACTGAGGGGCTTGTGTTCTCCACCCTCTACTGCACAAGCATCAAGCAACGCCTGTGCAATCGCTATGTTCACCCCCGCTTGCGTCGAGGCTACATCAGGTGACTGCCTGGAAAGCGCACGGCGGATATAGGGCCTGAGTTCATCGATCATTGCCGGATTCTCTCGACGCTCCACCTCGATGTAAAACTCCGACGCCTCTCGCGCCGCTTCCCGCCTCGTTGCCACCGTTTCCGCAATGGCAACCTGAATGTCGTCCTCGTCCATACCCTGCTCACGCCACTGCCGAATAGTGGCACGATCACTGTCCGTTAGGTAACTACTCACCTTTTGAGGAGTAGGTTTAACTGGCTCCGCTGCGGTAGAGACAGCAGAGCCAGCGCCCGGAGCAGGGGCGGCTGTTACAGGAGTTTCTTCCTGCGTTTCTTCTTCTAAATCTACGCCAGTTTGAGGGCCGTCGGCATCGGGATCTTCTTCATCATCCTCGACTTCTAGCGCCTCATCCGGATCTAACTCTTCGTCTTCTACTTCTTCTTCAGGGTCCATAGTCTCTGCTCCTTGTATGAATTTTACCTACTTCCAGGTATAGCGAGTTTACGCCTCTCTGTCCTACTAGTCTCACCAGTGAGACTTTTCCGGTCAGCCACAGCCGCTACTTCAGCGGCTCTTAGTAACGCATCAGTTTCCGGCATAGATGCAAGCATCAAGACTTCGTTCAATGCGCCTTGCAGTCTGCATATCTCCGGGAATTCTCTTGCTAGGCCTATGCGCCTCTCAAGATCCTCTCTACGCTCCACCAGGAGGTACGGGAGGATTACCTGTCGCCATACCGGGCTGACCTGCGCCATTGCCCACGCCGGGAGCGTTTCCTGCTCCTGCTCCAGAGGCTCCTTTTCCAGGTTGCTCAATAACTTGCTCCTTCACCGGGACCGGGCCTAGTATCTTGTCTGCGTCATGGAAGCCATAGGACACTAAGCACTTCACCCCCATATGCCATGCCGCAATTTTTGTGTCTGGAGACGACTGCGGGTTGTCGATTATGGCACGAACTTCCATAACCTTTTTGAACGCCGCTTCGTCTAACTCTAACCTGTGTTCAGGGCTTGCGCTCATTGAGTTAGAGGTAGGGCGAAATATGAATGTAGACTTGATCTGCTGCGCTGTGATCTTCCGCGCCATGCCCTCTTCGTCCACAAACTCTTCGTCATCGTCGGCATGGGACGCGAGTATCGCCGCTCCGTGTCTCCAGACCTTCTCTAACCACTCCCCCTCACATGATGCGTACAAGCCGAACTTAGAGGCCATGCTCTGCTGTTGGGCTTTAACCTCTTCGGCCTTTCGGACCTTCCCGCCTATCTGAGGGCTACCCCCTGACACCAGAGTAGAAGCCATATTCTCTAACGCCATAGCAACATCAAACGACGGCTGAATTACATCTTGCCTCAAATATTTTACGCCGTCAACATTGCTAAGAAACAGAATCGTACCTGGGCCAATTAGCTTATTCTCTATCGCCTTTTTTTCTGTGGAATCTGCCACCATCACAGGCGCAGATAAGAAATTTTTATTGTCTATATTGAATCGCCATTCTGCGTTAGATTCTGCTTGCAGGGAATCAAGCATGTCCGGTAAGCACCACCCATACAGCTTCCCCGGTATCTTAATCATCCAGGCCGGATCATAAGGTCGCTCATCCCCGGAAGGAGAGAAATCAAACCTTAGAACCTTATCCCTCGTAGGACAGCAGATCATACAGAAATCCGTGTCCCAAAGATACTCAGGCGTTTCAATCTTACCTTTGGCGTCTCTGAGTATTGGCAGTTTTGTATACCATGTAAAGACCTTGTACATGCCTACAGGACCGCCGGCCATCTCCACACCATCACGAGACCGGTCTACAAAATCCGAGGAATCGTTGTCGTCCTGATCCGGCCCCATTGCGACAAGTTCCTCGATAACCTTGCGGTCACATCCGAATTCTTTAATTGAACGTAGTAGCGCATCTTCTGTCCACCACTGATACTCACCGCATCCATTGGCGGTCTGAATATCAGGATGGTCCGCAGGGTAAATATACCACTTGCGGGTATCTACTGCCTCTACGTTTAGCCCCTTGTGCTCTACATCAGAAGTCTCGGTAAGTACCTCTTCGTACTCTATGCCCTCCTCCTTCTCCTCACCGCGAATCGTAAGACCCGTTGCAGGATCTTTATACTGTACCTCTCGAACTTTGCGTACCTTCTCCTGGTACACTATCCGACTAATAGCCAGCGGGTACATTAACGAATAGAAAAATACTCCCCACTTTGCCTGGTTGATACCACCCATATAAAACTGATGTGTCAGGTATGGCTCAAGGATCTCTCCTGCCATTTGGTCGTCTGGCTCTGCACCTTCTACCATTACCTGCGGATCACGCTTGAATGCTTCCCACAGCATAGCCAGAAGCGTAAGAAACTGATTCCCCGTAATTGGCGCATCTATATCCGCAGAACCTTCCCAAGGACCATCCTGATTCTGTCCCGTAAGGCCGTAGACCTGATCGGAATACTCTAAGAAAAACTGATCTCTTAGTTTGGCGTCATCTACCGCGCAGCATATCCTGCGCATTATTTCGCTAGACAGCCTCTCTCGCAAGTCTTTAGAAACTTTTAGATGAAACGGCCCCTCTTTGTACAAAACATTTACTCCGTGAAAAGTTGTCTCACTGGTGAGACATTAAGCCTGCTGCCGACATGGTGAGCAGACAGCAGGCCCATGTCGCCGAATTACCGGTGGCGATTGTGCATTCGGAGTTTACGGCGAGAACGTGCAGTTTCCATATCGCATCTCCTTTCTCGATGATTAAATCGGGGCTGACAGCCGGACGGCTGTGACCACAAAGGTTGCCGATTAAGGCAAGTATATCTTAGCATGGATTCGTAGGTGAGGTCAAACTTTCTGTGGAAGCTCCCAAAAAGTCATGATCGGACTACAGCCATTAGTTCAGCATAACCGTTCAAAAATGCCTCGCGACAGTGGTCTTTTTCTCTGTCACGAATAATCAAAATTGCGATAACTCTCTCATCGTACTCCCGTGGATACCGGGGAGGAGTGGCGTAATTATTGCGTCTACGATAATGGAGATTATCAATAAGGCAACCACTCCTCACCCATGCCGCAACAGCCCTGATAAGATGATCCTCAGAGGTTCGGTACTTAACCGCTAGTTCTGGTACTGTCAGGAATGGCACTACAATTTAATCTCCGTTCCTAAGTTCCTATTACAATCATCAACAGCCTCTTCCAGGTTCCACACGATAACCGAGTAGTCTTCGTCTGCTAACCATTGCTGAATAGATGATACCTTTCCACCCTTCACCTTGACCTCCATCATTAGAACCCTGCCTTGGTAGCATAGCATAAGATCTGGAACTCCTTCGTCTGTTCCGGCCTTGTCTGCACGCCACTGCCCTATCCGGAATACCGCCATACTCAATTCAAGGGTTTCTTTGATCTGCTGGATCAACTCCGACTCTGGGCCGCAGAAGGCTCCAGAATGACCCCGTAAAGGCCCCTGGCTGCCACGCACAGCCCTCAAACCGCACGACTGGCAGAATTGTCCACCCCCGATATTTACCGTTTTCAGGTGTTTGCACGGCGGCACAATTTTAGAGATTACCCGATACCTGTCGTCAGGGTCCGTGTCATCTGCTATTAAGTCACCTAAATGAATTTTCATATCTACTCCTTCCCTTGCCTGTATACGGCGCTCTACGCTGATGTCCACTACTCAACCTCTGGTTAGATCGCTCACGCATAAGCGGCCTGGGGTTCATGCCGTGTACCGCAAACATCTCTGCTGTTTGCGCGTGATCCTGTTGACCTATTATCTTTTCTGGCCCTTCCGGTTTCAGCCCTTCCATGTGCGCCTTTGGGGGACGCATCTTAGAAGTGTCTCGCCTGTAAACCCCCTTCTCCATCATATTGTGTTTTGCATAAGCTATCAGACTACCATTCTCTAGCCGCTTGCCGAGATAGTAAAGCCTCGACGCTCCGTGGTCCCACAGGTCATAGCGCCGAATATCTTCAGGATCGTTACCCTTTTTATCATCTCCATAGAGGAACGGATAACTTCTGTCTGGCCTCAGCAAGTCCTTAACAGCCGTTACGCCAGCCTCTATGACGTGCTGATGCTTCATGGTCTGTACAGGTATACCACGCTTCCTGAAGTTGTCATAGATAGCCTGGTAGTTCATCCCTCCATACTGACCCTGCTTCGAGTGTATAGGGTCGATCCAGTAACTTACTTCATCCCACCCTTCCACCTTGTCCATGATTGCATCGGCTATGTAGTCCCACCCCACCCCGGATACGTATATCTCGTCGATGCAGACGTATTGCACCATGCCGTGTTCATCTTCCGGCGTCTGCAAATAGAACTCTACTGCCCACGGCGCATAGTTCCCCGCACTGTCAATACCGAGCCACAGCTTCCAGTCACCCGGTTCTCCACCCCCACGCGGTATGCAGCGCCTCGGATCGAACCCACCTGTCCAATCAGATATTCCCCAATAGGCAAGGAATGCGTCTTCGTCGATGATATGCGTTTTTTCGGAGAAGATCGGTGGACCATACACCAGGGCAAGCGCAGGGGTGAAACTCCCCTCAAGCATCCTGGCTTTAAGTTCTGGATCGCCTTCCAAGTCGGCAAGGTTCTTCTCAAGATAGCCAGGAGGAAGGAACGCGTTGCTGTCCGTACCACTACTAACGGTATAGTATACAAAACCGTTTACCTCCTTCTCGTACTCACGAACTTTTGTCTCTGGTCTTGTCGCAGACGCCGGAACGATGGTTACTAACCCTTCATCTTCATACGCATTACCACGAATAAACATCTCCCATATCCAGTTATGGGCAGACGGGTTCGTGTCGGCAAGCACGATGCGCGGCATGAACGCACCGGCAGACCGTTGACGGTTAAGGCAAGCAGACCATATATTCCTCCCCTTATAAGCGTTGTTGTCGCCTAACTGATTGCACTCAGGGAAGTAGAGTACGTGACACTGCCAGCCTCTAATCTTGTCAGGATCATCGTACGCCTTAAATCGGATAACAGATCCATTTGTCATCCAATACGTCATTGACTTACGGTTACTGCGTAAACGAAACGGGTGTTCTAACGGTAAGACTTTCTCGAATACCGGAAGAACGAATTCGCTGATATGGAAATCCCAGGCGGTACAACCAACTACCTCCAGCCCCGGATACTTGCGCATCATGTGAACAAGTTGCGCTATCGAGGCTAGTGTTTTTCCTGAGCCTACGCTAACCCCCCGACTGGAGAATGAAGTCAGCCTTCTTTCCAGTCGGGGTTACTCCTTCATGAAATTTTCTCTGGTGAGGAAGGATACTCTTCACCATTTTGTAGTGACCACTATCAGGAGGGTCTTCTACATCAATGGCAGGATACCAGTCCTCAAGCGTATAGGGCTTCATCATCGAGGCCCACGTGTCAGCGCAGTCGCTAGATACACGACTGCGCCACCGGGACTTCTCGATTAGTTGATTATTTATCCCCACTGGCGATTTTCTCCCGGTACTCTTCCCATTTTTGATTTTTAAGCAGCTTGATAGACGGCCCGCCCATACCGTGAATCACTGCAACTGCTCCTTCATAATCGTATATGGCACACACAAACTCTGAGATAGGACACCCTCCCATAATCCCAACATCGTTCCCTAGTCGAAGCCACGGCACTTCCCCGGCGTTGACTTGATCGACAGAGTAAGGGCAGCAACCATCTGGAAAAGGATCGTTAGGCCTCTCCATCTCCACACAGAACTGAAGACGGATATAACCCCTCGGTGGTCCCACCCAATCATAAGGCACGAAGTCCCAACCAGGAGGAACTTCGTCCGACTCTGTTTTGAAGTAAGCCCAATTCCCGTCTATATAGCAGAGCGTTGGTTCACTCATCGTAACTCCAATTCCTTAAATCTATCGACTACAAAGACAGGCTTCTCCTCTTCTCCTGAGTTCTGCCTGCCGTAGTCGATAGCATAGACTATAAGAAGCCGCTCCAAGTCTCCGAGTTTCGACCACACGTTAGGCGTCTCTCGAAGCTTACAGTACGCTTTCACGCACTCCCCGGCCTCAGTGATAAGTTCCTCTACGCTCTTACCATCTCGCACCTCCGGCTTGCAGATATTGCAACCGTGGTCCTGGCAGAATGGACACTTCTGGTAGACGTTGACATGGTACTGCTGTGACCAAGGAGGAATTTCGGGTATGTCGCCGTATGCCATGTTACAACTCTGTCCATCCGTGCGCTCCAGCGAGTGGTGATGTTCTTTCTTCAGCGCGTCCGACTGCCGCCATCTCTTTGTCAGTTTCTAAAGTCTCACTGGTGAGACTTTCTGGCCTGTGCTTCGTTTTACCACAGACGCAGTAGCAGGCATCTTCCTCCATAGGCACAGAGTAATACTTACCGCAATCGCACTGATATCGCCACTTTGCAGGGGCTTTATCCATCGGCTTAGGCAACACGATGCAGTTACAGTTATCCTCCGACAACATGACGTACTCGATACCGTCGTGCTTGATCTCTATTCCAGCGTACTTAGAGAAAATCACTACGTCTCCGACTTTCAGCGACATAGGTATCAGGACACCGTTCTCATAACGCCCCGGCCCCACAGCCCTGACATAGCCTTCCTTTGGACGTTCTTGATAGGTGTCTGGTATCAAGATACCTCCAGCGCTTTGCGTTGCTGCGTCCTTTGGTTCGATAATCACTCGATCACGTAGCGGAACTAATCGCAGGCTCATTTCAATTCCTCCTGCGCCGGAACACCCACAACCTGTACCTGAGACTTGAGAAGTGTGACTGTGTTCTGAAATGCTGTCTCTAATAAGCCAGGAGCGAGCGTTAAGGAGTATACCTCCCCGCTACGTGCCATGCCTGCCATTACACAATCGGCAATCATATCTAGGACGTCGATTAGGTTGACATCTTCAGGAACCCCGTCCGGCTGCATGAGATGGTGACGGTTCAGTTTGCGGTGCCTGGTCCACCATTCTTGTTCCTTGAATCCTGTGATGAAGTCAGCATGGAATCCGTCAATGTCGGTCAGCTTATCGGCGTCGTGATTTCTATCTGCGTCAGTTAGCATTTCCTGAAAAAACATAAGTGCACGCGACACGTCTCCTATGTGCTGCTTAGAACTCTTCAGTAGTGTCTCTTTTGTAACATTGGCATAGTCACAAGTTCTTGTGTCTGCTGTCTTACTCTTGTGTATGTAGATCATTTCTCCTGCTCCTTCTCTCCCTCGTAGTCTTCGTCGTCTTCGTCTTCTTGTCCTGCCTGCTCTAGTGCCTTCTCAAGATGGGCAGTCATCTTCTCTACCACCGTCACCTTCCACCTGGAATAGTTCTCCTCAGTCGCAGCTATCAGTTGCATCTGCTCCCAGGGAGTGCGGTCAATCTCGTTCAACATCATGCTACCGAGACTTCGTAAGGCGATACTCAGTGTCTCCTCACTGATCTGCGAAAGGTGGAATATACTGCGCTGTTCGTCCATGAACTCTGCACTCGCTAACTGGTTCTTAGCTTTAGCTTCAGGTAGCCCACTGATACGCTCTTGCTCATGTAGCCCTGACTTACTTACCGCAAGCATAGAGGAGGCGAGCTTTGGATGATCCATGAGGGCGAGCTTTAACAGGAGTTCGCAGGCTTGCCGCTGCGGCGGACGCAGGTACGCTTTTTGTCGTCCATATGCCTGAACTACTACTACAATACCCTCTGCGAGTTCTCGTAGCTTATCCAGGCACAGGTCAACATCATTAGCGTAAACGCGATTACTGACAGTTGCAGTCCGCGTTATGGAACTCTTGTGCTGTGTTTTTATACGAGCAAGTTCCTGTTGCTGCGCGGATGTTAAAGGCATACGTCAATCTCCGCTGCAATAGCTCTGACAATCGCTGTGGTTGCCTGTGCATCGGCTAAGGCGTCGTGTGCCCTATCTAGCACTATGCCAAAATATTCACATGCACCGATAAGCCTAAACCATTTGTACTTATACCCGTGGTATTTGGACGCCGGTTCTGATCTATAATCGGCGAATGCTTGCATAGCGCAGTGCCACTCCAGTGTACAGGCATCGGCTGTGGTTAGACCGTATGCCATGTGAACGTTCTGAAGTATACCATAATCAAATGGCTTATTGTAGACTATAATATTCCTTCCACGAATTAGTTCTGATACGCCTGGATATCCCATGCTCTCTAAGTCGCCATCGCTTCCTTCCCATACCTTGTCATAAGTAGGCGCATCCTCTAACTCCTTGTTGCCGATCCTGTTAACCGTATATGCTCTGCTGGTCTCATCCACCGGAATTTTCGGTTTTATGAGTTGGCATAGTGTGAATGCCCCTGTAGAGTCATCTAGCCCTATTTGTACAGGTTCTCCACCGTCCTCTACCAGGCCAGTGGTTTCCGTGTCTAGCGACACGAATGTTTCCTCGATCATCCTCTTCGCCCATGCTACTACTCTATCTCGGTCTGTCATATCCCCTGCTCCTTCTGTAGAAATTTCCGTGCATCTTCTTTGCTTAGTGCCCGCAACCTCTTCTTCTGGCATCGAGGGCAGTAAGGCCATCTGGTAACACTGCCACCCGGAACCGTTGGAAATACTCTGATCTCCATTTCCGCGAAGCATTCAGGACAATCTCTCGATAAATCTTCAGCGGCCTTATGTCCCTCGTGAGTGATCGGCTTATCTCGGAACTCTAATCTATTGACCTGCTCCAAAATCTCAAGACATGCAGGAGTGTCATCATCATTCTGCAACGCCTTGAGTTCAAGAGCCTCACGTATTATGTTTCTTTGTCTTTGGTTCATGCCTGCTCCGCACTCCCCCTACCTCAACGCTAACTCCTGCTGCGGATTACTATCTTTTTTCTCCTCGTTGTCAATGAGGAAACTTCTCAGTTTCGTCTTGACCATGCAGGCCTGACATACGTATCCCACAAGCGATTTGTCATCCTTCTTGTGCAGAGCGCATGAAGAACGAGTCTTCTCCATGCAGAAAAAGCATGTGTGTTTTACTTTCCTGAAACAGTGCCAGACACACCACTCAGGAGGTATGGCGAATCCTTCTGTTCGGCAAGCCCTGTAACGAGCCTTTAAGATCTCACGAGCCTTAAGCCACTCTTCATAATATACATTGTTCACCTTTCCTCGCTTTCTTCGTGAGGTGTGGTTTGTCTCACTGGCGAGACTATATTACTATATCTTTCAAAATTTGTCAAGGCATTTTTTGAAAAACAGAAATTCGAGTGCAACTTTTGCCTAGTATCCCGCGTTTCAAATTCCATCGTGCCTGACCTCTGGCGGGTTGGTACACGAACGTCGTTGTCACGAGCGCACCGGGGCGGGCGGCTGGATGCGCGGGGTGAGCCTCTCGGAAATTTTTTAGTCTGCAGGAACGCGCACTACCTTTACCTGCGCGGGCCTCCGCACGTTTTTCTAAAGATCTGCGCGCGAACTGCTACCGCAGTATATATGTATTATTGTCTGGAAGCGCTCCGACATCCGGCCTGCCTCCCGCATTCCAGCCTAATCTTGGGCCTATCTATGTTACTATAGCATACTATAGGGTACTACTATTTGTAGTACCCACTATATACTATAGTAACATAGTATAGGTAGGCCCTGAGTTGAGTGTGGTTTCCGGTTTGACGAGTTTCGGTAGAGTGATTATATCAGATCCTGCTTTAATTGTCAAGTCAGGCTCATTCTTGCGACATCCCGCGTTTCAAATTCCATCGTGCCTGACCTCTGGCGGGTTGGTACACGAAC
>JGI12712J15308_10000014_pt1 | contig 46886 bp, 41 predicted proteins | sample JacPin_JW_Ref_O2_FD_15308 | JGI IMG/M metagenome (IMG submission 15308) | reverse complement strand
CGAGCCGCAGAAGATGGAAGGCCCTGCGACGACAGCATCGCTCGGAAAGTTCAACCCGCTCTTCATTCTGCGTTATTCCGCCACGCATAGGCAGGAACACAACAAGATTTATCGGTTGGACGCGCTCGATGCCTATAACCAAAAGCTCGTGAAGAAGATTGCCGTGCGTGGCGTTGCGCTGAAAGGCCAGGCTGGAACGAGTGGATACCTGTATTTGCAATCGATCGAAGTGTCGAAAGAGAAAGCGCCTGTGGCCAGGGTGGAATTAGATATTCCCCGATCAGGCGGGATCAAACCCGAAACACGCATCTTGGCCAAGGGTGACAACCTCTATACGAAGTTCGGCGAACTGGACCAGTACAAAGGCTTCGTAGTGGCCGACATCAATGCTCTGGACAACATGCTCAGCTTTACCAATGGAGTAGTGCTGACCGCTGGCGATGCAGTGGGCTATGTGAACGAGTCCGTGCTGCGGAGGCTCCAGATTCGTGAGGCTGTGAATGCCCACTTTGAAAAGGAACAGCAGCTTTTTGCGCAGGGCATCAAGGTGCTGTCGCTCTTTTTCATTGACGAGGTGGCCAAATATCGCGTGTATGACGGTGGAGTGGAGAAGCAGGGCGAGTACGCGCAAATATTCGAAGAGGAGTACACAACACGGCTGAATGAGATTCTGACTCTGGAGGATAGTTCCTACAACAAGTACCTGCGCGGCATTGCTACCACACGGACACACGAAGGCTACTTTTCCATCGACAAGAAGAGCAAGCACATGGTCGATCCGGAGACGAGTGCACGATCAACCGAGTCGGACGACGTGGATGCCTATGACCTCATCCTGAAGAATAAGAAACGGCTGCTCCAATTCGATGAGCCCGTGCGGTTTCTGTTTTCGCACTCAGCTTTACGCGAGGGCTGGGACAATCCTAATGTGTTTGTGATCGGAATGTTGAAGCACAGCGACAACACAGTCTCCAGACGGCAGGAAGTGGGGCGAGGCCTGCGCCTGGCCGTGAACCAGAATGGCGACCGCATGGACGATCCGGCTACTGTGCACGACATAAACTTGCTGACGGTGGTTGCCAGCGAAGGTTACAAGGAGTTTGTGGCAGGGCTGCAGAAGGATATTGCGGCCGCGCTGTCGGCGCGGCCCCAGAAGGCGGATGAAGTCTACTTCACCGGCAAAGTGCTCAAGACGGCGGCGGGCGATATTCCGGTAACGCCGCAGATGGCAAAGGTGCTGACGCGTTATCTCATCAAGCATGACTACACCGACACCGACGACAAAATCACCGACGCATATCACGAAGCCAAACAGGCAGGAACGATTGCTCCGTTACCGCCAGAGTTGGCAGCATACTCGGAGCACATCTTCCGGCTCGTTGATTCGGTCTACAGCACGGATCAATTGCCGGAGATTGAGAATGGACGAGTTCCAAAGCAGAATCCGCTGAATGCGAATTACCACAAGAAGGCATTCAGGGAGCTGTGGAGCCGTATTCATCAGAAGGCCGTCTATTCGGTTCACTTCGAGACAGACGAGTTAATCGTCAAGTGTGTCGCCGCCTTGGAGGCAGAACTAAAAGTAGCGCCTCTACAGTACGTCGTCGAGCGCGGTCAGCAAACTAAAGAGACCAGCTATGAAGCGCTCAAGGCGGGGGATGCGTTTGATCTGACAGAAACGAAGACAGCGCGGCTCACTTCTTCAGTTTACTCGGCCGTGCAATACGACCTGATCGGCAAGCTAGCCGAGGAGACCACGCTGACCCGAGCGACGATTGGGGCAATCCTGCGAAAAATCAAACCTTCTGTTTTCGAGCTCTACCGAGTAAACCCGGAAGACTTTCTGCGCGTTGTCTCCCGTCTTGTGAACGAGCAAAAGGCAACAGTCATTGTCGAGCACCTGGCCTATAGCGCCACGGATGAGACCTACGGGATTAACATCTTCACGCAGCAGCCGAAGCAGGATTTAAGCAAAGGGGTGAAGGCCAACCACCACATCTACGATTATGTTTTCACTGATTCTCAGATTGAGCGGAATTTTCTTGAAGAGCTGGATGCTGGAACTGATATTGAGGTGTACGCCAAGCTGCCAAAAAGCTTCTCGATTCCGACACCAGTTGGCAGCTATACGCCTGACTGGGCCATTGTATTCAAGCAAGGTTCGGTGAAGCATATCTACTTTGTCGCGGAGACCAAGGGCTCGATGTCATCGATGGAAATGCGCGAGATCGAGAAGTCCAAGATTAAGTGTGCCCGGAAATTCTTTGCCAAAATTACGTCAGACCAAGTGAAATACGAAGTTGTCCCCAGCTACAGCAAGCTGATGGAGCTGGTGCATTAGATCTGCGCTCGTGTTGTACCCGGACGAAAAGAGTGCTTCGAGTCCTTGACGCTAGATGAGCGACGGCGAAAAACGAAGGTCAGCCGGAAACCTCTCCGCCCAAGCTTCTCTTGACGACTTCCTGTACTTCACCAGTCGTCATGTATACAACGAGCCCACGTGCTGCTTTCGTACAATCCAGATATTCCCGAACTTGAGCGGCGTGATGTTGGCGCGTATCCGGTGTTGGTGCTACATCGCTTTTCCAGTCGAATACGAGTTCTGGAGCCCCTTCAACATTGTAGGCAATGGCATCGACGATACCAGCCATACCAACCATCTCGTTCCTTTCGGCCAAACTAAGCTGAAACACTCCAAATTCCGGTTGTAGCACCTGACGATATTTCGCCACGATTGGCAATTGAAGCGTACGGAGTATCGTGGAGGTGATTTCTAACGACGATGGTCCATCCGACGGGTTAGGATGATCATTCTCTCCAAGCTGCCGCAGCAGTTCAGCGGCCCGGGTCTGCAGACCAGCTTGATCGTCCCTCGTCGCGCCCGAAAAAACCTCCTCCATCAGTTTGTGCAAGATCCTCCCACGAACGGCGCTGCCACGAACATCAGGAATAGGCTCCGCGAATTCGTTCTCTGGAGGGGCGGGTAGTGGGATCTCCTCGATTTCGCTTGCGCTCGGCTGGATCCACCGGACATTCCTCGTTTGTTCTGCGAGCCTCGCCGCCTCTTGGCGAAAAACCTCCGGCGTTTGTTCATTCAGCGATGGCGCGGTTGGTTTGCGCTCTCCTTCTGTCGCATCCAGACTTGGGAACTCGGGTATCTGGTGCAACTGCAAATCCACTTGCTTGTGCCAGCAATTACCAAATTTACCCAAATAGTGAGGGAATACGAGCAGGTCTCGGGCGCGCGTGCAGGCAACGTAAAGTAAGCGAATGCGTTCTTCGCCGAGCTCTCGGTTCTCAACTTCCTTGAGCAAGTCGTACTCCGGCGGGTTTAAAGTTTTCAGGCCGAAATGCAAAGTATCATCCTTCGCCCGATGAAGAACTCCAGTGGCGGATCGCATGGCTGTCACCAGGTTGATCGGGATCACGACCGGCCACTCCAGCCCTTTGGCACTGTGAATGGAGACTATGTGGACGGCGTCGTGGGTCGCGTCAGCCCGGCCTTCGACTTCGCGTTCGTCCTCTTCCCAAAGTCGTGTCATGTCGTCAGCGAAGACGCGCAGGCCACGAACCGAATATGGCTTTGCCATTTCAAGGAAGCGCTCGACGTTAGCAAGGGCCCGCTCGACATAGCGTGGATGCCGCTGGGCGAGGACCGCGCGGACATAAAGCTCTTCAACCGCTGCCGACAGAATGTCAAAAGGCGACGTTTGATAAGCCTTTCGCCCGAGACCCTGAAGAACTCGGATCGCTTCCGCCGCTAGCGGATGATTGATTTCGGCTGCGTCAGTCCAAAGCCGCAAGCGTCCGTACTCACCGTCACGTCGTGGCAATGCAACAACAATGTCTAGTAGTTCCTGCTCCGTAAGTCCCACAAGAGGTCCACGAAGCAGTGCTCCCAACGCCAGAGTGTCCCGGCTGTTCGAAAGAATCCGAGCTATGGCCACCAGGTCATGCACTTCTTGGCGAATGAAGAATCCCTTGCCGGCCTGGGTAGCAATGGGGATGTCCATCTCCTCAAGGGCCCGCTCGAATATCCAGAGGTCCGTTCCGGTTGGAGCCAGCAGAGCGATGTCCCCGGGACGACAGGGAACCAATTCGTTGTTTTCACGCACGGTAAATCTTCCGATCAGGTTGTGGCAAAGCTGGGCTACTGCTTGCGCTTCAAGTTCGCGCCACTCATACACCTTGTACTCCGAGCCTTCCGTGCCGATCGGGATGTGTCCAATGGAGAACGCTTCTTTACTGCTGGATGTGACGGTAGAGACCAACGGTTCGTACCCGATTGAGCTCAATGGAACAGCAAAACGTTGATTGACAAAATCGAGAATCGGTCCCCGCGAGCGGAAGTTATCTGTGATGGAAAGGACGTTCTCGGGCCATTGTCGCTGAATTGCAGCTTTCGCCTCTTTGTAGGACCGAATATCCGCACGCCGGAACCGATAAACCGATTGTTTCGGGTCTCCGACCAGGAACAGTTGCCCCAGCCGAAGCCGCTGTTCGTGCCAAGGCTTATCGGCGCCATCTTCGCCGCACAACAGGAACAAGATCTCGGACTGCAACGGATCTGTGTCTTGGAATTCGTCGACCAAGATATGTTGGTAGCGATTTGTGAGCGCGGTTCGAACGGCAGGATGAGTTCGCAGGAGATCGCGGGCAAAGTAAAGTAGATCGTCGAAATCGAGCAATGCAGATTCCCGTTTGAACATCCGGAAAGAAGCCTGGAAATCATCGAGGGCTGAGATCAGTTGCGACTGCGCGGATTCAGCAGCCAGGCCAACCAGTATTTGAAGAGACTCCGCAACTCTCTCGTAGAGCGCGCATGCTTCGCCGTTATGTTGATCGGCTTTAGCTTGCGACTGACCGGTAGATTTCGCAGCTGCAACCCATTTCCCCTTGCACTTGTATTGCCTCAATTCATAGAAATTCTTCTTCATTGCCGAAATCTGTTGTGGATGCGCATAACTCCACAACTGACGAAAGCTGGTATCAGCGCGATAGCCAGAGGCGTACTGGGCGGCAACCGCCTCGAACCCAGAGATGTACTCTTCCGTTATAGGTTCTTGGAGACCAAGACTCTGTGCTCCTCCGTACCATTTGCGAAACGAACTAACTGACCTGCGGAATTCGTCAATATGTTTCTCTGACAGATTCGCTTTCGGCGCGCGTGCGGTCCGACGAGCTCGGCGGGCTTCGGCCAGTTGTTCTATCAGTCTTAGACCCTGCTCCCCTTCGATCACCAACAGCTCTGCGAGTGGATCGTCCGCCTGTGGCCCCTCCAGGCGTTTTCGGAGCCACTGCCGCAGCAACGTCTTGTGGTTCAGATCGGCTTCGCCTTCGTCCATCATTACCGCACCGGGATCGACATTTGCCTCGATGGGGTAAGGCGTAGTCAGCCGCTGACAGAATCCATGGATGGTCGTACACGTTAGTTCGTCCAATGCGGCTGCCGCCGATGAGAGGTATTCCATCTGTTTGTCCGTGAGTCCGTCTGCGGCTGATGCCGCCAATGAAAGAGGTTCCGACTGTTCGTCGGCGAAATCCTCTGCCATTGCGATCTCCAGGGGTTCGGGAACATTCCCCCTCACAAGCTCCCGAACGTATTCTTGAATTCTTTGGAGCAATTCACTAGCGGCCAGTTCGGTGAAGGTGATTGCTGCAACGTTGCGAGGATGTACTCCCGAGGCCAGTAGCAACGCTACCCGTCCAGCCAATAGGGATGTCTTGCCTGTTCCAGCCCCCGCCTCGACAAGCAGTGTTGATTTGTGATCAGTCAGCGCACGTTGCCGATGCTTTGTGTCACTCAACCCCGGCATCAGTTCTCTCCCCAGAGGCTACGTAAGTCTCCTACCATCGCATCCCGCGCCGCAGCCTTTTGCGAGAAATACACACCCTCCGCGTTTGCGGGAAGGGCAAAAGCCAGGTCGTTGTAGCGGCTCTCCGCTCCCATACCAAAGACAGATCGCCCCGACCGAAGCATCTGCTCCGCAAGTTGAAGGAAGCGCATGAGTTCCTCGGTTTGTACGCTCGGGTCGGTGAGCGAATACAAATTTCCCTCGGAACCCGGATACAGCAACGCCGACTCAACCGCTGCAAGTTGTCCGAGAAGTGCCTTAACGGCCACCGCGTACAGACAGCGTTGTAACTCCTTGCCGTTATCCAGACCAGGTTCTTCGTCCGGACAGCGTCCGGTTTTGTAGTCAATCACGCGGGCGTTTATCGATTTGGCATCCAAATCGAGGCGGTCAATCTTGCCTCGAAGTTTGAGATCCGAACCGGGTATGGTTACAAGAGCATTTCGATCCCAAGGCGCATTATCTTCGCCATCCTCTAGGCCTCCGAATGGGACCTCAACGTAGCTCTTTTGACCTTTGAACTTCGGCAGCGGCCACATCAGCGCAGATAAGGCAGTATCGCGGGCCTCTGTCAATGTACGTTGCCAGAGAAGCCGAGGTGGCAATGGCTTCGTCAATTCCCATTCACGCGCGACTCGGCCGATAGCTTCCGCTATGGCCGACTCGACCTGCTTCTGAGTAGCCACCGCGAATCCGCCATTTAATTCGAGGGATGCCGCCGTCAGACGCAACAATTCGTGCACCAGTGTCCCGTAGGTTGGGTTGTCGAGAGCGAGGGGCTCCTCCTGTGACAGCGGGGATGGCGGCTTCCATCCAAGTGCGTATCTCCAAACGAATCCAAGTGGGTCAGTCAGCATCCGGCGAAGCGACGTCGCCGAGTGCGCCCGCATAATTTCCGCTTCGATTACCGGGTGCCCGGAATTCAGCAGACCGTCGTGAGCCGTGATCTTAAGACTCCGCCAATCTCGATAGCAGGCGACAGCCGACTTTGCGCGTTCAGTCTCGGAGAACTCCTGCCTGCGCGCGAGAAGACGATCGGATTCGCTGAATGCGTATTGTGGTATCCGCGATCTTTGCAAATGTTCCACCGCAATTTCGCAAGATGCCAGCGGACTTCTCCCAAGCAAGCGCCCCTCGCTGTCCCGGCGACTGCGCGAATAGACGATTTCGTCGGCGGAATCACGCAACACGGCAAACTGAGTCCTGTCCTGCACGGTCACGCTCGCCGGCTCCAGCACTGCCGTGTCCAGAATGTGCGAGGGAAGAAGGCCATCCTCTCGACCCTGCCGAGGCCAATTACGGCTGGTTAGGCCCAGGATGAATGTGAACGGACGCGGAGCACTTGCAACAGAGTGAGCTGGTCCCCAGATCATGTTTGCGTTCGGATCAGATTCATCCGGGACGCGAACCTGCCCGATCGTTGTCATGAGAGCCTCTGGCGGTCCATCAAGCAGTGCTCGCCGCCAGATGGCTCGTGCTTGTCCGGAGAGCAGTTCCTCCCCAACTTTCTCCGCTGCCTTGGCGCCTTTCGACAGGAGGTCGAGAATGGGTAGTAAGGTTGGGCGAAAATCTGGTCTCTCGGAATTCTCTGCGAGCTTGTCCAGAGAAACCTGCCAGTGACCGAGTTTTAACAGCGGTGCGTCCGGGTCCAGGTTTGCATACCAATCACTCGGCAAGCTCTTTAGCTTTGAAGTGTTGTGCAAGAGACGCAACGCACGAACCACACGATCATGGCTCAGCCCCTCAATCAAGACGGTAGCGAGCGACCCAGCCTGCTGACCGGGAAAAGTCGAGGTAGCGCTGCAACCGTGGACAAGATGCAGAGGCAACTGGCTGTCTGCCACGAGCACTCTAAAATCCTCATCCCAGTCCTCGGTCGCAGACGCGACAATCGCAATTTCATGCGGTTTGGCACGACCAGACACGATCAATTGGCGGGCCCAGCGGAGCGCTTCGATCGCCTCGTGCTTGGGTGTGGCGCAAACGACCGACTTTTCCGTCGGCCTTTGCGTCGGCCTGACCACCACATCAATGACGGAGCCTTGGATCCAAGTCAACCGTTCCTTGGCCGTGTCAATCGAATGCCACTCGATCGATGTACTCCCGGCCAACGCGAGAAACAGCCTCTGCCAGCAGGGAGCCACGAAGACAAATCCTCGTACGGTCACCGAGCCCAACACGGAGCCCGCGTTCTTCAAGTGCCCGCTCGCTGCAGAGACAAGTTCGCGCGGTAACATAATCCCACCTGGCAAATGATCCCGAACGTAGGCTTCGATCTGCGCTAAATCGTTGATACGAGGGGATCGAGTGGCAAGTGTTTGAAGATCTAGGTCGGCATCCCAGACTTTCATCAAGGTGGAGGAAATGGCCTTGACGGCGCCTGGCATTTCTCGGAGTTGTTCGAGTTCAGCGAACCTAAGATTGGTCAGCGCATCACGCACCAGCACATGGCATGCGTCGCGCGATGCCGCCTCCAGAAAACCGCCGGCAAGTCGCCCCGCAAGCTGCGCCGGCGTAAGGATCTGCAACCCGAGCGCGTTCTGTTCGGCGGCTCGGAAACGTTCTTCGTGCCAAGCTAGACGACTAGGGACAACAATCGTTCTGCGGGTCATCGGTCTACCTCGACTGCGCAGCGCGGTGGTCGCAATATGCAACGCTAAGGATCATAGATTCAGGTAAGCGTGGCAATGGCCACCCGTCCCGCGACCATCGAATGGCCAGATGCCAACGCCTTCAACGGATGGGTTAGGAACTCGATTCGTCTCAATCCAAGCACCAGCTCTATTCTTTCTTTACATGTCTATCATCGCTGTGTCCTTTTGACCAATACAGTCGGTAATGTTCTCATCGAATGACGGCATCCATCCTACTCGATCTTCGGCCGGGTGTTAGATATACAAATTCCTGATATCTCCAGTACCTACGTGCGATCTTCCCAACGATTACAGATAGTTCGCACGCGGTACAACCCCGTCATTTGTCTGCCGGGGGCTTCGCCGTGGTACCGTGTATCGGACTACAAGATTCTTGCTACAAGGTTTATGTCGATCCTGGCGACTCCGTTTCTCACTGACATCGATCCCCAAGCGGCAATCAAAGGCTCACGCGATCCGCTGGGCCTACAGACCATCTGGGCGCGCCTCGGGCGACATGTCGTCGGCAACCTGACGACAGTCAGCACATCTGTTCGAGATTTCTCCACACTGGTCCTCGGATACTATTTTGCAGAACGCGTCGGCAGTGAGGTCGGCGGTGACGGCGACCTCGCAGTTTTTCTCCGGTGGGAACAGTTAGCGGCTTATGCGCGCGGTGAAATCAATGGCGACTGGAAGTTCCGCGGAGTGGACCGAGTCAAGAAGAACTTGCAGGATGGCACCCGCGTTCACTTGGGCACTGACTCGACTGCGCAGATCCTAAGCAATCAGAAAACCTATGGGCTCTGGGGCCTCTACACGGTGCCGAGTCGGTCATCTGGACTGGTCGAGGGTGAGCCGACACGACTCACGGCGGCCGGACGCATTCTTGTTGAAACGATCTATTTGCCTGTTTTCGCCAAGGGCGGTGTTCCAAATGCTGATGTCGTGGTGTCGCGCCTCGCAAAGACGAAGACCGACCTCGATTGGCGGAAAGCGGACCGGTCACTTCTGGCGACCATCGCGACAGTGTTGAACAAACAGCTGGGCTCCGGTGAACGGAAAATATTCCGAAGGCATCTGCTGATGGGTGGCCCCCAAGACAGAACTATGGGTGGTCAGGCGATTCTCGCCGGAGCGATAGAATCGACTCTTGATGACGGAAGTTGGACACTAACACCGGCCCACATTCGGCGCTTGGCGAAGCGATGCAGTGCAGACGGCGACGCTGGTAAGGCGGTTGCCGCGCGGTTGGAGCGTATCCGCACAGCAGAATTGCTCTTAGCACCAGCCGCAGCGCTCTTCAGCCTAATCCTTGCCAGCGATGGTCAGACTATTACAGAGTTGGCAAACTCGGTCAGACGACAGTGGGGAGGCTCCCTGCAAACGATCGACATTGATGCCGTTACGTCGTTGGAAACGGAACTTCGCGATTCCACAGGGGAGGCGTCGACCGGTCAGCGCTGGGTGCAGATTGGCCGTCTGCTCGCTTCTGGAGACTTTGAGCGCACACTCGCCCTGCTTCTAGAGCAGAACCGCTTCGTCATGACGGTCCGAGCCGGTGCGGCGCCCTGGGTTGGCGTAGACAATGGACGACTTCGCGTTCGGTTCCGTGACGAGGACGGGGGGGATCTCCCGAAGCGGTCAGAGCTTCCAGAGCTCTGGCGTCACTCCTACTTTATCGATTCTTTGCGGGCCATTGCGCTCGCCCTACGAGGGTGAGTCGTGGCTGAACTTCCTCCTCATGCCGTCCTTTCAGAGCAGTTGGAAGAAAGGCTGCGCGGGCGTCGCCTGATCGCAGCGGTATTCCTTACATTCCGATTTGACCCCGAGTTTTTTGAGCAAGAGGTCCTGCCAGTGTTTCTTGAGGTGCCCCTGAGCCACGCGTCAGCAGTCAAATTGGTTCAACTGGAGGATGCACTGCGGTCTGTTCCAATTGGCGTGGCTGTGTACTACGACCAAAACGGCCTCGTGCCGGAAGCTGGGCCATCCAAGCTCGACGTGAAGCGTATCGCGGTTCGTCACCGAACCGGCATCTTCCATCCCAAGAACTTGTTTGCATTGGTCGAAGAAACGGAGGCCGACAAGGACGGTCACCGGGCACGGACGCTAATCGTCGCCTGCTTGTCTGCAAACCTAACGCGCGCTGGTTGGTGGGAGAACGTTGAGGTGTGCCATACAGAAGAGATCGCCGAAGGAGACTTCACCAGATTGCGCGACGATCTAATTGGATTTCTTGAGGGAATCGAGCGACGTGTCGGAGATAAGTCGTCAGACAACCATGCCCAGATCCGAGCGATCCGAGAGTTTATCCGAGGAACTTACCAACGGGAACATCGATCAACCGAAGGCATTCTCCACCCACACTTTTTCGACGGTCGCACATCTGTGCCGGAATTCCTCCGCTCGGCCACGGGAAATTCGCTCGACGGAATGTACCTGGAGATCATCTCACCGTATTTCGACAAAGGCCCGACATCTAAGCCACTCGACGACCTGATCGACGAGTTCAAGCCGCGCGAGGTGCGCGTTTTCCTGCCGCGGTCAAACACCGGTGAGGCGTTGTGCTCTCGCGAGATCTACGAATGGGTTCGAGGTCTACCGAACGTGAGCTGGAGCCGCCTGCCACATGAGCTGCTTCGTGGTGGGAAAAGTGAGAACGCGCGCCAGCGGATAGTTCACGCGAAGGTTTATCGGTTTTTTGCACAACAGCCCAAACGCGAGATTCTATTCGTTGGTTCGGTCAACATCACGACCCCAGCCCACCAACTAGGCGGAAATCTTGAGACAGGCTTTCTAGTGGAGCTGTCTCAACTTCGCCGCCCGGACTGGTGGCTCATCAATGATACTGCTCGCCCCCGAGAATACGATCCGCGAACTGAAGACGAAGGCAATGCGACGATCGGTGGCTCGAAGTTGTCCGTACGCTTCTGGTGGGACACAACAGCGGCCGAAGTGTTCTGGGATGACTGGTCAACATCGCCATCACTAAATGTGATGGCGCACGGCTTGGATATATTTTCGGTGGACGGCTTACCGTCGAAAGTGTGGCAGTCTCTTCCCGCTGATGCCGCTGCTGGGCTACAGCGCGTTCTTCGGTCGACCTCCATCCTGGCGGTCGTCGGAGAGGGGAAAGAGCCAGGATTGCTCCTCGTACAGGAAGAAGGGATGTCTCACCGCCCGTCACTCTTGTTCGATCTATCACCTGCGGAAATCCTTCGATATTGGTCACTTCTTACGGGGGCACAACGAGCCGCGTTCCTCGAAGTTAGAAGCCCGGAGGTCGCGCTGCTGGGAGACGGAGCGGCTCTTTTGTCCCGTTACACTCCTCTTGCCCAGGAACAGACATTCTTCGACCGATGTGCTGGCATCTTTCTTGCTTACGGCAGCCTTGAGCGAAGTGTCCGTTCCGCCCTCCAAGAGGGCCGCGAGCGTGAAGCAATCTACCGTCTCTTCGGGCAGAAATACGACTCACTCGGTAGCCTTCTGAAAAGGGTGCTTAAAGACAGCGCGGAGGGAAAGGGCGACCTTGTTGATCACTACCTGATCGTGTTGTGTGCTCTGCAGCTTGTGCAGGAGCTTCGACGGGAAAACGGTGAGTTTTGGCGAGAGCACGCGTCGGACGGCAAGCGACTACAGGATCAACTCGGCGTCATGCAATCTATCCGCGAGCGCCTAATCGAGCGCGATCCGGTCGAGATGCCTGCCTTTCTAGATTGGTTCGACCGATGGTTCTTGCGACGAGCAGCACCCATCCTCACGGAGGCCTCTTGATCAACGTTGCCACTGCGGGCCAGCTCCTCGACTTTGGTGCCCGCATTGGTCCGGGCCCTCGTGCGCAGGAGCAGCTCGAAGGGGCAGTTGCCATTCATAACATTCTTGAGAAATGCCGGGTCGCGTATCTAGCTGACGAAGTTGGTATGGGAAAAACCTACGTGGCTCTTGGAGCCCTGGCCCTATTTCGCCATTTCGATCCCGACTTCCGCGTTGTAGTGATTGCCCCGAAAGAAAATATTCAGCGTAAATGGATCAAGGAATTCGGAAACTTCGTCGCATATAACCTTAGATTCCCGGACCTCCGAGTGGCCGCGATCGATCGGCAGCCAGCCCGGCCACTCGTAGCTTGCGACAGCCTCATCGAGTTCGTTCGTGAGGCAACTGTTGATGCAAGGCGGGATTTTTTTCTTCGGCTGAGTTCGTTCAGCCTAGCGCTCGGTGACGATGTTGAGCGACGAGGCTGGAAACGGGTACGCGATGAGCTGCGTCAAGATGTGCCGTGGCTACCCGAAGGCGCGCTAGATCTTCGAAGCAATAAGGATCTTTTCAAGGATAACTTTGCCAGAGCCGTGTGTTGCGCACTACCCGTCTTCGATCTGGTCATTGTCGACGAAGGACACAACCTCAAACGTGGCTTCAAGACCGGTGTCGCCGCCCGGAACCGCGTACTGGCCTTAGCCTTCGGCCACCCCTCCGAGCGTGAACTCCTGCCCCAATATGGGCCCCGCGCGAAGAGAGTCTTGTTTCTATCGGCCACGCCCCTTGAGGAAACCTATGAGCAGCTCTGGAATCAACTAAACGTCTTCGGTTTGGGTACGGATTTTACCGGATTGCGTGACGAGAGTCTCAGCGAGGAAGAGAAAAAGTTGGTGGCAAGAAAGTTCCTGGTTCGTCGCGTCACTACCATGCATGTGGGTGGGGAGGATTTGACGAAGAACCAGTACCGTAGAGAGTGGCGCCGTGGAGGCGTTCGTAAACACGATGAGCCCATCCGAATTGAAGATGATCGTCAGCGTCTGGTCGTGGCGCTTATTCAAAAGAAAGTCGCAGAACTCCTCGGATCAGAGAAGTTCAACATGTCGTTCCAGATAGGAATGCTTGCGTCGTTTGAGAGTTTTCTGGAAACGTCACTCAAGAGAGCCGGCGACGAAAACGATCCCACCTTCGACGATGCGGATCAGACAGATGACGAGAAGGACGAAGCAATCAGGGCGGCAGCTCGTGAGGGTATCGATGTTCGGCACGTCAATCGACTGACTAGGGATTACAGAGGAGTCTTCGGGAAGGAGATGCCGCACCCTAAGATGGACGCGATCGTAGACTCACTCAAGACCGCATGGACGACTGGGATGAAAGCGTTGATCTTTGTCAGGCGGGTCAAGTCCGTTGACGAGTTAAAACGTAAGCTTGACGAAAAATATGACGAATGGCTGATTGAATCTCTGCAACGACGGCTTCCCCAGAGCGTCGCGGAACGCTTCAACGGAATTGTCCGAAAGTATCATCAGGATAAACGACACGCGGAAATGGCCCGGCTGGTACGAGCCACTGTTGTCCCAACCTTAGACAGCGCTGAAGGTGATTTGGAAACCGATGATCGCGGCGGTACCGATACTTTTTTTGCATGGTTTTTTCGAGGAGAAGGGCCTAAGGGCGTTATCAGCGGAGCGAACGTGCAAAGGCGATTCATTCAGCAGGGGACCGCGTACTCGACTTTCTTTGAAGACAACTACGTCATGGATCTCCTAGGTGTCAGGCCAGGTGGTGTGACTGACGCACTTGGAAGAGCCCTTGGGTTGGAACCTCATCGGCTGCAGGATGAGCTTCGTCAGCGTGCCGCGAGCTATATCGGTCGCGCAAAAAAGCTTCAGAGAGGAGATCGAATGGAGGCCGCCCAGGCGGCTGCTCTCGAGTTGCTAAAGGAGAGACAGAATAGGGTGGGAGAGCGAGCGCGAATGATCTGGCATGAGCGATTTGAAACCTCCCGGCAGCAAGCTTCGGTGAAGGAAGCCCCCGACGTTTGGGAAGGGCTGGAGCATGCGACGTTCTTCACCGAACTCCGGCGACCTGATCGCTTAGATTTGCGGACCGCACTTTGGCCGGACCCTCGTCAAGTGAGTTCTGAGCGCAATCAATTTCGCGAGCAACAACAGCGGGCCCAAGTGCTAGCCACAGCGGCGCGTCTGGGCCATTCGCTGATTGATCTCTATGTCTTGACAGTCCAACGACTAGGAAGCGTTGAGCATCGAACCCTCGAAGCCGAAAGCGACGACGGAGGTGCCCTCGAACGTCGTCGCATTGACGAGTATCTTGACCTACTCGACAAGCAGCGCGTAACGCCTCTTCGTGACCGAAGCTGGGCAGCCTTCGACGAGCTCGCTCAGATCGCCCAAAACTTCGAATTGATCCTTGATGTAAATGCCCCCGAGGCACGCATCAAACCGCTCGTTGAAACTGCACGCTATTTCGGATCTATTCTGAGGCAACAGCAACCTGTCGGCGGGATGTCCGGGCAAGTGAACAGGACGCTGGTCCAACAGTTTCGAATGCCTGGCTACCCGTTTGTTCTGGTTACTACAGATCTCTTACAAGAAGGTGAGGACCTCCACACCTTCTGCTCCTCGATACACCACTACGGCATCGCTTGGACGCCATCGTCTATGGAGCAACGCATCGGACGGATCGACCGTGTACGGTCACAGTCAGACAGACGTTTGTGTGGCCTTGAGGCAATTCCAGGTGGTGCAGACCTGCTTCAAGTGTATTACCCACACCTAGAAGATACGGTGGAAGTTTTTCAAGTACAACGCGTCCTCGAACGGATGAACACGTTCCTACGATTGATGCACGAAGGACTAACCTTACCGAAGGGCGATCATCGTCGAGTTGACGTCAGTCGAGAGCTGATCGATGGTCGTCGAGCAGTCGAAGCAATTCACGGGCAACTGCGAACTGGATTTCCCATTCCACGCTGGGCCCTTCTGGGAAGACAGCAGGTGCTAGCGACTAATTGGACCGTGGTGGCAGCTTTGCTGGAAAGGTTCAAGTTGCTGTCAAGAGCGACCTATCCCGGGCTCGTAATCACATGGGAGTTGTCTTCCCGAGATGGAACGCTGCTGGGCACCGTGGACCCTGCGACTAGACGGGTTCGGCAGTTTACGCTCTTACTCCAATCGGATGGCGAACGCCTGGTCGTCAGGTGTGTTTGCCAGGCAGGCCGCGTCGGGTCAGACGCGACGATGGCATCTGTTGAACGAAACGCTCGGGAACGTCCAGTAAGGATCGGATTAACACTCGGGCGTGAAAAGACAGCATACGATCTTACGGTCGAGGACGACGTATTACTCAGGGATCCGTGCGATGATGTACGGCGAGTACAAGCTCTCTTGAATCGTGTCATCGAGCAGTGCGAGAGTCTCGACCAGACTGATCTTCCTTTGCTCAATCAGTCCAGGAATCCAACCTCGCGAGTTACGCCGCCTACAACGATAGATTGGAGGCGACTGTGCGATCGTTCCGATGCTGTTTATGTCGACGGGGAGGCGATCCAAGTTTTGCTAGCCGACGAACGCCGCAAGCGCATTGCAATTCGTGAAACCGCTGATTCGTTCGAGTTGTCCGGAATCGTTGCGCGACCGTCCGAGATTGAGGCCGTCCCAGATATGTCCCTCCGAGCGTGGCGCCGGAACCAAGGAATGCAGTTGGTCGGGTTTAGGTTCGACCGAAGGGACCGGCTTGTCGCCGAAACTTGGATACCCAAGCCTGGCCTGGGTCGCGATGAATTCTTGCTGTACACCAAACATCTTGCTGCCGAGTGTGATCTCTTCGAGTACCACCTCACGGGCAAGAACCGGGATTAGGTTGCGCACAGACCTCCCAACTCTATTGCCCGCACGCCGAGTTAGGGCCGCTACTTGAAAGAATTGAACTCCTGAGGAAACGGCGGGAGATTTGCAAAGGGGAGGCATTCCAGCATTGCTGGCGTGAACGTCGGCGGCAAACGCTATCACCCATGATCAAGCTTCGACCGCCACGCTATTCTTCGTGCGTTTGAACGGCAACATCCTTATCCATCTGCCTCGCGTGATCGACTCGGAGGCGACGCGAATGGTGTAGGTTATTAGGCATCTGTTAGATTGAGGCTCTCAGATACTATCCGAGAACTCAAGCTGAGAATCCCTGTGTCCGGCGGACGGCCTCCGCAGCACGTCGGGCGTCGTCTGTACGACAAGGGTGGCATTATGACGATATAACGATATGACGAATCAGAGTCAGAACCAGTCTCCCCATCACCTAGTACTGAGTCTTGATGTGACGGGAGGGTTTTTGGCGGGCGCGCAATTGGAGTTCGCCGACGGCTTGAACTGCCTAATCGGAGGCCGAGGAGCCGGAAAAACAACCGCTCTTGAGTTTCTTCGCTTCGGTCTCGGACTCATGCCAGACCCTAAGAAGGATGCGCAGCGGTATCGGGCGATCGACGCGCTGGTCAAAGCAAATCTTGGAAACGGGCAGCTCAGCATCGAACTCCGCACGAAGACGGATATGCGGTACACAGCTGCCCGCAGTGCTCACGACACTGTCCAAGTCCTGAACGAGGTGGGTACGGCCGTACCGATTTCGCTCGACCGCGATCAAATATTCGGCGCGGATGTTTTTAGCCAGAACGAGATCGAGGAGATAGCATCTAGCCCCGCGGCCCAGCTAGAGCTTCTCGATCGTTTTGAAGAACGCGACACGATCACAATTGATCACGAGCTGGAGCAGCTGCAACGCCAGCTCGATCAATCCAGCGTTGACCTTCGTCGCGTCGATCAAGACCTAGACGACGCTCGCGTTCGGGCCTCAGAGTTGCCCGTGCTCCAGGAAAAACTTAAGGGTCTCTCTGCGGTTGCTGGTCCCGACGCTAATCGAATTAACACGGCACATACAGCAAAGAGCCAGCGTGCCCGCGAGGAGAAGGTACCAGGGCTCATGATCGCCGCATTGCAAAAGCTCGTACGGGACATGGGCTCAAGTCAATCGGCTTTTCAAACCGGTGTCGAGGCCCAACTCGATGGTGAAATTCGACAGGGGGCTAATCGCGAACTCTTTCAAACGCTTCAAGCCGACCTTGAAGCCTTTGCGAGCCACCTTGCAGCTACCGTCAGATTGATCGAGAAAGAGGCGCGTGCGTTTGAGCAACGCATCAGCACACATGCAGCTGTGCTTGCTGAGCGGCATGCTCTCCAGGAGGCTGAGTACCGAACCATCATCGCAACATCAGAAGAACAAGGCGAACGCGCCGCCGAACGTCTGGCCCTGCAAACCGCCCTTGCGATCGGGCAGGCTGCTGCGCACGAACAAGTGGCCAAGGAACAACAGCGACAGGGCATGATAAAGGCTCGCGCAGAAGTGCTGAAGCGAACTTCGGAACTGCGCGATCAACGTTTCGCATTGAGAAAACAAATCGCCGAGGGCCTCTCAAGTCAATTTCCCAGTATTCGTGTGACCGTGACGCAATCGGCCGACTTGGGCGAATATCAAGACCTTGTCACAGAAGCTCTAAAAGGTTCCGGCCTTAAGCAGGGTGCGGCGGCAGAACGATTGTGTCACGTATTTCTCCCGGGCGAGTTGGCCGAAGCGGTGGCAAACAACGACCTCAATACACTCACGCAGAGGTCAGGGTTCGACGAAGACCGCTCTAAAAAGATCCTCAACGCATTGCGCAGCGACGGTACTCACTACTCGATAGAGACTGTTGCCCTTGATGATCGACCTTCCATCGAACTCCTCGACGGCGACACTTTTAAAGAATCAACGCATCTGTCGACCGGGCAACGGTGTACCACGATCTTGCCCATCTTATTGACTCAAAGCGAACGGCCCCTGTTGATCGATCAGCCTGAAGACAACCTTGACAACGCTTTCGTTTACGAGACGATCGTACGAGCGCTGAAAGCAATCAAAGGCAGCCGCCAAGTGATTTTTGTGACGCACAATCCAAACATACCGGTCCTCGGCGAGGCTGAACGTATTTTTGTATTCTCCTCCGACGGCCAACACTCTACTCTCAAGCAGGTCGGGACCGTCGATGAATGCAGGGAACAGATCGAGAGAATTCTCGAGGGCGGACGTGAGGCATTTCTGCTCAGGAAAGAGCGCTATGGCCACTGACCAGCAATTGGCGCACCCGGACTTGCTAGCCGCGCTCGACGCTCCCGACTGGTCTGTTGCACTTCAAGCAGTGGCCGTTGCCGACACACGCATACGCAACTCCATTGTCGGCGATGTCAAAGTCGAGGAGATCGTCGCGAAGCTCGTTGTGCTTGGGAATCACACGAAGTGGGAAGTTCGTAGGGCCGTCGCAAACGTCGCCTCACATGCACCTCACCCAGTTTTTGAGAATGTGTTAGCAAAGCTTGCCCTCGACGACAATAGCCGCGTTCGACAGGCCGCGGAACATGCTGCCCTCCGGCGCCGTGATTCCCGCCATGCAAGCACGCTCGGAAAGCAACACGAAGATCGCATCAATTCCACACTCGACGATATTGAAACGCGTTTCGGCTCAAAGGGTCGGGATGCCGTAAAACGTGCGGCCGAACAGATTGCGAACACCTTCGCTCGCGAACTGTACCACGAGGTCATCAAGCTTGTATCGCCGCTGGCTGCGTCAGCGGATCGTCTGCAAGCGCAGCTTTCGATGGCAACCCTTCCAGCGGGGGCACTTGCCGAGGAAGCCGACCGCATCGGTCGGCGTGTGGCACAGCTTCGTGCTGTGTTGGACGCGATGCGAGCTTACACTGCACAACCCGCACTTAGTTTCAGGGCAGAGGTGTTGCGAGAACTCATTCAAGAAGCCGCCAGCGTGGCACTTGAGAGCGATTGGGACAAATCGCAACGGCCGTCAATCGACATTAACGTGACATCGAGTATTGCCGTTGACGTCGCACGCGCCCGTTTGGTTCAAGCTCTTACGAATGTGTTGCTGAATGCCATTGAGTCCTATCGAGATGTAGATTCGCCTAAACCCATTAGAGTCACGGCAGATGCCCAGGAGGGCCTAGTCGCAATAAGGGTGGAAGACTCAGGATGCGGCATGTCCGCTGAAGCACAACGTGACGCGCTCACTCTTTTTGCCACCAGCAAACCGAACGGCACTGGCTTCGGCTTGCCGCTCGCTGCAAAGATCGTTGAGTCTGAACACGGAGGTCGGCTGAGCATCGACAGTGTGAAAGGCCGCGGAACCATCGTTAGTATCATTATCCCGGAACACCGCCAAGTGGATCGTCGATGAAAGAACGGCATATCGCGCTGATCGTCGAGGACGATAGAGAAACAGCAGAAGATCTCGTCGAGATCCTGCAGTCGATCGACTGTGATAGTGTCGTTACGGACAATCAAGACGAAGCACTAGTCGAGCTTCAGAATAAGTCGTTCTGTTTGATTCTGTTGGATTTGCAGATAAAAGGCGCGCCGGACGCGATCAAAGGTCACGTCGAATACGGCAAGGCCCTTCTGCGCAAGATTCGAGAGAAGCACGGCGACCATAGCGGGACCGCTTTCTGGTTGCCTGTACTCATTGTGAGTGGATTTGCGCGCGAGGTTGACGAAGCCGTCGACGTAATGAAAGACGGTGCGAGCGACGTCATCCAGAAGCCGCTGATCAGTCGCCAAGTATCTGAACGGATACGCCACGCGCTGCAAGTCGCCGGGCGCCAAACGCACGAGCGGTGTCATCAGCCGCCGCCTACACAGTGTCCGAATCTGAAAGATGGGATCGTGATTGCGATTCCAGGCGACAGGATTCGGCGCCGAACGCGCGTGACAATCGCATCCAAGCCAGTAGATGTAACTGACGCTTCACTGAAGGTGCTCTTGCACCTGATGGTCGCTCAGCGAAAGGGAGTGCCCGTGAACAAGGTCGACTTGGGCGCGACAGCAGACCAAGGGTTCAAGGGCATTTCCATATTGCGCAATGAAATCAAGCCAGTCTTGGTTAGCGTCGACATCATCAAGAATCATTACCACGGCGACTACCGCTTCGACGACAACGTGACAATCGGCGAATGCGCCGTTGACAAGCTGCTCAAGATCGGCGACAACACCATATCGAGGCTCGCCACGGACCTTCAGGATCAAACGTCGGCCCCGCCCAAACAGTCTGACGGAAAGTCTGCCAAGTTTCCACCACACCGCCGCCGTCGTTAGAAATAGCCACCACGTTTAGAGTGATATCAGGTGCCGAATTGCTCTCGGGGCTCAATATCGGTGACTAGCTGTTAAGCGACAAGAGAGTCCCAACTGCAAGGACCGCAGGGTTCTTTGAAAACAGTTCCGACCCAGACCGTCATCAGCAGATCACCTACCAAGTACGGGGAAGAAAGGGGACCTTTATGGCTCGTAAAATATTCTTTAGCTTTCACTATGAACGTGATGCTTGGCGCGCGGGTCAGGTTCGAAACTGCAATGTAGTTGCTGGAGAAGACCAGTACGGCTTCATTGATGCCGTTGACTGGGAATCGATCAAAAAAAAGGGCGATAGCGCAATCGAACGCTGGATCGATGATCAACTCAAGAACACGAGCGTCACCGCGGTTCTTATTGGTGCGGAAACTTCGGACCGTGAGTGGGTTCGGCGCGAAGTCGTCAAGAGTTGGAATCGCGGCAACGGCATAGTGGGCATTTGGATCCACAACATCAAAGACCAAGATCAGAAAACGGATACGCCAGGCCGCAATCCTTTGGAGGACTTCAAGCTGCCAAACGGAACAATTCTGTCTTCTATATGCAAAACCTATGACTGGGTAATTGGGGACGGCAGAAAGAACCTCGGGAAATGGGCTGACGAAGCCGCCGGCATACGAGCCAAATACGGATCGGACGACACGATTACCGGAGACAGCACGCAGACGAGCAAGGCGCGTTCGGCTTCAGCTGCCTCTGCAACGGCGGGCTTTGCCCCAAGATCACCCTGGTGCGCCGACTATGTTGCGAGCAAGCGATGAACAATGGTTGCGCGACAACCATCCGGGACTGATTCCAGCCGAAAATGAGGTCGCCGGAACGGTTGAGTTCACTGCAAGCTACAACGAGCGGGGCAATATGTTCGTGATTCACGCCGATGGCGTCGCTGACCAAGAAGAAGCGGTGACGCTGGCGGGCGGTTTTCAAATCCGAATCGAGAAGAGAACTCATGGGTCTACTTCGCGTTTACCCGCGCTCTATGTCCAAGGTATAGATCCCACGGATGACCGGCACTACAATCAGCAGGATAAAAGTGCATGCCTTTGTATTCCTTTCGAGGAAGGCGAATTCTTTCAACCGGACTTCCAATTTAGAGTCTTCCTTGAGCGCCTAGTCATCCCGTTTCTATATGGCCAGATGTTCTACACCTTGCGGGGACGTTGGCCATGGACAGAATACGCCCACGGTGCCACTGGCATCCTAGAAGCATATTCCAAGATTGGTAGTCAGAATCGGGCAACAGAATGTCTCCATCTATTGGCACAAGACCGAGCTTGGCCGAGAATAAAGTCAGCGTTGAGACAGAACCCGCAAATCAAGGGACATACACCTTGCTTTTGCCCGAAAATGGATCACATCAGACGGTGCCATCCAGGTGCGTTGAAAGGCGTGCTGCGCCTGCAACAGGATATCAACGCCCTCGGACTTCCCATTCCGTATTGTGGAGACGACAATGTTCCGTTCAACTAGAGAGGACACACTGGTCAGGACACTCGAAGCCCGCTACGGCATCGACCTTCATGCCCGTGACGACACGAAATTAGGCAACCTCCTGGAGAGGAGGGGCTTCGAGTCTCTCACCCAGCTCTTGAAAGCATACAGGGGAGACCTGACCTATCATGCATGCAAGCGGCGGATCTACATCAGCTTTCATGTCGAAGATTTGCCTCAGGTGAGGGGATTCAGACTCATGGCGCGCGCACCCAACCTCGAAATTGAGTTTCATGACGGGAGTCTCCGGGAAATTATAAATAGTACTCGGGGTTCCTATGTCAAGCAGCAGATTCGATCAATCATTCAGAAGACTTCCGTTGTCGTCTGCCTTATTGGTAACGGCACGGCGTGGCGAGACTGGGTGGACTGGGAACTGAAGACTGCTTTTGAAATGGGAAAAGGAATCTGCGGTATCCGGTTAAAAGACTCGCGGGGACGAGTGCCCCAACCGCTAAGAGACAGAGGCGCACCAATCGCACGATGGGGCGACGTTCAAGAGCTCGTCGCAGTGATCGAGTGCGCTGCAGCACGTCGCAGCTAGCGAGTCGTCCAGTATAATGGCGGCGCAAAATAAAGAACCTTGGCTCTTGAGCGCCACACTCTTTTTCAGCAGATATGGTTGTAATCCTTTATCAACGTGGTTGTCATAAAATCGCCCGGAACGTTGCGGCGGACTTGGTGAAAGCATTTGCCGATCATGTGCCTGTTGTAGTGATGGCGGCTCATACACCTTCGTCCTGGCCGGCGGATGTTTCGTGGGACGATCTCTTGATAGTCATGTTTGATAGCACGAAATTCCCTGACGCGGGCAATCTCTTCATTCGGGAATATCTTGAACAAAGGCCCGACACCGCAATTCTTCTTCCAGTGGCCCTCGATCCGACCGCCAAGAAACCGCCCGAAGCGGCAGCTGCGATAAAGGCTCTTAAATATGACCGTGCTGCAAAAGGTCCGAAGGGCAGATTGGCAAAGCGAGTTGGAGGGATGCTTGGTCTCCGCGTACAAGGTCGTGACACCAACATATTCGTTTCTTATCGACAGACTGATGGGGCAGCAATAGCTAAGCAACTTCACGCTTACTTGGTAAGCGTAGGCCATCGTGCATTCCTCGACGAGGCAATAGAATTTGATGACGAGCCCAGCATCCTGCCAGGAACTCCGGTTCAGAAACAGATCGACAACGCGTTGCAGAAAGCGAATTTGGTTTTGTTAATAGATACTCCATCCGCGCCCGCATCCCCCTGGATCAAGCATGAAGTAGACACGGCCGACGCTTTATTGCTGCCGATTCTTCCGCTCTGTTTCCGGGATAAGGACGACCGAAAAGTTGGACCTCGGTTTCCGTCCCTTGTCGCCTTGCAGCGGAGTGTCCCGATTCAGAAACCAGATCCAGCTGCCGATCCGCCTCTCAATATCAAGCAACTAGAAAACATCGTTTACGAGGCCGAGACCTACCTTTGTGAGATATTCCAGCGAAAATGTAAAGTGCCATTCATCGTGAAGAAGGAGTTCTTTTCCCACGGTTTTGCATGGAAGATTCTTGATCAGCGCTTGCTGATGTTTGAGTCATCAAGGAGCCTGACCCCACGAGTTCGAACGAAGGTGTTGAGTCATTGTTCGGTGTTTGACCCAGTTTACGGCCCAGCACTCAAAACGTTTGAGAAGTTCCTCAAAAGCACTGCCCGTTGTAATCACTCTCTTTTTATTTACGATGGTGAGCTTTTACCGGAGCCAATACTCAACGACATCGTGGAGGCTCAATCTGAGCCCGCGATTATCCTGCATCATCAGGAACTGGCAGCGTTGATTGATTCCAATTTCACCACGGTGGTAGCAGCATGAGTTTCACAAAGTTAGACGTTTCATTGGAACAATATGAAATTGGTTTATCCGGCGCGATTCCGGACCGTAAAGACTGGTCCGAGCCAGCAATGGATCGGGGAATCCTAGAGTTTGTCTCACTTTTCAGCGGCATTGTCTTTAAGTATGGGGGGCGAATCGTGCACGGCTGCCATCCCACATTTACTCCGATCATCCTTCGCCAGGCACGTTTGCAGGGCCGCAAGCGCCTCCGAAAGCCGGTAACGTTGATAATGTCCGAACTTTGGGCCCATGACTTGCGGCCTCAAGACATTGAATCTATGACTGACATTGCAGAGTTTGTGATCACAAGAAAGATAGGAGATGGCGGCCCGACAGACCTAACCACTCGGAACCAGAGCTTATCAGCAATGCGACGGGTTCTGATCGATGCGCAAAACGTGATGGTGGCGGTCGGTGGAAAGATGCATAGTAGGGACGGTATTGTGCCGGGGGTCGCTGAAGAGATGGCGCTGGCCGCGGAAAAGGCGATTCCGCGATTCTTGGTTGGGGGGCTTGGTGGATTTGCCAGAAAACTTGCAAAGGAATTGACGCCCTTGTCCCTGAACAATTCACTATCTCAAGGAGCAAACGCGACTCTTTTCGGTACTGACGATGTCTCAGCGTGTGTCAATGTCCTTTTCGAGCACTTGGCTCGGTCCAAACCGCTCGTCGAATCAGCGTTTCAGCCAATTAGGTGGAATCCTGGAAATCGCGCGATTCTTGACCACCGTGATGGAACAGTCGATTCTGTGGCAACGCAAGACATCCTCAGCGCTGTTGCCGTTTGATGCTGTAAAGTAGGCGCACCACTAAAGGATCTAGTATGGCTCGCAGAGTATTTTTTAGTTTTCATTACAAACGTGACCTTTGGCGCGTCAATGTTGTTCGCAATAGTGGAGCGATCGAGGGTGTTGCCGCCGCTGGATTCCACGATGCATCTTTATGGGAAGAAGCTACACGGAGAGGCGACGTAGCTATCAAAAACCTTATCGACAGCGGTCTCGACGGCACGACCGTAACGGTCGTATTGATTGGAGCGGAAACCGCAAATCGCAAATATGTTTCATACGAGGTAGAACAAAGCGTCGCACGGGGGAATGGGATAGTGGGCATCAGGATCAGCAACATCAAAGATAAAGACGGTCGCACTGACCCGCCCGGACCCATTCCGGCGACCCTCATCAGAATCGGCACAATGGTTTATACCTGGGAATATGGAAAGCTTGGTGAGTGGGTCGACAAGGCTTACAAACAAGTACATCCAGGTTCTTAGCCACCGCGGTAGGCTACGCCGTCTTTTTTCCACTTCAGCCTCTTCCGGGTGGACGCCGCTTGGCCGCGGCTCGGACGGGCGTTTCGGACTGCGCCGGTTTCGCGCCAAACTAAAACCGACCCCGTTTGTCACTCTCCGCGCTCTCACTCACGCCTTGCCACCCTCCTTCGGCCTCCGTTCTGTCCCTTTCATGGTTCCGCCTTGTTTCTTCCCGCTGCCGCTCAAGTGAAGAAAGAAACAAGCCGGGAACGACAGAAAGGGAAAAAACATGAAATTAGAAGAAGTCAACACACGAACCAAAGAGGCCGTGGATTTCCTTGTCGCAGCACTGGAGTCCGGTCACGGTGAAGTCCTCACCGCATACCTCGGAGCAATGGCGAAGTTTCACACCTACAGCTTTGGCAACATCATGCTCATCGCACGTCAGAAGCCCGATGCTACCAACGTTGCCGGACTTCGGACATGGAACTCGCTTGGCCGCTTCGTTAAACGGGGAGAAAAAGGGATCTTCATTCTCGCCCCGACGGTCGGAAGACGAAGCGCGAGGGATACAGCAACCGACGAACCGAGTGATGACGCAACAACCGAAGGTCACCGGACGCTGTACGGATTCCGGGCCGTCTACATTTTTGACAGATTATCTCGTGATTTGTGGCCGAGCCTCTGCGTGCTCGATGGATTCCGCCTGTAGATTCAAAAAATACCCCGATAGCTAGCTCTAGTATCTGATCGGCTTCGGTGTTCTGTCACCATCGGGCCGGATCGTTTCGAGAATCTTTGAAGTCAGTCGCGCATATCCTGCCACAACCTTTGCAGCAGCTTGAACTCGGGCTGCTGTGCCTTGTGCGCGATCGTCACGTCGGTTTCCCAGGCGATTGCCTCGCTATCGTTCGCGTGCCCGCCGACGGCGGTCGGCTGTGTCATCCAGCGCGTGCGACTCTGGACCGAGTGAATCCCCGAATCAGAATGACAACCACCACAACGTCTCAGAATGATGTTCTGTCCGTTCAAAGGGGAGGCTGAGTCGAAAGCGTCCACTCCGTGAGTATTGAAGGTAGCGAACTCGGTTTCGGTTGGTCCGACCGCGGCCAGACCGCCGTTACGGCCCGCAAATAGCTCAGGTCGGCTCATCCTGAACTCAAAGAAATCCTGGTCGTGGCTGGATGGACCATTGATGTAGTTCATGTACCCCTTTCCGGGAGTGATCGCATGGTAGACACGCAGCTGCACACTCTCAGTTACCTTCGTGGGAACCATCTTGCCTGTGCTGTCGACTACTATCAACTGCCGCACCAATGCCACATGAGTTCCAACAGGAAACTGCGGCAAAGCCAGATTCAGGAAATCGCCGAGCAGCGGGGGTTGACCAGAAGAGCGCAGCCTTTCGATGTATGCGAGTGTTGCGTCGCGCCCACCAGGCAGTCTCATGAAGACCAGAAAACGGGAGCGACCAGAAAAGTAAAAGTGCTGGAGCGCAGTTGGCTCTCCAGAATGCGCACTGAGACAGACCCACGGCCCATCGGGACGGAACAAATCGGGTGGCAGAAACGGTTCTCCCGGATTGCGTGGATCGTAGGCGGATGCGAACCGGTGTGTGGCGACGGCAGCGTCGTAGGTGTCAGGCAGCGCTCGGATCTGTTCCGGTGTAAGCGCCAGGCGATGAATCGCTACGGCTAACCGGCTTTCTAACTCGCGACGCTGCTCGGGCAGATCGTCATTGCTCGCTGTCCAGTCAAAGACTGCCCACAGATCGCGCTGCAGGATCGCACGTTTCAACCGATCTTCCATCGCGCGCTCGCCGTGACTGCGAAGAAACTCGTCGAGGCAAGCGAGCGCTCGGCGATGCGAGTCTCCTGTCAATAGATGTTGGGTATTGTTCCATAGCAATGGATCAAGCGCGTCCGCGCCGTATTCCTTGCCGTCAGTGCTCTGCCGGACAAAGAGACAGGTGTAAGTCCGATTCCAGATGTGGTTGGGATCGGAATCGAAGATGGTGAGCGCACCGGTCGGATTCTGGGGCGAAGTTGGGAGACACATGCCGCAGAGAGCCGCTGCCGCAACGAACAGCGCCACCGTTGCCCGGTCTACAATGAGCCACCGCCACTTCACACAGATTCCTCGATAGCCGCAGCCACATCATCGCTTAGTTCCTCTGCTCTCTGCAATGCTCCCTTGATCCTGACAATCTCCATCTCGCGGGCCGCGATCTGTCCAGCCGGTTCGCTGTGACCTCGCGCAGCCACCAGGCTGCGCTCGTGGCTGGCAAGCATTCGTCGAAAGATCGGCACCGCACTTTTCTTCGGCTGCGCATGCGCACAACCAAGGCAGATCAATCCCTTCGGGCAATGCTCTCCGGTGGGCAAAGCGCAAAGGTGCGTGCCCATATCGCGAAGGTTGCAGCTCGCCGCGAAGGCTGCCCATTCTTCCGTCGTCGGGTTTTTCAGTCCGTCTTCGCCGTAGTAGGCGTTATAGAGACTGCGCACAGTCTTGCGATACTCCTCAATGAGCTGACTGGGGTACAGTTTGGCGTAGATCATCACGGTGTCCGGAGAGGCGTGACCGAGCAGCGCCTGAATGATGTGCACAGGCGTGTTGTTGTTCAGATGTTCGGATGCAAAGACGCGCCGGCAATCGTGTGGCAGCAGCACGAGAGGAGAGCCGTTTGAGCGGCGAGCTCCAGCGTCGATCGAGATCTCGCCAATGCGACTGCGAATAGTCTGAATACCAGCGGTGCTGGGATGGCGAATACCCTGGATCAAGTATGGCGCTGGAGGGCGAGGACGCTTCTCTTGCAGGTCCCAATGATCGCAAACCGGAACCGACTCGCTGTTGTAGAAGCGTTTTACGTATCGGATGATCTCCGCCAGGACTCGACCGAGCCCATCGCCGATGGGGATGACGCGAGCGCGATCAAACTTCGACGGCTTGATGTGTAGGAGATAATAGATGCGGCTGTCGGGCATCTTTCGCTTGAGAATGTCGAACGTGGTCAGTTCGCTCGCCTCTTCGATGCGCAAGCCGCTCTGCACGAGCAGTTCCAGCAGCGCCCAATCCCAGAACGTGTCCACCTCATCGGACAACGGATAGCCGCGCGTGGTTGCGACCTTCGGGGCTTCTACAGCGGCTTTCCACTGCTGAAGAGCGAAGGCGCGAATCTTCGGCATCTCTCGTTCGAGATCAAGTACCGTCGCTGTGATGCGAGTTCGGGTGCGTTCGCGTGCCTTGTCGAAACCGTACCCGAGAAACGTGTGGCGCGTTGCTGGAATCGTGCGCGGAGCAAAACGCTTGAAGGGAGAGTCGGGTTCGGTTGCCCAGGCGCAGATGTCGGAGAAGAAAACGCGCAGGTCCACCAGCCAGCTATGTGCAGTTGGACGCACTTCGTCGCCGGCACCAGGGCCCCGCTGTACCTCGCGAGCGCGCTTGATCGCATGCGGAATGTAGTCGCGGACATGGCGCGGCAGAATCTGGGAGCACCGCTTCACGTCGGGGTGCCGATCCCGGATGAATTGCCAAAAATGTGCGAGGGCAATGACTTTATGTCGCAATGTCCGATAGACATCACTGACGCGGGCCTCGTAGGTTTCCAGATACAGAATCATGATCTCCCGGAAACGATCTGGTACACCAGCATTCTCGACCAGTTCCGACGCCTTCATCCGCTGTCTCCTGCCATGGCGGGCGGAGCCCCGCTTCGGGGTTCGAGAAAACACGCCGAGTGAGCAGAGTGCAGCATCGAGTGCGTCGGTCCCCTTCGACCAACGAACCGCCAGCAACTTCAGATCGTCATCCTTTATATGGTGGAGGCGGTCATAACCGCGTACGAGTAGAATCCGCAGTCCATTCGAAACCGCGAGCTGGCGGCTGTGAGCTGAAATCCATGTGATCGAATTAGTGGCTTGTAAAAGCGACGTGTGCTGTTGTGCCAGTGGATGATCCTCGGGCAAATGCGCGATCCACTGGTTCACGCGCAGGTCGGACAACATGTCCAGACTCGGAGCAATCATCCGTGCAGAAATCAGGACGCGTGCACCCCAAGTCCAATACTCCCTGCCGCGACGATCGACGCCAGCCTTCCACTTCGGCCAAAACCTCTTCTCGAAATCATTCCAGCGCTGTTGCAGACTTGATCCGCTGCAACGATCAAGAGCATCGGCCAGGTATCGACAGACTGCCCGCATCTTCGACCTCTCGAAGCTGTTCGGCATACGGAAATGCGTTGTGACCTCGTCAACCAACGCAAGCAACTTGTCTCGGTCGTAGCGCTGCGTTGCCAGTGCTTCTGCTTTCTGAAATGCGCTCATCCTTTTTATTAGGCTCCTCGTTCTCTCCGCGTTTTAAACCCCTCATCCCCTCGTTCGAAACCCATAGCAGAGACGGCCCTTTCCGCCTTCAAGGGTAAAGCTGTCGCCAGCCACAAACCAGCTGCCCTGTGACTGCGCGGGCCGCTCTGCACAACACCTCTCCATTACGAGGGAATGAAGTTTTTTAAACGCTCGTAAAGGAGAAACACAATGCAGCGAACCGAAAAGCAGGACATCTACACCCGGATTACCAACCAGATCGTCAGCCACCTGGAAAAAGGCGTGAGGCCGTGGGTTCGGCCGTGGAACGCCGAGCATGCAGCGGGACGGATTACGCGCCCACTCCGGCACAATGGGAAGCCCTACAGCGGAATCAACGTTCTCTCGCTGTGGGCAAGTGCCATGGCGCAGAACTTCGCGGCGCCCATCTGGATGACGTTTAAACAGGCATCGGAACTTGACACGCACATCCGCAAGGGCGAGAAAGGCTCGCTTGTCGTCTACGCAGACAGCATCAAGCGAAAAGAAACCGACGAAAAGACGGGCGACGAAATCGACCGGGAAATCCCATTCCTTAAGGGGTACACCGTTTTCAACGTCGAGCAGATCGAAGGCTTGCCGGAAGTTTATTACCCGAAAGTCGCACCTAACCCGGACTCTGTGCCCCGTATAGATCATGCGGAGAAGTTCTTCGCAGCCTTGGGAGCAACTATCCGACACGGCGGAAATCGTGCTTTTTACAGCATCGCCGCCGATGTGATCCAGATGCCGCCATTCGAGAGTTTCCAAGACGCGGACAGCTACTACGCGACCCTTGCACATGAGTGCACTCATTGGACGGGCAGCAAGGCCCGGCTCGACCGTGACTTCGGCGGGCATCGCTTCGGAAGCGAAGGTTACGCGGTCGAGGAACTGGTTGCCGAACTCGGGGCTGCGTTTCTGTGCGCCGACCTGGAGCTTGCCCTGGAACCGCGCGAAGATCATGCGTCCTACATCGCAACTTGGCTGAAAGTGTTGGCTACGGACAATCGAGGAGTGTTCACCGCCGCCGCTCACGCACAACGTGCCGCCGAATTTATCAACCGCAGAGCCACGGAGGCCGCCGCGCAAGTCACTACGACCTGCGCGGCATAATGTGACTCCAGGCATCAGCGCCCCCATCAAGAATCTCCTCCGGGTGGCTCGACACCGGAAGCTTGCGCAATGGCACGCTCCAGTTCCGAGATCGTTTCATCGTCATAAGAGAAGACGTACTGTGCAGCTTTAGCTGATGGCCACGAGTGGTGCTTCTTGGCTCGCCCAGTGTTGGCCTTTACCCTCTTCAACGCAGTGACCATCGCTTGCTGATCGACGCGCAGGTACAGATCGGCTGTCGTGCTCAGGTGCGAATGCCCGAGGATCTCCTGCGCGACTTTGATGTTGCCGGTGGTGTCGAGTACGCCTTGCGCGAGGGTGTGACGGAACAGGTGCGGATGAGCCGAGATGCCGGCCTTTCGTCCGATGTACCGTAGGGCCGACTCAAACGTCGCGTAGCGGAGGGGCTTGCCTTGACCTTTTCGCGAAGCGATCCAAACGGCATGAACGTCCGGCGACGCGCAGCGCTCCTTGCGCAGGTACTCTTCGTAAATCGACCAGAAATCGTCGGTGACGGGCACGCGGTGCTGATCACGCGCACCCTTCAGCCGCACGGTGATGAGTCGCCGTTTGCGATCGACATCCTCCAGTTCCATACCCAGAATCCCGTGTCGGCCAGCAACAGGACTCCAATCGCCGATGCGCTGACCAGCGCGAGACAGCAATATCAGAATCGCTTTATCGCGATAGGAACCGACGCTGTCGATCAGCTTCTGAATCGCCGCGGGCTCCAAGATCTTCGGGAGCGTTCTTGGAATACGACGGCGAAATCCATCACGTTGCCTCTGGCGCGCCGGCAAGTCGCGCCCGATCATCCCGTGACGTAGCTCCTCGGTGAGAGGGTTCCCGGAGGCTGGGTTGATGCGACCTTTCCACGGACCCCGCCCGTTCTCGGTATCGCGGCGAATGCAGTACTCAAAATAAGACGCGAGCACGCTTAGCCGATGGTTGATCGTGCGTGGCTGGCGCGGCTTCTTCGCAGAGTCTGTGCTGATAGCACCTTGTTTGGCGCCTCGCGCGAACTCGGTGATGTAGATGCCGACAATCTGACGCGTGACTTGGTCAGGATCGCCTCCCGTCGTGCGCAGCCAACTGAAGAAATGTGCGAGGCCCAGCGCGTAGGCGCGCTGGGTGTAGACAGAACAGTCGCGCAAGCCCAGCTCCGTTAGAAACTGATCGCACGAGCCAACCCCGGCGTCGTTCGAGTCACAAACGCGGAATGAGATGCCGAATCGCTCGGTTTTTCTTAGGACGTTGTAAATCGACATAGCAGCCATCTTCGCTTGACCGCTATCGAGAAGTACATCTACAGGCGGAATCCATCGAGCGCGCAGAGGCTCGGCCGCAAATCACGAGATAAGACATCAGTCAGACCGAAGGCAAAGAACTCCCAACCCTGACCGAAGTCAACGGCGACGTGAGCGGATACCGCGAACGCCTATTCAAGTTCGTGGAATCCCAGAGTGTCGAGCTTAGCTTCTCAGAACGAATTGCTCCCGCGAAAGGTCTTTCGCATGGCGGAAAGATCACGTTGCTTTCAGGGATGAAGCCCGCCGAGGAGTTTTCCACACTAGTACATGAAATGGCGCACGAAATGCTTCATCGAGGGGAACGTCGAACGATGACCGGTAAACAGGTTCGTGAAACCGAAGCCGAAGCCGTGGCGTTTGTCGTCTGCCAGTCACTCGGACTACAGAATGGAACCGCATCCCAGGACTACATTCAACTTTGGCATGGAGACGCCAACCTCCTACGCGAAAGTCTGGAAGCCGTTCAGCAAACCGCTGCCGTGATCCTCGGGGGCATTGCCCCTGAGGCGGCGTCGCTCGCCCCACTCGCCTAGTTTCCAAGTGATCCTAGGATGATGCCGATTCCGTTCCGGCTCGTCCATAACCCTCCATAGTCTCCTTCGACGTCACCAGTGCAATTGATGATAAGGGGACATAGCGTCAGACTCGACGCCTCTCATACTGCTATCTTGACGTCGGCCAAAGTTGCCGCTCCCACTTTCGCATGACAAAGTAATTGCTTGACATTCTCATCGTTAGTTCATATCTTGTCTGCAATCGGCGGCGCGAAGGATGAAGCTTTTGTACTGGCTTCTCGTCCGAGGGGGCTTCTAGTCGCCGTTCTCCAAGTAGAACGTTAGAAGTGTGTAGGGAGTTTGCGTCTATACTCGGTGCCTATCGGAACCGAAAGAATGATGCGGACGCACACTCCACAGGTGAGTTGATCTACTCATTGGTGAATGGGTTTGCGAACGCGTGTGCCTGATCGGAACACCCGCTTCCCAGACACTACCGGCGAGTGGCTGAGTGGCTTTGCGATTTTTTTTGCGCTAGAGGAGGTCTCACTTGTTTAGCCTACTCAATACAGGAGCAAGCTTAATCAGGCTTACTGTTGGTGCAACGCGTCTTATTGCCGCTCTGTGTGCAGTAACTCTTCTGAGCGCGCTTGCAAGCGCTTCAAAGCCACCCAAACCGCCGAAATTGAAAGCGGCTGCGCAAGTGCCCACGAGTGCCTCTCCGCATATCGAGCTCAGTCATATGTTCACGACCAAGATGGCCGATTCAGCTGGATTGGATCCGAAACAACCCACTTTATCTGCTGATGGCGTCCATTCGGGTACGCTAGGAACACCTCCCGCCACCATTCAAAAGCTCGCCTCTACCGAATGTCTCTTCGCAGAGACTCTAGTACAAGAAGCAAACAATCTCGATGCTGCGGCAGTAGCGCAATACTGCGCGCACACTGCGACGGACTCGAAGAAGTATGATGAAGAATTTACAGGCCCGGACAGTGGAACGGCTACCAGAATGCAGGAGGCATTGGTTCACATCGTCGTGTGGAGTAAAGGCCAATGGAGTGGAGCGTGGTACCGGTACGAGAGGAACTCCAAATCGGACAAGGGTGTTCTCTTGTCGCTGGGATCTTCAAATGCAATAACCAGCCCGCCTACACATCTGTTGGGAAAGGGTGGACTTGGATTCCTTGCGATCCATCTTAATATTGACGATAGTTGCGGGATTGGATACGACGTAACTTCAAAGCACACTCGTCCCCTAAATCAACAGGACGTGATAGATCTGATCTCTCTGGCCGAAGGGTACGCCAGCAAAGGGAAAACGGCAGCAAAGGGTGGTCTTGCTTCGCCATCTCAGGGTATTGGTGTGTGGGGCGGCCAGCTACTTATTGCTACTGGGCCATTGCCGGCGACAGTCACGTTTACACCTTCATTGAAGCAAAACGCCAAAGTTAGCGCGATCGCCCTGGCACAGCCAGAAAATGGGAAACAGCCAACATGGCAAGTCGAAAACTCTTGCACCGCATCTCCAAAGCCAGCAGATGCACCGCAACATAAAGCTCTATCCAGCGATACAACAACCGAGCAAGACCTGCATGGTAGTAATCCGGAGCCGTCGCGACAGCCCCACACAGGACCTTTGGTGAACTCCGATCCCTCTTCTCTGTATAGTAGAGTCGCACTAGTCGATACAGGAAGGCAATCGCCCGGTTTTGCTCTCTATTCGGAAGATCGAACAACCACCGGTACAACTAGTGACCAGAGCGGCGGAGAGCAGAATGGCGCTGGCCAGGATAAGAAGAACGGTGGAGCGCAGAACCCACCTGCACAGAACGGTGGAGGACAAAACGGCAGTAATCAGAACGCAAAAAACAATCAATCCTCAAATTCTCTATCCAATGCCGGTCTCAGCATTCCAGACGAAGGCTTCTATTGGTGGGACGTTAGCGTGGCGCTTCCTGTCACTAGCTTCAATCAACTCAACTACTCTTCGGTAAACAACACTGTTATTGTGAAGAATACCAATGACATTAAGCCATATGCTCTGTTCGACACGTACTTGGGAAAATCCGACTTGAGAATGCAGAACGCGATCTCGAAGCCGTTCTTTGCAGCCGGCGTTCCGATGGCTGGAAAGCCGTTGCAGAAGCCATTCTTCGGCGGCGGTCTTGTTCTGGCCCTTAAGAGCTTTCATGTGCAAACGCTTGTTGGTGTGCGAGTGGAGAAAGACCTTCGCAGTTCACTTACGGCAGGACAATCGGCGACCCCGGCCCAAGTCCTTGAAAGCCAGTATTCGGAGTGGCACGCAAAGCTCCAGGTGATGGTCGGGTTCTCAGTTGGTGATGCTGCAAAGGTCTTGGGACTCACGGCTAAGAAGCAGGGGTCCAATTGATGATATTTCGGCTTGTGTCGTGAACCCATTTAGTGAATTGCGAAACCCTCGTGTAAACGCCAGGCTTCTTCGGCGTCGCGCAGTGCTGCGCACCAAAGCTAGTGATGCCTATCAGCTTTCTCTTCCCGGCGATTAGACTGGTGGCTGGGCCACCGCTGTCTCGATCGCAACTATCTTGCTGGCCGGTACCCCAATTGCCTATACAAATCATGGTGTTCAAGACCTGATTGTTGTAACTATCAACGCCATTGCACAACTTGCGGTTGACAATCTTTGGATCCGGATCAGCAGCTTGCAACATTACGGACATCGGAGGCGATTTCTGCCATGATAATGCACCCCAACCAGTGATCCGTACATCTTGACCATCATTTTCAGAGTCGTTAGCCAACCACCCTGCGATCGGTGTTCCAGGAAGGTCCGCGCTTGTCTCCAAAAGGGCGATATCATTGTTTTTCGTGGAATAGTCATAGTGTTCATGAATATGAATTCCTCCGGCGACAAGTGAAATGCGTCGTCCCCCGTTGAGAAGCGATGCGGTACCGACCAGTATCGCCACCTCTGAATCTTTGGTAGGCACGTCAACACAGTGCGCTGCCGTCAAGACCCAACGCAGAGCCACGATCGAACCTCCACAAAACTGTGCATCCGCGTTGCCCTGAAAGAATGGAGATGTACCAACAAGTGCTACCTGCCAGGGATTGTCTGCGAGGGAAGCATCACGCCCACCAGCTATCCGCGTATTTCGGTGAAGCCCAGCTTTGGCGCGCTCGATGGCCTTCTGAAGTGGGGTCTCACGATCTTGCTGTCCATGAACAGGCCTGGTAGCGAGGAACGCCAGAGATAGCAAGAACAGCCAGACGGAAGTTCTCAAGGAATAAGATCGGTGGGGCATAGTGCGTTTGTTGTATCGTCCTCGCTTCCATGACTATCTAACCAAGATAGAGCTGAAACCGCGTAGAGACTCGCCGGAAAGTCTGCTGAGTATAGAGCAACACACCGCTTTCTGTTGGTTGCCAGAGTATCCTGCCACGCTTTGGCCTCGAGTTTATCCTCATCTGCCCCAGGTACAAGAAAAAAATGTTGGATATTCGTCTCACCCGCGTACACTGGCCTTTGCCCCTCGTGAGTATCGAACTTTACGCGGGATTCTATTTTTTGAAACACTGAGCTGAGCGATTGACTTATTCTAGCCTGCTGTACTAGCTCAAATGCATAAGGGCTGTGGCCGCCGGAGATTAAACTTGTATTATTCGCCAAAGTATCGTATTCGGTGGAGAGATCAATTACCGCTACAGATGCTGCAGGTAAACCCGAAAGCTTAATTTTTGATTTGGCATCGGCGTATTCGATCGTCTTGTCGGATGTTGCGGAGATAATATTTCGACAGGCATCGACAACGAAAATCGCAAGACCAGCCCGGTGACCGCTAAGCAAATCAATCAAGTCATTGAGGGACAAACTTTGATCGTAAATGTTGTTTGGATCGACTGAAGTGGGGACTAAGAATGGCCATGCTCCGCTTTGAAAACCATGACCTGCAAAATAGAAAAAGAATATTACTGGATCTTTAGGAGATCCCCCCGCATTTGCCAAGTCATGGGCCCAACTAAGTATCTCTCCTTTAGTTGAAGCGCCTGATACTTTTCTAATCATTGTAAAGCCGGCGCTCTGCAGTAGCGAGTTTATGTCTTTCGTATCTGCATCTGCACTCGTAACCTCGTCAGCGTGGTCGTACACCTGGTTGCTGATAACGAGGGCTAATCTTCTTACTGGCGTTAGTTGTACGTAAGACGAATTGGCGAGAAAGTTCGTAGACTGCTGACAGATGCCAGTACTCGGCAAAAAAACCGTTATTACGAAAATCCAAAATATATTAGCGCCGATCCGCATTTTGGTTAAGCCCCAGGAGATTGAGCAGCGTGTCTGGAAGCGGCACCACGGCGTACGTTCCTGGTGGCCCTCCGGGACCAAGATCGCCATTTGGACCTGGGTGACCAGGCGGACCATCCAGTCCGCGATGGCCACCACCGCACGGGCCGCTACCTGATCCCCCATCGCCAGCAGTACCGCCTTGCCCTGGAGCCCCACCTTGGCCTCCAGGGCCTCCTCGTCCCCCATCTAAGCCAAGCCACAATATAGGCCTTGCCTGCGCGAGCGGATTGGATGGAGACGCAGAGTGCAACAATGTCGATGTGAAGGCGGATGAATCAGATACGTTAGCAGCGAGTATTCCTTCCAAGATGTTCGGGGAAGATGCAACAACAAAGCTTCCACCGGATCCGCCCCGTCCACCCGTTCCTCCTTTGCCACCGTCTCCACCTTTACCACCATTGCCACCATTACCTCCACCGGAGGAACAGAACACGAGTTGCGAAATGGCTGGTCGCCCAAATTGACCCGGTCCCCCTGTACCTCCAGTCTGGCCCGGTCCTCCTGGTCCACCGTCTTGCCCCCGAAGATCGATACGTAATTGTCCGACTATCCCTCCCGTAATAAGGTAGACCGTAGGCGCGTTTCTACCTGGATATCCTGGGTTTCCAATAGCACCGTCTGATCCAGGCGTACCGGGTACACCGGCTCCGCCACCGATTGTGCCTGAAGGGGCAATACCGACATTTGGGCTCACGCGATCCGAGGTATCATCATGAAACCATCTAATCGTAGGGATCGCACCTTCTCGCTGCGCCGGCGGTACCCCGGACCAGTCTACAACTATCGATTGAGCAACGATGTATATCTCATTTCTGTCACCGCCGGAGCCTGCCAGTAAGAGCGTGCTATTCGGATGGAAGATTATTTTCGAAGCATACAAGACCTGTTCGGGGAAGACTGTTTGATCCTTCACTTCGTATACGGGGATCGATAGCTTCTGATATGTGAGGACATACATAAGCCGATCGTTGATGTCGGCCGATTGCAAGGTCTTGCCTGACGCACTCGAAGGTGATGGCGCCACTTGAGCGCCTATACGGCTACACCAAAGCAAAGTTCCCAAGAGGAAAAGGAGAAGAGTGATCAATGATCGCCCGAAGGGCTTTGATAAACGAGAATTCATGGCTTTGTCTTGGGGAAGACGCCGTTTGGCTACCGAGCAGCATATCAAAGTCGGTGTGTCAAGTCGAACGTTTTCCGTCATGGATTGCGTTGCTAGCTAGGCTTAAGCAATTCTTACAACGCTGTCAGTTCGAAGTTAATTGCCTGAGAGAGCTGATGTTGTTGTCCACATATCCATAGATTTTCGATGATTCCAAAACTAATCGGCGCTGCCGGGGTTCGTGCCGATTAAAGCCCCCTCCGTCATCAGCCGCCTTCGCTTCGAGAGAAGTTCTGGCTTGACCAGTTGGGCGACGTTCTCGACAAAAGCGTGACCTTTATTTGCGGTGACGCACACCTCGAAAGTTTCCAGCAACTCATAGCGGGAAAGGCCATTGAGTCTCAGATCATTGCTCGGCACATCGGCGTCAACCAGAGCGACGATGCTTTTTGGGGACGCGTGCTGGCTTACGTCAGCGCCCATCCCGAGTTGAAGAAGTAGAAGGGGAAATCACTCCGAGCGGGCAACGGCCCGGGACTATCCTCAGTAGGAATAGTGCACGCAAAGATCGTTAAAGGTGGGCCACCGGCCACCTAGGCAGCAGGAATGGCGCGTACGATTTCTTCCAATGCGATTACGCATTGGCCAGCAAAGAAAAGTCCAGAAGTGGTCAGCGTGGCTTGCAGGTTCCGATGGATTTCCGACTGATGCATCATCCCCAGCACAAGGGCCGCCGTCGGGTGGGCGAACTTCGATAGCAACTTATTATTTGATACAAAGAAATCGCCTAAGCCAACGGCTTTGGCAGCCCCCGCTACGTGGGTGTAGTCACTGTCCAGAGAATCCAACCCGAGCTTGTCCCGAACCTCCGCAATTTTCACGCGAGCAGAAGCTTCAAATTCATTAGGTATCCCTTGCAGCGCATGCAACTTGGAAAGAGCATCCGTAAGCCCCTGCATATCTCTTAGTGCATCTTCATAAAAACGACGAGCGTTCTCTTGCGAGGTCGCGCAATACTTCAGCCAGACCCAAAGTTCAAGCAAGTTCCGTGAATTCCAGGCTGCACCCGAGACAACATCCTGATCGATCGTTTTGAGAAGGTCACCGCAAACCCTGTTCACACTCAATAGAATCTTGACGACAAGATCAGCAAACCAAGGCTCTGCTGTCCCTTTGCTCTTGCAGTTCAGGATGATGTCGTAGAGTTCCTGCAATCGATTTGGTATGGCCGTTTGCAGCTTGTCGCGAGTGAACTGGGTCTCCCAGTCAACGTCGTAATCTTGGCGTGCGGTTCCCATGTTGTCATTGTCACTCAGTGGTGACAGAATCTCAAACGGCCAAGAATGAAGAACGCTTCAAGATTTCGCAAACACCAGAAGGCCATATTCGACGGGAGAAAGCTCTTCGCGGTGGACAATTATCTTTTCAGTACGAAGACGGATGGCAGGGAGGAAACACTCTATTTCGAGAACCGCGCCACGAAGCAGACAGGCCGACTTCGGCAGCAGCACAAAGATGGCCCGCTCGCAAAGATTGATAGAGTGCCCAGGGCACACCTATTCCTCTCGGAAAAAAGATACAGATACCTAAAACGGTGGTACAAGCACGAGCGAAAGCGAAACCGCCGTCGTATTCCGAAAGTCCGCCCTTGCGAGCGCTGCCGGATGGAAGGGAAATACCACATTGAATTCGCCTTTAAGGGGAAGAGGCTATTGAAATGGCACCGATCAGAGGGAACAGTAAAGATAAGAAAGAACCCCAGGCGTTTAGTGCGCGACGCGTTGAACAAAGTCTGTGGGAAGTGAACAGGCTGGGAGGGAAAGATTGATCAGTACATGGCGAGGCGCTGGCCCAACTGGAAGTGATCTGGAATTCACGGCGGGATTAGTACTGAGAAGTGATCGCGATCTGATTTTGTTGGCGAACAAAAGGCGAATATGCTACGCTTGTGCACGTGGTTCTTCGAACGTGCACCGTTGCGGTAAAGGATATCCGAGACGTTGAGCACTCCATTGAGGTCACTGCGGAGAGCCTCTATGAAGCGATCGCCACGGCTCTCGCGGCGTTGCAGCAGGACGACTGGGTAGGAGAGATCGGACAGGGGTTCGCAACGGTGACAGTTCTCGTCCAGCAGCCGCCCGTAAAGCACGAGGTCAAAATGAAGGACTTTGTCTCATGGCTCGGACGCCAAGGACGTTCTCCTGCCGAAGTCATGCTCAAGCAAAAGCTGGAGAAAATATTGGGCAAGGAAAAACAGGCGAGGCGGTGACCCGGAGGGTTAAGCAAGCGAATTAGCAGGAAGAGATCTTTGAGGTCTCACTGACTCGGAGTCCGAGCCGCCTGGTTGGAGTGCTTAGGTTGTCGCCCCGATTGAGCCGCACCCGTTTTCGCGGCTGCCGGCTGCGTGATGGTCGCACCTGGCGCGAAGGGGTCCTTTCCTTGAAGCACCGAAGATGCCACAAAACCAAACAATATCATCGCGCTCAGCAATCCCCACACGACAACGACCGGCTTCCAGTGCGACGAGAATCTGCATGGCAGAACCTCCGGGGATGAAGAGCGGCTTACAATTACCACGATTATACTGCGACAAACCCCAGACATTTCGTCGAGAGAAGTGAGCGTCCGTCGGTTGGCGCATTATCGGCCTTAGCTCCGATGAACTCGTTTCCGATCCTCTCAAACTGGTGAGTCGGCTACTAGGACGTCCCGCCCAGAAACCGGCCAGCGGAGTCATCTTGGCGATCCCATTCACTGTCCCGAATTCCGACCAGTGCGAGCGCGACGCCGACATGAGGCTGCGCAGAGACCTGACCGAACTTGCCTTAGATTCCATTGATTTGCCGTCGATGGATCTAGGAAGTGTCCGGAATCCTGACCAGCAAACAACAACTTCAATGTCCGAGTGCCTCTTTGCCGTAAGCTCCAGTTGGAGGAAGAGCGGTAAAGCTGAGGACAGATCGTGAGCACGCGCTTATCTCAACGGTCTCGAACCCTCTTGGGGTTTCGGTCCAGCCCCTGAACGACATCACACATTGGCGTTGAGAATATGCGACAAATACGTAGCAGTGTTCGCAATGTTATGGGCTTTCCGGCCTCGACCTTCTGCCAATATCGCACCGAATATCCGTGCGAAAGCATGTCCTCCTGGCTCTCGCCAGCCTCTTCGCGTAGGCGTTTGATTCGTGCTCCCAAGCCCTTGAAAAACTGGGATTCATCCCGCATGATTCCTTTTTTCTAAACTGCACGCCCTAAAAACAACACGTCCTATTTAGGACGTGGTATATTTAGTACCGGAGTCGCGGTATGGCCACCCGGAAGCAGGAACAACAGCAACGACAATTAAACCTAGACACATTCAGCGACGGTATTAAAGGAAAAGTGCTTGAGGCCGTCAGCATCTCGAATGAACTGGAATGCCGTTACATCTCGCTGGAATTTGAGGATAAGACAGAACTAACGATCTCTCTGGACACTCGCCTCACTGGAAAACTGGAGCTGTTCGATTGCAAGACCGGGGATCATAGGCTCGTGCGCAAGATCGGATTGATTCCCGACGACGACCCAGTTTGGCGACCAAAGGATTGATTAAATGAAACAGGAACAGCAGTCAAACCAGCTAATCACCTTTAGCAGCCTGCATATCGAAGTGCTCGGACCGAGGGAACTCCGCAACAGCCAACAGGCCATTCGTGGCGTGACAGACTTCCTCCATGGGGTTGAGCTTGATGTGGAAAAGCTGCTCCGCGAGCGCGCAGAAATGTCTCCCATCCTGGAGGGATTCCGACTCCGGTTCGGTTGAAGGAGGAACGTTGAAACAAAAGACCGTGAAAGCGAGAGGCGAGGGCGTTGAGTACCCGGCCTTGACTGGTAAAGTGATCCGCCAAGTACGTTTCGTGAACGATGAAGACTACACGGCACTGACCATCGAGTTTGATGACAGTACTCTAGTGAGTTTTCGGTTCAAAGCGAGCATTGCTTTCTCCATTGATCCCGAGCTTTCCACTGTGAAGGGTGGGAACATTGTGAGATGGAGAGAGTTGAAACCTCGACGGGTCATGAGGCGAGTCGCTAGTAGATGACGATGCGGCGTGGCAGTCGACAAAGGAGCGCCACCACTCCCGAGCGCGAAGCCCTTCGTGCAGTGATCCACGAATGCGAGGCATTCATAAATTGGGCCGGCTGGTCTCGTCCGGCCGACAGATCGGAGCGCTCAATCACGCAGATGCTGCAGTTGAAATCAAAGAGCCGCCCGGAGCTATGCTGCGCTACGACGGGCGGCTCGCTACTACTGGTTAAATAACGGACCCGCAGCAGTTCCGCTCTATGCTCTATGCCCGAGCCGAGAATCTGTTCTCAGAGCGAGGCGATACGCGGAACGAGCTTCACGCCAAGGTGGGTCGCCTCAGATCAGAAGCCGAAACAATGTCGTTTGTTCACCTTTCGCGTTTCTTGAACGAACACCTACAGAATCCGATCCGTGCACGCTCATCGAATCTTGTGCGGACAATAAAATCTCACAGTTCTGTCAGGAACCTTATCAAAGCCGGGTTGTCCCGCCATCGCCTCTTACCGCGGCGCGGACTCAATTTGTCGAGCTGGGTACGAAAACGTTCTGGAGTCAGGGACAGATAGCGATCCGTTGAGCCGAGGCCAACTTGCCCGATGTAGGCCGAAAGAGCGGGAAGCATCCGGTTTAGGTCCGCGCCGCGCTTGATCCATGCGGTTAGTCGATGAACTGCAAAACTATGCCTCAGATCATGCATCCGAGGCTGATAGCGTGCCCCATCATTGCGGACAACACCTGCTATTCGGCGAAGCCTCTCAAATGTCTGCCCTACGGATCGCTCCTTGAGAGCATTTCCTTCTTTGGTGAGGAAGAAGTGTGGAGCATTCATCTTGTCCTTTCGGTGATTCGTGATGTGATATCTCCGCAGCACCTTGTACAGGTCTGAGCCAATCGGAATCTCTCTCGATCGATTGAACCGAGTGCTGTGGATGATAGTTATTCTCCGTTTGAAATCCACGTCCTCACGTAGCAGTCTGCGAGCCTCACCGACCAAGGCTCCCGTTCCGTAGAGAAACAACAAGAATGTACGAAGAGTGCGTGCGTCAGTTTTGCAGGCGTACCTCTTCTGAGAGGAACGAACCGTGGACAAGAGAAGACGAATCTGAGTCCGAGAGTAGATGTAGGGAACAAACGTCGTCACGAGAGGTGGTCGGGGAGGCGGCATCGGCAATGTGGGCACTGCGTTCCGCGCAACCCAGAAAAGAAAAAAGTTCCTCAGCAGGTTGTACTTGAGCCGCCATGTGATCGCGGAGGTGCGGGGCCCATCGAGGAATGACGTTACCTGATGTTCAGTTATGCTGCTTAGGCTCACATTTCCGGCATGTCGGCAGAAGGACGTAAGGCTCTGAATGCCCTTAGCATAACCGGCTCCGCCCAAACGCTTTCCGTCTACATAGGTTTGAACTCCCTCCAGGAGTTTCATCGCACACCAGCCAGGCTGAAAGCAGCCACCTTTCGCAGAGACCGAGTGTCGTAGCGCGCATAGATACTGACTGACTTGAGGTTGCGGTGACCCAGAAAGTCGGCAATCTCCCTAAGCGACGCTCCCTTCTTGAGCAGGCGAGTTGCACACGCATGTCGGAGAGAATGAGGGCCCACGTGCTCTGACTCGATTCTCAGTTTTCTCATTCTCAAGCCAACGATCTGCCACATCGGACCGGGGCGGATCAGTCCGTGCGGTCGGCACGTAGACACAAACACATGACGGCTCGAACAATGTGGCCTACCCTTCCGCAGATATTGAATGATGGCCTCTCCAACCTCGTATTGGATTGGATACTGCTGGATTCCACCACGCTTGGCACGTTGCACACTGAACGTTTCGCTACGCCAGTCGAAATCATTCAATCGAAGTCCTGCTACTTCGCTGCTTCGCAGTCCGTAAATCGCAAATAGCAAGAGAATGGCTTTGGCGCGCAGTTCATTCGGAGCCGATCCACTCGCAGACCCTATGAGTCTTCGGACCTCAACCCACGTTGGCCCTTTGGGGCGATCTTCATATTTTGGAATTCTCGGACTACGAATGCCCAACGGAATACCGGGAACACACCAACCCCTGATTTCCGCATAACCAAAGAAGGATCGAAGTGCCTGACATTGGGTTGCTAGAGTGCGAACCGACCACCCTTCCTCGCGCTTACTCGCTATGAACTCGTCGATGTCGCGCAAAGAAACGAATTCAAGGCTATCGTGTCGTTCACCGAACCATTTGAGAAATCCGAACGCCTTTGAACTGTAACCGAGCACTGTGGGTGGAGCGAGCCCACGGGTAGAACGCATTGCATCAATGAACTCCACAAGCAACTGCTGGAAAGGGTGCGTTGGTGGCGATTCCAGTTGGCCGTGAAAGCGCAACCACCTCTCAGCAACGCGAACGAACATAATCGGCGACCCTCTTCGTTTCAACTTCCTTCGAAGCGGTCCCTCATAGGTTGCCCACGCCTGGCCTGCAGTATCGATCTCCTCCTGCCCCACGCTACGTAGCGAGGTCATGTTCATCACGCGCACAACGTGAACCAAGTATGCCGCAGTGCTCCGTACAACCGCTCGATCAAAACCCTGCTGCAAGAGATGTGTAAGGTATTGTTCCCGCTCCTTCAATAGCGGAGCCGCTTCATGGCGAAATCGGACACTCGGCCAGGCTGATATCGTTTCGATCACGTGATTTGTCCACCTTTCTTGTGGATGCCGCTGTTGCCCAGGGGGCATCGGTGGGAACCATCCTACAGAATGGCCCCCCAGTGCGATCCGCCCGCCTTCAGAGGCGAAATGGGGTGGAGGGCACAACAAATTCTTCGGAGTGCGGGTTGACTCCGATGTAGAATATGACAGCCACTTCTCTGCAGGTCCCCCATGTTGTCGGAGTTTGCCGTGATCCCGCCTTCGAATAAATCCCCAGAGGAGGTTCCGTCCTATGTCCGCCCAGCGAGTCAGTTTCGCCCAATCCGCATCGAACGCCGCATGGTCATTCGCTAGAAACGTCAATGCAATGTTGCCCAAGGGACACTCCCCGCGTCCGGCTTGGGCGCCAGGCCCGCTTCTCAAAAGTTGGGAAAGAATACAAATGGCCGCGGGCGTCCCTAGGAGGACGCTCTCACTATGCCCAGACTGCAATAGAGAAGCAGTGGACGCGGTGATCAACAGTGACGCCGCTATTGCTGACTTCAGGGATAAGCCCGGAATTATCGAGGCAGAAATCCTGGAGGAAGCTGGACGCATTCTGATGCGTAAGGCCTGCGAAAAACACGGTCCGTTCGAAGACGTCCTTTCCGATCATCCCGATTTCTTCCGACGGATGGAGAGCCTTGCTTTCGGTAGAGATTTCAGATGCGGCGGCGATGAAAGAGTACACAATCACGGTGCGAACAGCATCAAGACGGGACGAGGTTCGTATTTGATCATCGATCTGACGAACCGCTGTAACATGGTGTGTTCGCCCTGCTACATGGACGCAAATGCGGCCAGTTACGTCCACGAATTGGATATGCAGGATGTGACGGCTCTGTTTGAAAGAGCAACGTCCTTCAAACCTCAACGCGAGATTAACGTTCTGTTCTCTGGAGGAGAAGCAACACTCTCACCGATATTCCTGGACGCAATCCGGCACACGAAGAGCAGGGGCTTCCATCGCCTACATGTCGCCACCAACGGAATTCGCTTTGCCCAAGAGAAGGATTTTGCGGTCAAAGCAAAGATGGCTGGACTCCATGCCGTATATCTCCAGTTCGACGGCGTTACCGAGGAGAAGAACAGTCATCGCGGGATCGGCAACTACATGGACATGAAGAGACGTGCACTCGACAATATCGCCGCCGCGGGAATGAAAACCACTCTGCAGGTGACTGTCGAGAACGGACTGAACAACGACGGCGTTGGCGACATCATCCGGTTTGTTGCAGATCATGTCGAGAAGATCCACGGAATTATCTTTCAACCGATCATGTTTTGCGGTCGAGATGAAGACATTTCCGCTGACGGGCGTTACGCAAGGCGGTATCCAGTTTCACGAATCGCCTACGATTTGCAGGCTCAGACTTCATTTGGGTGGGAACCGATGCGCGACTGGTTTCCCGTCTCTGCCTACGCTGTGTTCGCCAATTTGTGTGATGTGCTTCATCCTGAGGCGGTGTTAGGGAGCCTCTTTTGCGATATCCATCCCAACCAAGGGGTATTCTCCCCGATTCTCATCAACTCCAGTACGCGAGAAATTGTGCCTGTGGCAAAGTTCTTCAACGTGGAGCAATTCCTGCGTGATGTCGTGGATATCACAGACCTCGGGAGAGGACCGGCGATTACAAAAGCAATGGTTGCGATTTCAGCCGTACGCAACTTTGATCACAGTATGGCTCCTGCCGATTTTGGACTTGACCAGCTTCGCCGATTGCTCGTGGACTGTTTTTATCGAGTTGCCGGCAGCGATCCAAGTTGGTCGGAGCGGGCCTACTCGTACGCGGATTCTTGGAAACTGGTGATGATTACCCCGATGAGCTTCCAGGATCTTTACAACTACGACTTCGCAACGATGTCCGATTCAAAGACCCCCGTGGCAACCCAAGAAGGAGAAATCACTTTCTGTGCATACAACGGGGGTCGTTGGCGAAAGATTGTGGAACACTTGCACCAGACTGCGACGTTGGCCGAATGGAATCGGATGCATGGCCGACATCCCATATACGCCAAGGGTAAAGAAGTTGATTTGGGTGCTGGGAAAAGAGCGAAGCCCGAATTGGTCCAGATCGAAAAGCAACGAACGCCAGCTTGATTTGCGAAAGTACGGGACGACCGTGACAGACGCCGAAAAGCAATTTCTCGAGAATATGCCTGGCGAGATCAAGGAGGTGCTCCGCTGGCATGCGGACGCACAATCCAGGGGCCAGGTCAGCCAGAGCATAGCGGATTTCGCCGGGCGGTTCTTGGGGGGTATGTACGAGGACGGCGCTGTTCTTCCCACAAACCTTTCAGCTTCTACTCCTAAGGTGCTCGCTCTCGTCCTACTGCAACACCGGACCAGTCCTCGGACTACAGGCGCAT
>JGI12712J15308_10000013_pt1 | contig 46994 bp, 61 predicted proteins | sample JacPin_JW_Ref_O2_FD_15308 | JGI IMG/M metagenome (IMG submission 15308) | reverse complement strand
CTATCACCGTGACGGCAGTGTGGGCAACGTCGCGCAGCTTCTGTTCCTCGCCGTTGCGCTGTCATGGCTGCTGGCCGCGATTACGCCGGCCAGCGCGCAGGTGGTGACCAAGACGCCGCCCTCCGCGACTTCGGGGTGCACGACGGTCTACTGCACTGGCTGGTATGTCGGCGGTGGCTTCGCGGGCAACGGCACGAACGCCGACATCATCGGCAGCGGGCTATCCGGTTCCGTCTTCGCGGCCGGCGCGATCCCCTTCGTCAACGGGGGTTGGCAGTATTGGAACGGCACCACGTTCCTCGCGATCGAGGCCGGCGTTGGCGACCAGGTCAACGTGGGCGGGGTGACGAACAACGAAGGCGGTGTGCTCGCTTACCAGGAGGCGCAGGTCGGCGGGACGCTGTCCGGCATCTTCGGCACGCAGGCGCCGGTTGTCGTGCCGAGCAACCTGACGGCCGACCTGATATCCCTCTATGTCGCGGCCGGCATCGTCGAGCGCGGCTTCGCCACGGGCTTCGAGACAGGGGCTGGTGCGAAGTTCGTCATCGCGCCGAAGATCATTCTCGACATCGGGTATCGTTACCTGAACTATGGTTCGGCGTCAGTCGGCGTGGCGAACGCGGCGACCGCGAGCTTCAACGCCGAGAACCTCGTACGCGCATCGCTCGAATACAAGTTCTAACCTCGTTGCAGAGGTTCCTCGTGGATGGCCTTACCGGGCAAACCACTGGTCTGGTCACCACGAGGCGCGTCTGACACCCTCGATAGCTCGACCGCGCCGAAAGGTGCAATGGGCGCGCTGACGAACCTGATCCCCGACCCAACTACGCGGGATCTGTGGCAGTGTCGCCCGGCAGCGATTTCATTAGCTAATTTTGTTGGCGCCAATCGGCCCTGGTCGGCGGCGTTTTCTAGCGCGTTCGGACCCGATCTTTTCGTCGGTCCGACGTTCGTCTCTGTTTATCGCGTCTACGGAACGTGGGTCTACGGGATGGTTTCTACCTCCCGCAATCCAGGGCACGACGAGCCTTTTGCGTACAACATCCTGACCGGGCTCTATACAGCGATTTCTGGTGTCACGGCTGTAAACACACCAATCAGCCCGCAGACTGCCGGCCCTTGGAGCCCACCGTCGATGGCGCTGGTGGGTTCGACGATCATATTCTCGCACCCTGGCTTTACCGGTGCGGGCAACGCCTATTTTGGCGTGCTCGATATCACCAACCCCGCGGCGCCGGCATGGAGTGCGCAGAATACGACGACCAACACGCTGATCGCCCCACCGACATGGGTTTTTAATTTCAACGGTCGCTGCTACTTCCTCGTCAATCCACCAAATCAGATGCCAGCCGCGTACTTCTCCGACCCGCTGACGCCGACGATTATCACGAACGCGAACCAGATACTGACTTTCGGCGACAACGTTCCTTTGACTGGCGCGGGGGGTGTGCCGCTCGACAACCAGCTTGGCGGCGTCCTCCAGTCGATGATGGTGTTCAAGGGCGTCACCAATATCTACCAGATCACTGGCGACTACGCGTTGCAGAATTTGTCGCTCAATGCGCTCAATCCTGGCACCGGAACGTACGCGGCTAACACAATTGTCTCGACGCCCAAGGGCTTGGCCTTTGTCGCGCCGGACGGCGTGCGTGTCATTGATTTCGGCGCGAACGTAGGGGACCCGATCGGCGTAGACGGCGATGGCATTGCCGCGCCATTCGTCTCGGCGCTCACACCGTCGCGCATGTGCGCCGCTTACAACAACGGCATCTATCGAGTGCAGCTGCAGAACGGCGGCGCGTCGGGTAATCCGCAGCAGCAGTGGTGGTATGACTTCGTTCGCACCATCTGGTCCGGGCCTCACACGCAAGCCGCTTCGTTGATGGCCGCCTATGCTAACTCGTTCATCGTCGCGCTACAAGGCACGGCCGCACTATTTCAAAGTGACACGGCACAGTCCTCAAGCACGACATATGTCGAGAACGGCGTCGCGATGAATTTCAATTGGGCGACGCCGATGCTTCCTGACACCGATCAGATGGCCGAGGTGGCGATGGTCGAGACGACGCTTCATATGGCGCTAGTTGCCGGCAACACGATCACGGTCACCTCGCAAGATCAAAATGGCGTGGTGCTTGATACGGTGACGGTTGTTCCCGCAGGCTCCGCTACTTTGTGGGGCGCGTTTATTTGGGATCAGGCGTTATGGCAAGGCGTTGCGAACGCTCTTTACCCGCGCCCGCTCCAGTGGCATTTTCCTATCGTGTTTCGCCGGATGGCAATCGTCGCGACGGGCGTCTGTGCGTCGGGGATCAAGATTGGTCGGCTGCACCTTCGCTATGAGGTGCTCGGCTACCTGCAGCAGTGAGGGCACCATGAAGCGCTGGATTGTTGGGTTTATATTTTCGCTGTGGGTGTCCGCGGCTTCGGCGGGCGTTACTTGCAGCTTGCCTTTTAATTTGCAGAACGGCACGACCGCCGACGCAAGTCAGGTGATGGCGAACTATAACGCGCTGGTTGTCTGTCTCGGCAACGCGGCTGCAGCAGGCGCAAATAACGACATCACGGCGCTGCTCGGCCTGACGACGCCAATCCCGCCTTCCGGGGGCGGATCATCCGTGTTCTTCGGCGGGGCGGTGACGGGCACAGCCAACGCAATCACCTTCGCTTCGCCCGCGCCTACGGGTTTTACGCTCGTTACCGGGTACACAGTGATCTTCGTCGCGTCGCTGACGAACACAGGTGTGACCACGCTTGAAGTTGCGTCGCAGACCGTCACCGCGACCACAAACCCCGCGTGTTCGACCGGGACTTGTCCGCCGAGTTTTTATAATATCGGGCCGAACGGGCCTGTGCCGATGATTGGCGGCGAGATACAGGCTAACCAGATTGTCATTGCCCAATGGGATGGCAGCGAGTTCGAGTGTACGAATTGCGGGGGCGTGCAATATGGCGGTGTCGGGCCACTCACTAATCTCGCTTCGGCGACGACCACCGATCTGGGCACCGTCTCATCACACAACGTCAGTATCACTGGCTCGACCACGATCACGTCTTTCGGTCAGACGGCGACGACGACGTACCCCAACTATCAGGTCACGTTCACGTCGCCGCTCACGATCACCTGGAACCAGACGAGTTGCGCGACGGTTGGTGGCTGCATCCAGACGCCAGGGGCGGCTAATATCGCCGCTGCGGCGGGCGACACCGCCGTTGCGGTTTATCTCGGCAAGAGCAGTGGTGGGCTCGGCAATTGGGCGATCACCAACTACATGCGCGCGAATGGCACGGCAGTGGTCAACCCGACGCCGCTGTGCGGCGCGGTTGGGTTAGCGATCTACAACGACACGGGTACGCCGAACACCAAGATCGACATCACGGCCGGTTCGGCGGTGCTCATCAATCCGACCGGCAACGTGCCAATCTATGTGACCGGTGTCTCGGTCGCGATCAACGACACCATCAACGGCGCCAACGGTCTCGATGCCGTGTCGCTCGGCAACAACACGATGTACAATCACTACTTGATCAGCAACGGCACGACGACGGCCGGGCTTGACAGTGCCTCTGCGACGTCACCGACGATGCCGAGCGGGTATATTTATTTGTGCCGCCTTGGTGCTAGCAAGACGAACGGATCGGCCAACTTCTACGGTTTTCGCACGACGGGTGCGGTTACCCAGTACGTGAACGGTGGGGCGAACCTCTCGACCCTCCCCGTCGTAGCGCAGCATTTGAATGGTGGAACCAGCTGTGGAACCACGTCGACAACACCTACATGGGCGGCAGAGACGATTGCGGGTACGTCCGGGGTGGCGCCTTTGTGGGCGCCGTCGACCGCGACCGATGTCGAGCTCGTCCTGGTAGGGGCGGACGCCGCTTCGGCGGCAGCAACGTGCGCGGCGCCGAATAACACGTACGAAAGCCTTGAAACGCCAAACCCGCCGCCGCTTGGGCTCAATACGGCGGTCACCACCGCAACAGGGTGGATGAAGTTGGAGACAGCTACGATCTATGTCAGCATCAACGGGGCGGCGAATGGCCTTGTCCAAATCCTGGCCTACAAGGACAACGTAAACGCCAACTAGCTGTGGGTAACAGCCTGTTGAAGTGGCACCGGATATAGTGTAGGTTCCGGCAGGCTCGGTCGGCGCTTGACGCCTTTTTGGGAGATACGACCATGCGGTTTCGCAGATCCATCATTGCGGCGTTGTGTGTGTTCGGTCTCGGAACGGCCGCGGTGCGCGCGCAGAACGTGCCCTACCTGCCGTCCACCAATCCGGTGTTTGCCGACGCTTCGCATATCCTAGCGACGGTCAATCATCTGATCGAGCTCATCAACCAGTATGTGACGCCGCAGACGATGGCGCCGTACACCACGCCACGCAATGTGCTCGACAACGGCGGGATGCAGGTCCAGCAGCGCGGCACCGGTACGCGAACGGCCGGCACAACCACAATCCCGAGTTCGGCGTACAGCGCCGATCGGTGGGGCGCCAATGTCAACGTCACGTCCGGCGCCGGCACGCTCTCGATCGAGACGACGGACCTGCCTTCATCGCCGATTTTCAACGCCGCATCGCTGTTTTATCGCACCTCCGGCGCGCTTGCGCAGCCGCAATGTGTGATGCAGGAAATCCCGACGACGCGCTTGACGCCGCTCGCCGGCACGTACGTCGAGTTGAGTTTCTACGCCAAGGGGCTGGCGCTGATGCTCGCCGAGCAGACGACGCTTAACGCGTACCTGTTCACCGGCACCGGCGTCGATCAGGGCTTGCAGTCCTTCACCGCGTCGCCCGCCATCACGCCGGCATGGACCGGGATTGCGTCGACGAACACGACTGCGTTCACGCTGACTTCTTCGTGGCAGCGGCTGAGCACCGGCTTCGCAATCCCAACGACCGCGACCGAGGCTGCTGTTGCTCTGTGCTGGACGCCGACGACGGGCGGTACGGCCGGCGCGACCGATGGGTTTGAGTTTACCGGCGTGCAGCTGGAACAGGGTTACGCACCGTCCGCGTTTGAATTCCGACCTTTTGTTGATGAACTCAGGGTCGCGCAATCTTTTTACGCGCAATGGGCCGACAGCCCGGCGGCGACCTTTACGTTGCCCGGCACCTGCACCGAAACTTCGTCGGGTGCGACGGCGGCTTGCACGCTCATGTTGCCGGCGACGTTGGTTAAGACACCGGTTGTCGCGGTAGCGGCTGCCACATCGTTCGGCATGACTAAAGTTGCCGATGGCACCGCCGAAGCCTGTACGACGCTTGCGACCGTGGCCAGCTCGAGCAATCTTAACTCGATCAAGCTGACGTGCGCTGTATCCGAGACTGCGGCCGTGGGCACTATGCACTTGATGCTTTACGCAGCCACGGGTGCCGCGAACACCATCACAGTCAGCGCGGACTTTTAACCCAGGAGGTTATTTTGCCTGAACCATCGGAAGGCCTCAGCCCGGATCATTCGGCTGAGATCGAGCGGCGCAACGTGAAAGCCGCGCAGGACGAAGCCGACGCCGAGAAGAACCAGCGCGCGGCCGAGCTTGCCGCGCACCCGCACAACCAGCTGAAGAAGCTCCTGCTCGACTTGCAGGCCCCACGGATCGATCTGCACGACCGGATCGCGTCGCTGCATCGCGGGCTGACGGCGCTCACTCAGTTGGTGCTCACCCACACTCCGGCGCCGGATGATGCCGAGCTCGCGCCGTCCGATCCGGAACTGCCGGTAGGGCACGACTTTGATCCGAAAGAAGGTCCCAATGGCCAAGAGTGATATGCACGCCGGCATGAAGGACCGCTCCGCGCAGCCGGTCGACAGCAGCATGAAGCCGCCGAGTGGGAGTGTCGATGCAAACACGACACGTAAAGAAACCGCGCCTCAGCAACCCACCATCGGCCCTCGAACCGCTTAGCCAGCCGGTCGCGTACCGGGGCGTCACGATCCAGCGACAGCGGCTCGGCGTCATCGCGCGCGAGCTTCCCGCGCTGTTTAAAAAGCATCACGCCGAGCTCGCGGTTGATCGTGACCGGGCGCCGCTCGATCCTGATTGGGACCGCTATTTCGACCTTGATCGGCTCGGCATCCTGCAAATCGTGACCGTGCGCGACGGCCCGGCGCTAGTGGGCTACATTTTCAATATCATCGGCCCGAACCTGCACAAGCGCTCGACGCGCTTCGGTGTCGTCGATATGTACTGGCTGCACCCAGCGTATCGCTTCGGGCTGCTCGGGCTAAAACTGTTCCGCGAGAATGAGCGATTTCTGAAGTCGGCGGGCGTCCAGAAGATCGCGGTGGCGGAAAAGGCGCACTTCGCCAATAGTGGCGGCCGCAAGGTGAATGTGCTATTCAAGCGCCTCGGTTACGTCGCCGAAGACGTGGTGCACGGCAAGTGGATTGGAGACTGAGATGGGTCTGACAATCGGTGGGCTTGGCGCACTCGCGAGCGGCGGCGCCGCGATCTACGGTCTCGCAAATGGCACCCCTTCACAGAACGTCCAGTCGCCGCAAGGATATCAGTTTCAGAACCAGTCGGGCGCTGACAGCAACGCCTACTCGGGCATCGGGGGCTTGAGCAATTACAACGTCGCCGGCAGCCTCTTGCCGCAGTATCAGCAGATCGCGCAGCAGACGGTCGCCAATCCTTACGCGCCGGGCTACCAGCAAGGGGCGAACGCAACGGGGCAGGCGGGCTTCAACAGCGGAGCGAACATCGCCGGCAACGCGCTGAGCGCGTTGCCTGACGTACAATCCCTTTTGTCGCTCGGCTTCGACCCGCAGAATGCGCTTTACTCGCAACTGCAAAACCAAAACCAGCAGCAGACGAACGCCATCGCCGGGCAATACGGGGTGCAGGGCACGCCTTATGGTGCCGGCGTCGCCGATCAGTCGAACCAGAATTTCAATCTCGCGTGGCAGAACCAACAGCTTGGGCGCGCGACGCAGGGCGCGGGCGCCGCGGGAAGCCTGCTCAGTCAGATCGGCGGGGCGACCAACACCGGGCTCAACCAGATGACGGCGGGCTCGGCGCTGCCATACAACACATTCCAGGGCATCAATGCCAACGCGCTGAACACGCTCGGCCAGACCGGCCAGTTCGGACAGTCGGCCTCGGTGCTGCCGCAGCAGCAGATCACCGACTACCTGCAATACCTGTCGGGCGCGACTGGACAGCAAAACTCCAACACCAGTCTGTTCGGGCAGCAGCTCAACCAGGCGAATTCGACGTTCAACCAGCAGCAGACGCTTGGCAACAATCTCGGCTCGAGCCTTGCGGGTCTTTCCGGGATGTCACCAGGCAGCTGGTTTGGCGGCGGGGGCGGCGGTTTTGGTGGGATCGCCCCGACGCCTACAAGCTCGTCGCAGTTCACAGGTGGGCTTGGGGGCCTCTACTAATGCCCTTCAGCCTCTCCGGCGCGCTCTCTGGTCTGTCGGCCGAATACCCCGGCTACCAGAAGGGGCGTCTGACCGAAGACCAGATCCAGGTGTCCGACGTAGCGGCGCAGGATGCCAAGCGTTCGGCGCTGGCAAAGGTCGCCATGGGCAACGCGCTGCAGATGCTCGCCAGTGGCAGCGGGGGGCAGGGCAATACGTCGAATGTCGGGCCGCAGGCGCAGCCGCCCATGCCGGGACAGCCCTCGCAGCCGATGATGCGACCCGGCCAGCAACCGCCTATGGGCGGGGCTCCTGGCGGCGGTATGCCGCCTCCGGGTGGAATGCCGCAGGGTATGCCCCCGCGCCCGATGATGCCGCAAGGTGGGGCTCCGGGGATGCCTCCTGGCGGGATGCCGCGTCCGCCGATGCCTGGTGGTGCACCCGGTCCCCCGATGCAGCTTGGTCAACCTGGTGGAATGCCCGGCGGCGGACAGGGTGGCGGACAAGGCGGCGCGCTCGACTGGCGGCAGCTGGTGGCTGCGGTCAAGCAGGCCAATCCGAACTTGCCGCCTGACGTGATAGCGGAAGCCGTCAATCAGTTCCTGCCGATGATGTCGCAGCAGTCGAAACAGGAGTGGCAGGGCATCAGCCTTCAAATCCGCGAGCAGGCGCTTCAGCAGCGCGAGCAGCAGTTTTTGATCGCCGAGCAGGGACGCAATTCGCGCAACGAGGAAAATGTTGCGGGGCGCGAGGATATTGCATCCGGTAATCGGCAATCGCGCGAGACGATCGCCAATACCCAAAGCCAAGACCGCGCCGCAGCGCTCGGCGAGCGCAAGTCGGAATTCCAGCAGCGCGAGCAGCGGCTCGAAGACGCGCTTAAATTTCGAGAGGACAGCACGTACCAGCGTCTCGACCAGCAGAAACAGGCTGCCATTCAGCGGGTGCAAGAGAGCAAGGGCAAGCAAGGGCTCGCCGAAGCGCGGGCGCTACTCGACCAGCAGGATAAGCACGTTCGCACGCGCATTCAGGCGTACTCATCTGCCAACACGTTGAAGCCCGCGGAGCGCAAGGCGCTGCTCGACCAAGCGGACAAGGACTATAACACGGGATTAGAGCAGCTGCGAGCGGCGGCTGGTCGCTCAACGCCGACCGGGGGCACGTCCGCGACGCCACAGCCCAAGACCGACGATCGCGCGCCGAGCGGCTCGCCTGGTCAACCCCCGCCCGAAGCCCTGCAGGCGCTCAAAGAGGGCATGGTAACAACCTTCCAGAACGGCCAGAAGTGGACACTCAAAGACGGTAAGCCCGAACAGGTGAAGTGATGCCTGACGACTTTTGGCAGGGCCAAGCACCTCATCCCATCACTATTACGCCAGCCGCTCGCGTAGACGACGCCTGGAAAGTGGTGAGCCATCTGCCGGCGACGCAGGACACCAAGGGCCGCTCGCTCTTGCCATCCGGCGATCTGCCCAAAGGTTCGCAACTCCTGACGACGCCTGAAGGGCGCTCGAACGTGTGGGGTGTCGTCAGCCAGATGCCGATGGCAGCGGTCAAGGGCGCGATCGACGTGGTGAAGAAGCCCGGTGAGATCGCCAGCGCGGCTACGGACCTTTCGCAAAACGTGCAACGCAAAGGCTCCATGAGCGAAGAAGACGCTGAGAACGCGCGCGCGATCGGCAGCGCGGAAATTAAAGCAGGTGGCGACATCGCTATGATGATGGGTGGAGGTGGAAAACCCGAAAGGGTCGCCCCCGAAACAGGAGCACCCAAATTCGGGCCCCATAATTACGACCTTATGGGCGACCTTCAGCGCGGCGAGATTACCCCGCTAAGTGCTAAGCCCGAAGGCGTACAGAAATTTACCAAAGAAATGGGGTGGGATGACCTTACAGAACGGTGGAAAGGGTTGCAGGCAGGGGGCTTGGCGACGCCAGCCCTCGACGCCGCGCGCAACGCCGGTAAGGTGATCGAGAATATCGCGAGCCCCGAGACTGTTGATGCCAGCGCGCAGAACGCCGCGGCTGCGATCCGCGAAGCGACGGGCACCGCAGCGCGTGATAGCGCCAAGACCACCGCGGCTCTCGAACCAGCATGGAAGACCGTAAACGCGCTGCCGACGCAGGATCGCCTCAATTTTATCGACTACGTGGAGGGTCGCTCCAGCAAATTCTCCGGGCTCCAGATGAAAGACCCGGCGCTGCAGGACTTGGCCAACACGATGAAGGGCGCCTTTGACAAGCGCATGGCGAAGCTCCAGGCGCTGCCGTCGACCGCGCAGCTGAGCTTTATAGAGGATTATTATCCCCACATGTGGAAAGACCCACAGAAGGCGCAGCAGTTTCTCGCCGGCTTCGGTAAGCAAGGCAGCGGTGGCTTCACCAAAGGGCGTACGCTTCCGACCGTCGCTGATGGCTTGGCCGCAGGGCTCGAACCTCTGACGACCGATCCCATCGCCGCCACCATTCGGTACGTGACGAACGCCGACCGCTTCATCGCGCAGAACGAAGTGTTCGACACCGCGCGCAATCTCGGCACCGTCAACTACCGCACCCCCGGCAAACAGCTGCCCGGCGAGGTGGAGTTAAAGGGGCGCCTTGGGAAGCGAACGACGCCGGCCGGCCCGCAGGTCGCGTACGCGCCCGAAGGCTGGGCACGCGTCTATAATAACTACATCTCGCGCGGCATCGCCGAGCTCGACCCGGCCTTGCAGCAGGGCTACGACGCTGTGCGCCATACCGCGAACGCGATCACCGGCCTCGAACTGTCGCTGTCGGGCTACCACACAATGACGGTCGCGAAGGCCGCGCTCGACAACTCGTTAAGCCAGGCGATCTATCTCGCGCGCAAGGGCAAGCCGATCGAGGCTATCAAGCAGGTGGCGAAGACGCCGTTCGCGCCCGTCAACTATGCGCGTCAGGGTGGCACGGTCAAAGAAGTATACCTCGGCCTGCGCCCCGGCACGAGAGAGCTTGAGGGCATCGTTGATGAACTGACGAAGGCGGGCGGGCGCGTCGCCGGCCGTGATTATGCGCCTGAATATGAATTCTCCAAAGGGGGAGACTACTGGAAAGCGTTCAAGCGTGGTGCGCTGAAGCTTCAGCTTGCGGCCGATCGCGCCGAGGCGATGGGAAGCCCGGTCGGCGCCGCCAAGGTCGGCGCGCGGCACGTCGGGCGGATCATGGACACGATCGCTGCGCCGCTGTTCGACAAATACATCCCGGCCGTCAAAGCGGGCGCCTTTAAAGAAAACCTCGCCAACTGGATGAAGGTGCACCCACAGGCCGCGCCCGAGGAAGTCACCAAGGCGGCGCGCCAGATTTGGGACAGCATGGACGACCGCTTCGGCGAGATGGTGCAAGACAACATATTTATGAACAAGTTTATTAAGCAACTCGGCACCGTCGCGCTGCGGTCGTGGTCGTGGTCGGTCGGCCAGGACGTGCGGATGCTCGGCGGCGCTGCCCGTGACGTCGTTCGCGCACCTTTTAAAAGGCCCACCGGCATCGCCCCGAACGACGGGCGCTGGACACAAAAGATGGACATGGCCATCGCCATGCCGATCGTCTACGGCACACTGTCGATGATGTATCAGCTGTGGAAAACGGGCGAAGGGCCGGAGAGCGCGCAAGACCTGATGGCGCCGAAGACAGGCGGCATCGACGCAGCCACGGGCGAGCCCGAGCGCCTGCTGATGCCCGGTCCCGAGAAGGACGTCTTCGGGATGTACGAAAACCCGCAACAGGAGATCGGCAACAAGGTCGGCACCGGACCGCGGCAGGTGTGGGACCTGTTCTGGAATTCCGACTGGCGGGGCGACCCGAATTTTTCGCGAGCCGAGGAAGCGCCGCCGTGGTACACTCAATTCTGGAACTACGTGACCGACAATTTTGGCCCGATCTCGCTGCGCAACTTGGCGAAGGGCAGAAAAGACGATAGCAATGTGTCGCTCGGCGAGCAACTGCTCGGCGCCCGCACCGCGCCCCGCTACCTAACCGACCCGGAAGGGTACGAGGATATGATGAAAAAAATTCACGGCAGCCAGTGGAAGACCAAAGAGCGACACGACCGCGCACAACAAAGGCTGTATGACTGATGGCAAAGCCCCCGATCAACGACTGCGCTTACTGCGGGAAGTCCGGTTACTGGAAGCTGCGGCCACTGGGTATTGCGACGGCCGAGAAGCTGCCATTCTGCCCCGAGGGCTGCTACGAAAAGTATAAGTCGGCGGCGTTGCGCGCAGAGCGTACACTGCAGGAACACCTCGCTTCCAAATAATGCGCGTATTGACGCTCAATGGGTTGACGCTGCTTAACCGGCTACGCGAACAGGAACGACAGATGAGCAAATTACAGGAGATCGCCACCGCCGCGCCGGCCGCGGTCAAGGCGCTGGAGGCTCGCGCCGACAAGCTCGCTGGTCGACTGTCTGCGCTGGCGAAGCGCGGGGATGACGTATTCAGCAAGTGGGACGCACATCTCGACGAGCAGGACACCGCCATTACCGCAGCCGAGAACGCCATCAACCAGTTGTCGAACGCCCCTTTACCCGGTTCCGAGCAGCCCTTTCGAGCGCCCGGCGCGGGCAATGGCGCAGAACATGAGTGAGCCGGGTAAAAAGCCGATGCTGCAGATCACGTGCTCGCGCTGCGGCGAAAAGAACACGCTTGAAGCCAGCGATCCGGTGCACCCGCATTTATTCATCGCCGACATGCGGCGGCAGGGGTGGAAGGTCTCGGACCACAGCTCTGACATCCAGTGCCCTAAATGCGTGTTCTCATCATAGATCCCCAAGGTAACGGCCTCGACTTCGCGCTCCGCGCTCAGCGCGACGGCCACGAGGTGCGGCTAGCCGTCCGCAAGACCGAGAAGACCAAGCACATCGGCAAAGGGCTCGTGACGCTGGTCGACGATTATCGTCAGTGGGTGCGGTGGGCGCACCTCGTCTTCATGACCGACAACACGTTTTACACCTACGATCTCGATCAGCGCTGGCGCGACGAAGGGGTGAAGGCGGTCGGCGCCTCGATCGAGACGGCGAAATGGGAGCTCGATCGCACGGTCGGCATGAAGGTGCTCAAAAAACACGGCATCGAAGTGCCCGCCTATAAGGAATTCAACGACTACGATCAGGCCATCGCCTACGTCAAGCGCGAGGATCGGCGGTTTGTGTCGAAGCCGTCAGGCGACGCCGACAAGGCGCTGTCGTACTGCTCGAAGACGCCAGCCGACATGATTTACATGCTGCAGCGGTGGAAGAAGCTCGGCAAGCTCAAGTCGCCGTTCATCCTGCAAGAATTCATGCCTGGCATCGAGATGGCCGTGGGGGCCTGGTTCGGCCCTGGCGGCTTCAACGCCGGCTGGTGCGAGAACTTTGAATTCAAAAAGCTAATGAACGATGACATGGGGGTGGCCACCGGCGAGCAGGGCACTATTCTTCGCTACGTGCGCACCTCGAAGCTCGCCCGCAAAGTCTTGGCGCCGCTCGCAGACGAGCTCGCCCGCGCCCACTACTGCGGGTACGTTGACGTCAATTGTATAATCGACGACAATGGTACGCCGTGGCCTCTGGAATTCACCATGCGCCCCGGCTGGCCGACGTTCAACATCCAGCAGGCGCTCCACGAGGGCGATCACGTCGAGTGGCTTGACAACCTATGGCACGGCAAGGACGCACACAACTGGGTGATGAACGGAGTGGCGGCTGGCGTAGTCGTCTCCATACCCGACTATCCGTACTCGCACTTGACGAGGAAGGAAGTGATCGGCGTACCGATCTACGGGCTCAAGCAGGAGACGTGGGATCACGTTCATCCTTGCGAGATGATGATGGGCATGGCGCCGATCAAGATCAAAGACAGTTTCGCGGTCGTGCCCATGATGGTGACGGCGGGGGACTACGTCCTGGTGATGTCGGGCACGGGGCACGACGTGAAGACGGCGACCGACACAGTATACCGTCGCTTAAAGACATTGATCATGCCCAACTCCCCGATGTACCGGACGGATATCGGACGGCGTCTGAAGAAGCAGCTGCCCGATTTGCAGCGGATGGGCTACGCGACGGGCATGGAGTTCTCGACAATTCCACTCAGCTTGAGCGCGTAACCGAGAAGGCACTGGCCAACGCCGAGAACGTGCTCGACCTGGAGCTCAATCCGGGAGACGCTGGCGCAGATGGTGCGTTTGGTCCTACGATCCGCGCCAAAACATCCGTGATCGCGACGGTGCTTGCGACACAAGCGAAGGTCGACGAGACGCGCCTTCGCCGGCAGACGCTCGATCGGTTGCCGGCGTTATTGCGGCTGGTGAACGAGACAGCGGCGCGACTACCATCACCGCAACAGGTGACTACGATCGACGCGCTGTGATGCCGCGTTAGTGCGATGGCTGCGTGAGCGGTCGCCAATGTGTAGGCTTTTCCGCCCAGCCAAAATGCTCGCAAGTCCAGAGCATTTTGGCCTCATCGGCATGTCCGAGATAATAGGGCGTGTAGGAAGCAAAGACATGATGACCACCTTTGATAACGCCAAGTACACGCACCGACGCACCTTCTTTACTGGTTGTCGGCGGCTCACTTATCGGCTTCCACTCACACATCACGTTCCCTCCGCAGTCATGGTGCATCAACTCGCCGGTTTAACTTCGTTATATATACGGCGGCCACCATCCGTGATGTGGTAGCACGGCGTCACGTATTTCTTTTTCAGACCGTCTAGTTTGAGCAAGCCACGCTTCACCAGTGAATCACAGACGCGCTCTTGCGCTCGGTCCTGCGGATAGATTGGAATGCCAATAGTGGCATTAGCAGCAACACTCAAGACGTGAACCTGCTGCTTTCCAAGAAACGATAATCCACCCCGCTCGCTCATGATCTTCTCCCGCTTATTCCGCAACAGTTTGTGCCCCTCGAAGTTCCGTGACCGTCGTCACGAGCCCGCTCATCGCGGGGTGCAACGCGTTCACTTCGATGCAGGGTATCTGGGCGCCAGGGATGTCGGTGCCGGCGCCGAGCGTACAGGCGCGCTTCTTAGACACCACGATCTGTGCGTCGAGCAACTGCTCGACGATGGTACGCGCCGACATCTGACGCCTGATCGCCCACTCGTTGAACACGTTCCACGAAATGAACACACGAGCTGGCGCGATCTCGTAGCGCACCGACAACTTGTTGTGAGGCTTTAAGATCGGCACCATGTGCCGCTTTGGCTGATACTTGTCGGGGACGACGACGGTCTCGCCGTAATGCTCGTTGATGAAGTTGCCGAGCGCGCCGATCGCCGCGTCGATCGACGTAACAGCGCTCACCGTGCCTTGATGGCGCCCCTGGCCGATCTCGTCAATGAGCCACTCGACGATCCGGTTGGTCTGGAAATGCAGGATGCCGAGCTTGTTGACAAGTGCAGCGGCGACGGCAATCGCGCCGACAGCGCGTACGCGAAACCGATGCGCGCTGTCCGCACGCGTTACATCCCAAATGTCTTGCGTCCACTTCTCCAACGCCGCTTTCGTCCACGCCAACACGTCGGGATTGAGCAGATAGCGCAGATACGCGTCGCCCGCGTGACCCGCGTTCTCGGCCATGACCTTTTTAAGCTGATCACCCTTTTTCTTGTCGATGTTGGCGGGGAGCTCGGTCGAAAGCTCCATGACCCGAAAGGCCGGCGCGTCGACGCCGTCCGTCTGCAGCTGGTCGATCAGCGAGAGGTTCGCAGCCGACAGCATGATTGTCTGCCAATTGGCCTTGGTGTGACGTATGCCGCCGTCGACCGTGCCGCGCATGCGATCGCGGCCTTCGGTGAACATCACCACCATGCGCTTGATCACCTCGGGATCCTTGTCGCGCAGCTCGTCGTAAATCACCGGCAGGTTGCCGAGCGTGCCAATCATTATTGGCTTCGAGACGCGGGTATCCTCGTTGGTGAGCGTAAGACCTTCCTTCGTGCCCCATACTGTCCAGGCACCCATGAGTGCGGTTGTCTTGCCCTGCCCGCTCCCCGGCGTAAAGAGATGGATGATAGCGCCGCCTTCTTCGGCCGACTGAAACCGCATAAGTGGAGCGGCGAACGAGGCGAGTACCACGCTTGATATCGCTTCCATGTCCGCAGCAAAGAGACTATCTGCGGCCTCGGTCCATGCTTGTACGGAACCGCGGGCACGAGGCCCGAGCCACTGCGATCGAGCTTGTACTTCTTTGGCACCAATGCTTTCGACCGGTCCCACTGATGTGTAAAGCATTTTCCCGAATAGAAACGATGAATTCTCGTTTTTCCACCCGAACTGATCGTAGCGGGTCTCGGTGACTTCCTCGGCATGATATTCATCCACTGCGTGCCTCGCATACTTCAAAAAAGCTTTAGCATCATGCACGACGACGCCTTTGCCGAACATCTCAGAAATGCCGGCCGAGCTATGGAGTGTCTTCGCGTCAATGATGACGTCGGACCAGCCTTCGTGCGGCAGGAATTTCCTGAACAGATAGCTGAACGACGAGCGTTCGAGCTCTCCGGTCTGCACCCCTTCGAGGTAGACTGGATGCTCGCTGACCACAGTCGCGATGCTGCCGCCATTGTTGTCTTCCTGGGTGATGCAAAGCTGATTTCTCGCCGACCATATGAACGGTGATGGTGGGGGTGGCAGTTGCAACCCGCCGTCTTCGGTTTCGGTGAGAGGCGGCGCAACGGTGGTGAACTGAATTGCAGGCTCTGGATGTCGGAACCCCAAAGCGATGGGAGATTTGATCCGGCCGAAGTGGGGGCACCTTGGGCAGACGCCTGGGTTGACGTCGTGGAATTTTGCGCAGGTGGTGGCGCCGGTGAGTTGTCGAGCGCGGTCAAGCTTGAAAGAGGTCCCCCCGGCGCTGTAGCCTGTATAATCTCTTGCCGACCATTCATGAGCACGTACGTCGCCGTCGTGGCAGAACCCGAGCACGCCAAGACCTGCGTACCATAGAGGTTCGTGTAAATTGCCTGTGATACGGAAATGGTTAAGCTGACCACATTCGTCTGCGATATCGTCAGCGTATACGGCGCTGTAGCTTGCATCGCCGACAATTCGTTCGAGGATCGAACCTGTCGGTACGCTTCGTCGATCTGGTCGCTGATGAGCAGGCTGTACCCGAGCAGCGGCACAGAGAGTGCTAAGAGTGCCGAGATCAAAGCGGCGTAGGCTGCGTGGGTCGACCTGGACAAGGTTCTCTCCGTTCTTTCGGTGGTAAGTCCCTGGTGGTCGCAGGATGCTCGATATGTCGCTCGTTCGCGACGGGTCGGCTTTCAGTCCTTCTACGGTGCAAAGGGCTTTAAGTCCATTAGCGTAGACATTCCAATCGGCGGGACCAAGCTCGACAGCAAGCGGCCAGTAACAGTGAATGCCAGTGCCGCTACCGACAAAGACAGGCACAGGCAGACCCACACGAGCACAAAAATTGGCGACGGATTGCGCGGCGGCGCGCGCGTCGGGATAGGCTTTATCGGATCCTGCGTCGACATCAAGCCAAAGGGACCGACACGCGCGGACGTTGACTTGGGATCGGGGTTTTGCGACGCGCGGATCGACGTACGCTGCGCAGCCATGAAATACCGTCGTGCCGACTTTGTCGCTTGCCAATATGACATCGGTCAGTTCCTCTATCGTCGAGCAGAACTTTTGTCGCGGGAAGTCGACGCCCGGCTTCGGGTTAGGACTGTCAAAGACGACCGCGCAGTAGTAGCCCTCAGCCGGTAGCACGCACGCGAGGAACGCCAACGTTTCGTCCCGCATCATCGCGCTGTTCCCGGATGTATGTTGGTCTGTTGTGCCAGCTTAACGACGCAGGCACCGGAAAGCCACGTTTTCTCTTGATGCAGAGCTCAAGGCGGGTAAGCCACTCTTGCGCAAGCCGGCCAGCCGGCCCATGCGGATCGCGCCCGCCGTGTTCGGGCAGCCACGTCCGCACGGTGCAGACCGGCCGCGCGAACCAGTGCGCCAGGTCCGAGATTGTCAGCTCGCCGTGCTTTTTACACGCGGCGAGCCGCTGCGCGAAGGAACTCATCCTCGTCTCGTCGGCAGGTTCATCGCCTGCGCCAACGCCTCACCGATCGCGGCAGGCGGCGCGGGCGGGGTGCCGATGCCGAACCGAGGCGGGGTGGGCGCGGGCGGCGTGTTGTCGGCACTGCGCTGGAGAAACGCAGGGATGCCGTCAGTACTCGATACAGCCTGCGCAGGGGGCGCGTGTGCGATCGGTGCGGTTGCCGCGGGCGTCGACGGGAAGGCCACAGGTTGGGCAGCAGCCGGGGCCATAAACGGTGCTGCCGGCGAAGGGGAGGCGGGCGGCAGCTGAGCCTGTGCCTTCGCAGGTCCCCGGCCGCGCCTGGGAGCCTGCGGGGCTCGGGGCGCGGCCGGGGCGCCGGCAGGCAGGGGCTGGGGGGCTGGGGCTGCCTGGCGAGGTGGGAGTTGTTGTTGTTGCCCGGACTGCAGTGCGGGGGAGGGTGGGTTGCTTCCCAAGGCGCCCGCTGATGCCTGCCTGCGAGCGGCGATCATTTGCGCGACGAAGGCTGGATCGTGGGCGACGTCATTGCGGCCGACCGCCGCGTCTGACAGGTTATTTTGCACAATGTATTCGAGCATCTGCAGGGTGCGCTCGTCATCGGCCCAGGACACCGCCTGGAACGCCAGCACGAACTGGCGTGCCGGATCGAAGCTGACGCGGGTGACGAAGTCGGCGAAGTCGGCCGGCGCATTACGATGGGGGCACATCTGAGCGCCCACCCAATCGCCGTAGGTGCGCAACCCGGTCAAGCTGGCAGGCGGGATCTGGAATTCGTAGACCGTGCACGACTGGTCGTCGGGGAGAATAAAGGCGAGCTTTTTTCGGTTGCTGCAGGCTGTCGTGGCCTTGCCGGTGAACGTCTGGTCGGAGCCCCGGACATTATGAGGGCAGATAGCGCATGTTGTCGACTGCGGCGACATGGACTGCGTCGAAGGTCCGGTGCCGTTATCGCTGAAACATGCCGGGGGCTCGTCGGTGTTGTCGGCAAAGTCGCCCTCGAAGTAGACCCGCGCCGAGTTCCGGTTGGCGTCCACAATGATGATGTCGACATAGTGCGTGTCGAGCAACACCTCCGTCGCGGCGATCAGCCGGAAGCGACCACCGCGGATCGAGAGGTGCGGGCCGCGCGTCGAACCGAGGCCGCTGGTGGCATCGTCGACAATTCGTCGGCGAGGTAGGGGAGTGTTCATCACGATCTCCGAATGTTGCACTTGGTGAAATACGAAACTTTGAGACCGGGCGGCTCGACGCCGTTGTTCTTATCAAGCCAGTCCTTGACGGGCTCTTTCAAGGCGCCCGCGTCAAGCATGTCCCATCGCCCCTGTTGCGAGATAAAGTCGAGGAACTGCTCGCGGTTGTCAACCTTGACACTCATGCTCGTCTGTTGATAAGCAGTGCCGCCGTTCTCGGACTTCGCATTCTGCTGCCCAGTGCGCTGAAGCTCGGCCAGCACGGCGCTTTTGATCAGGTTGATGGCATCCTTGTAGGGTTTCATCGCTGCGCCGTAGGCGGCGTCTTCAGCCTCGACGTAGGTCTCAAGCTCTTTATATTTGTCAATCAAATCGCCGAGGGTGGGGGTTGTCATATAATGTCTCCGGAAGAAAGCCACACCAATTTTTTGGTGCGCGCGTTCAGCACTTGAAACCGATCGCCGTAGCCGTGCCGCGTGAGGTGACCTAGCTGGTTGTGTCCCCCGCGCTGCCACACTATCGGGTGACCCACAGGGTATTGCGTGCGCAGCGCTTGTTCTAAGCGCTTCTCTGCAGCGCGAAGGGCAACCCTGGCATTCTTTACTAGGTCGGTCATGCTGCTCTCACTAGATCGAGGATGGCGCCTTGCATCGATTGACTGCTGGCGGCGCGTTTGAAGATTTCACGCTCAACCGGCGTTGACGCTAGTTGGACAATGGTGGTCGCGCCAATCTGACCGGGACGATCGACCCGCTGCTTACCTTGCAGGTATAGCTCGGTCCTATCCGTGCAGCCCCACCAAACCTCAACCGACGCCGCAACCATTTCGTTGATCCCGTGTGCCGTAGTAGCAGGGTCCACTATAAGAATATGGGGGTCCTTCGCATGAAGAAAGCTAGAAAGTATCTCGTTGCGTGCGCTCGTCGGTACATCGCCGTTTATGTAGGCGCGACTATATTCTTTGAGATTGTCATATATCATATGTACCACACTTGTCAAGGGTGTAAAGATTACAACCTTGCGACTAGCCTCCGCGATCACGGCGCGCAGTTCGGCAAAGCGCGGAGCGCAGTCCAGATATGTAACGGTACGCTTTCCGTTGCCATCCTTGCCGTAGATAGCTCCAGCACAAATTTGTATGAGTTTTCCGCGCAGTGCAGCTTCGTTAGGTACGTCGACACGTCCTTTTTCAAGCATAAGCTGCAAGTCACGTTTAAGCTCTTTGTACAATTTCTGTTGCTCGGCGCTCAGCTCCACGTCCCGCATCTGCTCGGTGCACGGCGGCACGTCGGTGCACTCGCGCATCTCGAAGCGGATTGATGGCTGCAGCAGTTGGTACGCTTGCTCGTGAGCGCCGACGCGGGGTACCCACACGAACTGCGAGAGGCGATACATCACCCGATTTTTGTACGAGTGAAAACTTTCACCAAAAGCTCCGTTGACAAGGCGTGCAAGGCCATGTGCATCGAGAGGACCATTCGCTGTTGGTGTTCCGGTGAGAGGCCAGAAGTAAGGCTTGTGTGCAAGCACTGCACGAGCAATCCGATGTCTTCGAGTAGTTCCGTCTCGGTACGCGGAAGCCTCGTCGATAATGCATATGCCAATATCCTGTCGAGTGGCGATGTCATTGGCAAGCCCTTCGAGCTTCAGTTTCGACTTCTCGCTCTTGGCGCCGATGCCAACGCCGTCGTGGTTGATGATGTAGAAATCGGTATTCTGTGCCAGAAGCTTTCGCCGCTTCTTCGCGTCGCCGTACACTATAGTGTAGGTGCGCCGGCCGAGGAAGTGCTGTGTGAGCGCGTCACCCCATACACGCTGCAGGATCGAGAGCGGCGCGCAGATGATGGCCTTGGTGCATGGATGCTGCTGCATCACGTAGTCCGCAGCCCATAGCGTCGCCAACGTTTTCATCGTTCCCATGTCCGACAAATTGAACGACCGCGGGTTCATCACCATAAAATTCGTCATGAGCTTTTGCTGCTCGCGCGGACGCCAGGGCTTCTTGATTGGCCAATCGTAAGTCTGATCGACGATGGGGATAACGGGAAGTTTACAGTACGCGAGCACCTGACAATTATACAGGTTCGCAGGGCAGGCCATATAGCCGTTGTGGAGTGGTGTGCCTCCATGCAGGTACGGCAGGATACGGTCGCGCAGCGGCGTGTCGTACACCAAGCTGTTGGTCTGCTGGTCGTGCCAGAAGGTCATTTTGGAGTAAGGTGGCCCACAGCGGCTTCCAGCTTGTCTAGCAAGTTTTCAATCGCTCGTTGGACGTCACCTTCGTAAGTGTCATCGCCAGGGTCATATTCGCCAAATACCCGATCGACACGCAGTTTGTACGCGAGTACCTTCGTATGTAGCGTTTTGATAGTACGCAGCTTCAGCGGGTTACCCATCACTTACACCTCAAAAAGAACGTCGCAAGCTTCCCGATCAGCTCGTCGGCATTGTCACCCCATATCACGAACGCGCCCGCCTTCATCATCTCGCCCATGGTGAAATCCTGACGCGCCGTAGGCTTTTTCCCCGGCGCCTTGGTCTCGATCGCGAAGAACCTGCCGCGGTAGCACCCAACGAAATCGAGGGTCGGCGTGCCGTAGCCGCTCGGCACAGGCATGTGAACGTACGCACCTTGGGCTTTGAGGTAGGCGCGAATTTTGTCCTTAAGCTTGCCTTCCTCAGTTTTCATTTCGGTACATCTCCATTTTCGCTAAGAGCACGGCGGCCGTCTCGTTAGACACCTCGTATTGATAACCGTGAAAATACCTCAAACCGTTTTGGTTCGATATGTACGGCATCAGCTCCCAATTTTTGCAGGCACAAGGCGGTTGCATCGGTACAATGGCTTCGTTGTGACGCCGCTCTCCGACCAGACCCAAGTCGATCGTGACCATTTTCACTGCTTCGTCTCCGTCCCTGGCACTGTCGGCGTAGGGAGGTTCACTCCACCGTCCTTGGGAGGCGCCGCGTCAGACCATACGAATATGGTCGCGATGTTATCGTGCGGCTGGTACACCGCTTCGTTGATAAGCTGCCCCATCGCTTTGATCGCCGTCACGAAGGTGACCATGGAAAAGCCGACCTGCATGTCCATGTCGAACCAAAGCCCCTGCTTCGTGACAACGCGGATGTGCCTACCGGGGACGCGGGTGACGGGCGCGGGTCCAGGCTGTGTGCACCCACAATTAGGGCACTGTTCACCCGGCATGGCGCCCCCTTTTCGGCACACATAGCACGTCCCATCTGGATATACGCTCATCACTTCCTCTTATGGCTGGTGTTGTGCTCGCAGCTGAGAACTCCGCACCAGCCGCACAGCGGATTTTTGCGCTTGGGCCACTCGCCCGATCGCATGTAGCCTTCGGCCTCGGCGCGCAGCGCCTGGAGCCTGGCGAACGTGTCGCCGAACTTCGTAAGGGTATAGCGCAGCCCTTTGCTGCCGGTCTTTATCCAGTAGTATTCGCCGATCACTTCGGTAAGCGTCGGGTGGTTGACCTTCAGCAAAAGCGCGTTGGTTTCGAGCTCGAAGGGATCCTCGCGGACACTGCCAGTCTTCCAGTCGACGATCCAGGCGGTCGCGCGCTCGTTTGTAAACACCGACACGTCGGCTTTGCCGCGGAACCACGCGAGTTTGTCGTCCCAGAAGTCGCAGGGCTCACCCCTCGCTGTCATCGCCAGCTTTGCCTCGACAAGCGTGGGCAGCTTATCGTAAATCTGGCGAAAGGCGGATGCTACCTCAACTGCGTCCTTCATGGTGTCAGGCAACGGCGTACCTTTAGCTATGGCGTTCTCCATGGCCGTGTGTACGTCGTTGCCCCATTTCATTTCCGGGCTTTCGGTACGCGGGATGTCCTTCAGCACATATAAATGCCACGCTTTATGCGGGCAATTTTCCATGTTGTTATAGAACGTGTATGTGCCGATAGGGAGTTTCACCCGTACACCCTCCCAAGTGCCTCGATCACCCGCTTACGGCCGGCGTGCGTGAGGTCCTGCAGCGATTTGCAGGCTTCGGAGAAGAATGTGAGCTCCGCGCCCTTGAGGTCCGACACGACCGCCAGCACCGCCGCCAGTTGGTTCTTCATTTCGAGCGGACGGTTGGGGTTTTTAGCGGGCTTGCTGTCGGGGATCGCGTGGAGGACCGGACGACGTACGCGCTTCGGCTTGCCCGGCGCGAGGTGCGCTTTGGCAGCGCGCAACGACTGCCGATTAGTTGGTTTTTTCACCGTTTTTCCCTTCTTCGCTTTGAGCGCCGCAGCGCGTTTAGCCTTCAGTTTTTTGATCTCGACCGCCTTCAGCTTCTCGTTACGAACGCGCGTGTGGGCGGCTTTCTCGCCGCGTCCGAGTATTGGTCCGCTGCGTCCTACGGCTCCGGGCGGCAACGGCGCTGTGCGGCAGTCATCGTCAAACATCGGCGGTGGCGCGGCGCTCGGTACTTGCGCAGCAAAATTCGGACCCGTCTGGTTAGGCGCTTCGCCCGCGGCGCGTGACGGGATGGCGGGACGCGGGGCAACGTTGGGGATGTCGCTCATGGTTTCTCCGGTTTAGCGAACGTGTCGCTGATATATCCTTCGCTGTCCAGGGGAAGTTCAGGCATCCACTCGGGCGCCCGTGACATCTCCTGGCCCATGTACGCAAATGCAGCCTCGGCTTCACCCTCACGTACGCAGGCAATAAGCTTATCATGCTCCATACTCACCATGTCAAGTCCGGCACGGCGGCAACGCAGCCAAGCCTGTGAGACATGCACCCTCGCGGCGAACTGAATGACGTTCTCGGTGAACTTGCCGCCGTACAGCTTGGTACATCCGTCGCGGGTCTTGATCCGCCAGAATTTGTCACCGTTTTCAGCGACATGCCACTCCAGCGTCGTATAGTCGATCGACAGCCCGTTGGGTGCGTAGAGCCGCTTTTCGCGGATGTGGAATATTCCCCAACTAAATTCCTGGCCGGCGTGCATCTTCGGCAGAACGTCATAGCCGGCCGTGTCCCAATAGCTCTGCACCGCGGGGTGGGTTGCCCGGTAAGCGTCGCGTGCCCGCACACCTTCCTCGTCGGTCAGGTGGACGCCGGCTTGCGTGCGCAGCGTGTGCTTGATCTTGGCGCCTCCCGACTGATAGCCGCACTGCAGCTCCAGCACCTTGCCGACCTGGCGCTGGTCGGGATGATCTTTTTTGTTCACCTCATAGCCGAAGAACGCCGACGCCACACCGACGTAGGGATCTCGACCGAGCCTGAAATCCTCGACCTTGTCCCACTGACCGGCGCACATATTGAGCAGCCGGCACTCGATCTGCGAAGCGTCGCGGATGACGAGCAGGTGGCCTGGCGGCGCGCGTTGGGTGCGCTGCATCTTCGCGGCGCGCTTCGCACTCGTCTTCATTTGTTCGGTGGGCTTCAACCCTTCAGGGATTTCTTTGGGTCGGGGGAAGTTTTGGTAGTTGGTTTTATCGCCGCCTCCCCACCTTTTAGTGTGTGCGGCTGCGTATCCGAGGTACACGCACATCGAGCCTCTGGTTGACATCCAGCCCAATCTTGCACTGCGAGTTGCAACGAGATTTGATTTTTCGGATAGTCGAGCTTCTGCGAGCAAAACCAAGCTATCATCGTCCCCCTCCAAAAGATCGCGCATGAAAACGTCAGTCTTCGCAAACGCATATATCTCGCGTTCACCCCCGTCCTTATCCGGCTTCCCGGCCTTCACACCTGGCTCGACGCCACGCGCTCGTAATAGGTTGGCAAAGACTTCGTTCTTGCGGAGCGCCTCGCCCGTAATGCCCAGCTCGGCAAGTAGCGCTGCCTTCGCAGCCTGTTCCTCTTGCCAGATTTCAGCGAGTAGATCGGTGTCACCGACCAGCTTAGGCTCGGTGAACATGCGCACGGTCGCGTCGACGAGTTCGTACTCCTCATCTGGGAACGCGGACGCGAGACGAAGAAAAATATCCCATGTAAGCTGTACATCGTGACAACACCCCTCTCCTACCCACCGTTGCTCATGGTCCGTCAACTCGGACCAGTGCTTTCCTCTGAATACGTCATACGGCACGTCTTTGGCGCCGAGCCCAAACTGTTCGGCAAGCGAGCCGAGCCCCGCGGATAGGTGGTTGCCGATCAACGCACGCGCCATGCTCAGCGTGTCAAACCAGAACGCCGGCCGAATGCCGTAGTGGTGGTTGAGGATCAGCCCATCGAAATGAGCGTGGTGGGCGAGGCAGGCGGTTTTGTCCCAGTCGATCCCACGGAGCTTGTTGCGCAGCGTGCAGTGCGCACCATCGTCAAACCACTCTACACGGCCGTCCGGCCAGCGAATTCCTGCGCCATGGGCTTTGAAACGCGGATCGCGTACGTAGTGCTCCGTCGTCATCTTTGACAACGTGTAACCGTCGTCGAAAAAAGTTTCAAAATCAAGTGTTACAATATCCACGGTTTATTCTCAAATCTAGGGGGTACTTACGTAGCTCGATGTCCGAAATAACGTACCAGCGGCCATTTGTGGGGCTCGGTTTTAGTGCATATCCTCGAATGCGTGCGCGATCTGCGGTGGGATGAGCAGTCCGTCTGCTGCAGCCGTAAGGACTAGGTAGCGCAGTTCAGGTACAGTCCAATCTTGCGTATTATCCCAATACACAGCACTAAGCGGAACTTCAATGTCGATCACATATAGCAGGTAACGCGCGGCACGCTCCGAAAGCCCATTGATCATTTCGTTCGTGGTCATCAGCGCACGAGCACGTCAAGGTGTTCCGCGACGGCTTCCTGCTCGATCTCCCGCGCCGCCTCGTCTGTCACACTGACGGGCGCCGGCTCGGTGAATTTGCGCCGGACCCATGCCTTGCCGGCTTCGGTCTCGCCGATGACGGTGGCGCGTCCCCACCTGGTGCTGACGTGGATTGAGATGTCAGGCATCGGCTATCCTTTCCAGAAAGTAGTGCCCGTTCTGTGCGGTTAGCATGTCATATCCTCTCGCAAACGCGTTGTCGCCGCCCTACCATCCTCTCGATAACCGGGTGTGCGTCCATTAAGCGCCCAACATCGTTTAGGGTGATAGTCACGGCGTTCGGCTCGTAAAGTGCTAGCACCTGCAGCAAGATCGCCGCCTGCTGTTTCGGCCACGGCCGCGTGCGCTCGCACTCCCAGTTCGACAGCGTCTGCGCATCATAGCCGAGCGCAAGCGCCATGTCTCCCTGGGTCATGTGCAGGTGCCGGCGCGCGCGGTGGATCTGCTGGCCGAAGGTGATTATGGGTGTCATTTACTGTGCCTCTCGATCGCACTGCGCGCAGCTGCCAGCGCGTTCTCGACCACTTTGCCGCTGCCGTCTGTCAGATCAACAACCTTTTCCAAGTCGGGCAGCAGGTTTTCGTCGAGCGCCTTCACCAGCGCTTCCAATTCCTCTAACAAATCGTCCCGGTCGCGCTCCGCGTCGACGAGCTCATCCCCGGCATCTGCAAGTTCGGCTTCCAGATCTTCCACGCTGGCGAGACGATCGACGCAGTCAATGAACTGCGGTGGCATTCCACCCTTGATCGCGTTATAGCGCAGCCACGCGATGAATTCGTCGGATGAGGTGTTGCAATGGAAGATCATTTGTACACCGCCACGCCGTTCGTATACGCAACGGCCATGCGGTCCTTTTCGCCGACGTACAGCGCCGCGCCTCGCGGGTCGGTCTGAACGTAAGCGGTCAAGAGCGGATAGGACGCCATGATCTTCGCGAGGCGTTTCTGCGCACCACGCTCGCGGTCGGCGAGAGGGTAGTAACGCGCCTTGCTCTCGCTGTGAAAGTGCGTTTCCATAAAGGGCTTGCCGGCGTCATCATGCACAAATTTGCCGTCGACCTTCCGGCCGCGTGTGACGCAGTAACTCTTATAGTTGTCACTGCTGCCACACTCAAGCTCGTGCCAGCGGTGCAGCGTCATGGCGATCCAGCGTAAGTCATGAGCGTCTGCGTGGCTGATACCGAGCAAACGCAGGCGATAACGACAGTCGTCGATCATAAGCATATTATTCTCCCTTCACCCGCCTCACGCGGCAGGCTTGCAAATTGTCGGAACCGTACGAGCCGTAATACTCCGCACCGTTGGTGCCTCGCACGCGGATATGCGTCAGGCGGTACGGATGGCACGGGTGTCCGCCGATATTGTGGTAGCGCCATGCCCCGGTGCGTGCGGACGTGACGCGCCCAAGGTCTACTCCCGACCAGGTCGTTATCGCGTCGCCCGACACGTACACCAGGAAGTGCTCGGGCTTGTCATTCCACCTCTCGAGCTCGGCTTGAGCCAGCGTGGCGTTGTGCGCCGCAATTTGCGCAGGCGTCACGACGCCGCGCAGTCTGCCGTCCGGGTCGAAGGCTTTGCCCTGGAAATCGAAGATGTAGCCGGTCATGACCGCACCCGTCTAGCGAGCGTCTCTATTGTCTCAGCTTTGCCCGTTCCGCCCTTGCGCCGCACAGCACTTGCGACGGCGTAGAGCAAGTTGCACAGGCCGACTTTGTCAAGCATCGCCTCCAGCTGAAGCATCGCTTCCGTGCCTTCGGCAAAATATGGTCCTTCGTTCATGTATGTCCCCTCTTGTTACGTGTGTTACAGTTGTCAAGCTATAATAGTTTGTATAAAGGTCAATTCACGGTTTCGTGATAGTGCGTTCCTTCGCGCGTCGCGCCAGGTAGTCGCACCGCGCTGTTGCTACTGACAGTTCAGTATATGCGCTGTCGCTTACGGAGTGTGTGGTGCCGGCCTTGTACACCGTGAAGTGAACGTACGGCTTGTGGTCGCGCGCAACCCAGTAGTTGCCGTTTTCGTGCATGATGTCATCTTCGCACATCATCGCCTCCTGGCCCGCTTGGCTTCCACTGCGGCGAGGTATTCGGGGCTGTCAAGCACAGTGAGTGGCCAGCGCCCGCCTGTGGGGTTAGGGCCGAGCATCACGTTTGGGTGCTCCGAACCAATACCACGGTCTTTCTCAAAGCCTTTGGCGTAGACGTCAAGGTCCGGGTATTTCCTCGCGGTCTCGATCGTCAGGAATTCCACTGCGGGCGGTGCTTTTGGGGCGAGGGTGAACGTCAGGCGCTCCAGGTCCGCAGCGAGATTGACCGGTAGCGGCGTGTGGCCGGCTTCCCAGCTGCTGATCGTCTGCCTGGTCTTAGGCGGCTTGAGCATGGCGCCCAGCTGGTGCTGCTTGAGTTTGTGCACGCGGCGCCAGATTAGGAGGTCTTCTTTGGTCATTGGGTGACCTCGTCATAGCTTTTCAGGATATCGTGCTGCATGACATACGCAAGGTTTGCCGGACACATAGAGGGCCAGCGGCACGTCGGCTCTCATGATCGGGAACGCCAAGCATTGTTCGTGCCAGCGGGCCGTGAGACGCCGCGTGGCGGTTTCTTTGGTGCAAGGCATCTTGTCACACTCCGACAAACGAAACGCGCGTCATGTTGGCCTCGCCGCGCGGTAAGCCGAGCTCTTGGCGCAGATAGTTGGCCAGCACCGGCCTAACATTTTGATCCACCACAGACGCCACGAGCATACGTCGGCCGAGCTTGGTGTACCTCGGAAACAGTACGGTTACAGCGGTTTCGTCACCTTGCACGCGGCATAGGCATGAAATCCCACTGTAAGTAGCGCGCCATGCTTGATCGATCTTTCTCGCTTCGCTTGGCATATGGAAATCCTCGCTTGTCGTATGTTAATTTTTGCTTGCCATATGGAAAGCAAAATCTACCATATGTCAAGCTAAAATCTTACCATACGGAAGGCTGATCACGCGTTTGTGATCGACTATAAAAACTTAGTCTGAAAACGTGCTAGTTTAAGGCTATGAAAACAAACAACAATTTTTAAACTAAGAAAGTATGGAGGTCCGGCGATATGACGCCTATATTTCTCCGTACCGTATGGAAGCTGCTTTCCATTTGTCATTTCAATTCTATAGGTCTTATGTTTTTATATATTAATAGATATACTATCCTAGAATGGAATTTCTCTTTGTATTTCAACAACATGCAATTTCGGTCATACTAATATTTATAGTGTTTATACCGTACCTTTATAACTAGTCTGACGCCTTCTATACACCAAACCCGCAGAGCTTTATACAAAGACCTTAACTCGGGATAGCTGAGGGCCGGACGCCCCCAAATGCGGTTTTATGACCTGACTTACATATCGCAAAATTTTTAAGACTTAAATCCTATCCCTATAAATACTACCCCATCACCCACGAAAAAAGCCCCCAACCTTTCGGCCAGGGGCTTTCGTTCGACGCAGCAACAAACCACACGCAACAAATACCAGTCCGCAGACGGGTGGAAACCCGAAGCATTCACTTAGGCGCGTCACCCGCAGGTGTCAACTCACGAATGCTCAGCACGTCACCAGCGTCACTGAAGTACATGCGCACGCGGCAGCCACCATCCCACGTAGCCACATCCACCGTGTGTTTGCCGCCTTCACCTGCAGCTTTAAACTCAATACGATAAATCCCGGCGACAACCGTCTGCGGCTTAATTGTCCACATGATCCCTCCAGAGTTGACAAGGTTAACACAATAGGGCAGAATTTAAATATGAGCAACATCGATCTGATATCCGACACGGAGTTGGAAGCAATCTGGCGCTGGCGAGTATTAGGATTGTGCTGGAAGCCGAACTCACGCAGCGCGAACGTCGCGCAGAAGGTCGTCACCATGACTAAGATCACCGTCCCCCTGCAAAGCACCGCGCTACGCGAAGCCAGCTACGACGACGCGACGCAGACGCTCAACATCGCGTTCACCGATGGGCGGACGTACACCTACGAGGGTGTGCCCGACACCGTGTTCAACGAATTGCGCAACGCGCGCTCGCCGGGCTCGTACTGGCATGCCAACATCAAGGATGCGTACTAATGGCCGACGTGATCCTGGCGCGCGTGCCGGAGAATTTTCGCAGCGTCGAGGATGTGCTGGCGTACGCGGCAAAAATGAATTTGCCGAACGTATTGGTGCTTAGCGAGTTAGAGGATGGCAGTCTCGTATTTCTCGATCAGGGGCATGATATTGCACATACGAACTGGTTGCTCGACCGCATGAAGCACTTGATACTTCAGCCGGACATGTTCACACGTAAATGAGCGAATGGGAAACGTGCGTCGGAGAAACTGACGAGTGGTATACGCCTTCCGAACTGTTTGATGCACTTAGGCTCGTCTTCGATCTCGATCCGTGTTCGCCGGGACCGACCCATTGGGTGCCGTGCAAGTATGTGTACACCATCGCGGAAGATGGACTAGCACAGCCGTGGTTCGGTATGGTGTGGGTAAACCCACCGTTCGGTGGCCGCTTAGGACAAGTGCCATGGTTGGAGAAGTTCATACAGCACGCGAATGGAATTGCGATAGTGCGTGCGTACACTTCTGCGAGTTGGTTTCATGATTTAGTTCCACTTACACATGCCCGATTGTTTCCACGAGGCAAGACAAAGTTTGTGCGCCCTGACGGTTCTATTGGTGGAAGTCCGGGGCATGGCATGATACTTCTCGCGATGGGCGACGTTGCCATAGCAGCACTCGAACAGTCCGGCTTAGGTATGATCTGGAAATGACTACGCAGACCGAGCGCGATAAGGAAGACCTGATCGTACGTCTCGGCCTCGATCACCGTCTGGCGCACCAAGCGCTGTTCCCGCACAGGCATCCCGATGCGACACCCCCTTTTCATTTCGAGATCATCGACGATCTTCACGGTCCCTCGCACCGAGTACTCGAATTGGCCTTTCGCGGCGCAGCTAAATCAACAATCGCCGAGGAATACATTGCGATTGATGCTTGCTATCAGCGCTTCAAGAATTTCATTATTGTCGGGGAGAGCGCTACCCGAGCCGTCGAACGACTAGGCGCTATAAAGCATGAAATCGATTTCAACGAGCACATCAACACCCTGTTTGGCGGCCTTCACGGCAAGACGTGGAACGAAGACAAGATCGAGTTGATGAACGGAGTGGTGATCCAGGCGTTCGGCCGCGGGCAGTCGATGCGCGGCGTCAAACACAACGACGTGCGGCCGGACGGCTGTCTGATCGACGACATCGAGGATGAGGAAAGTGTCAACACTCCCGAGGGACGAGACAAGACCCAGCGATGGCTCATGCGGACCTTGTTGCCCGCCCTCGCGCCCGGAGCGAAGGTGCGCATGTTGGCCAACATGCTTGACCCTGACTGCCTTGCCGTGCGCCTGCGGAAAACGGGTGTGTGGACTGTGCGAGAGTACCCGTGGGAATACGTTGGCGCTGACGGTCAGCGACGAGCAATATGGCCGGCCCGATTTTCTTTAGAGCATATTGATACGACCCGGCACGAGTACGAGGAAGCCGGGATGCTCAACGAATACCAGCAGGAGTACATGGTGCAGGCTGTCGACCCATCCACCCGCGTGTTCACGTCGGCGATGATCAAGGTCGAGCCGCAGGTGAAGTCGTGGCAGCCCACATACGCGATGTATGACCCGGCGCGCAGCGTGAAGGTGACGAGCGCACATACGGGCAAGGTGGTGTTCTCGTGGGTGGGTACGAAGCTCGTCATCTGGGAAGGGGACGGACAGCTATGGATGCCCGACAAGATCATCGACGACATGTTCGCGACCAACGATCAGTACCAGCCGATCAAGATCGGGGTGGAGAAGGAGGGGCTCGAAGAATTTATCTTGCAGCCTTTGCGGGCCGAACAGACGCGACGGCAGCAGATTATCCCTGTCGAAGTAATGCCTGCGCCTGTTGGCAAGCTGGCCTTCATCCGCTCTTTGCAGCCTTTCTTCGCAGCGGACGAAGTGGTGTTTGCGAAAGACTTGCCAGTGCTCATGCAGCAATTACTGAGCTTTCCGACCGGGAGGATTGACGTTCCGAACGCACTCGCCTACGCGCTGCGGATGCGGCCGGGCCTGCCGGTCTATGAGAATTTTTCTGTGAATAACGTCGTCGACGGCATGAAGCTTACGAAGGGCAGCGCGTGCTATCTGGTGCTCGGCGCGACGCGGCAGTTCACCACGGCCATAGCGGTTCAGATCCTTGGCAATCAGGTGAGGGTGATTGGTGACTGGGTGCGTGAGGGCGATCCGGGGGCGGGGCTCGACGGGATACTGACGGAGGCTCGCTTGCTGTGCGGGCAGCGCTTCACCCTCTATGCCGGCCCGCAGCACTGGAACGCCTATGACCCGATCGGGCTTCAGCCGGCCGCGCGCAAGCTGCAGACGTCGATCAAGACAGGCGGTGACGTCGCGGCGGGGCGAGAGGAACTACGGAAGCGGATCGAGGGCTTGACCCATGGGCGCCCGCAGCTGGAGATATCCACAGTCGCGCGCTGGACGCTCAACGGCTTCGCGGGCGGCTATGCACGCAAGGTGGTGAAGGGGGGAGGTGTCGAGGGCATGGCCGACGACAACGTGTACCGGGTGCTCATGGAGGGCCTTGAGACGTTCGCTGCCGCGGCGTCGGGGGCGTTGGCCAGGGATGGCGAGGACACCCCGAACTATGCTACGGATGCGCAGGGACGCCGGTACTTGTCGGCGCGAGCAACTCATCGGTGAGCGGGCATGGCCAAGCGACGGAAGACCAAGGACAAGCCCCCGGCCATTGAGCCCGAGCCACTAGAGCCTGAAAAGGATGTTGCCGAGACTGACGACGAGCCCTCCGAGACTGACCGCCGCGAGCGAGCGCGCAACCGCGACGATGAGCTTTGCGGCGAGACGGAGATCAAAGAACAAGTCATCGAGTTGATGAAGACAGTCTCCAAGGGTTTTCAGACCCAATGGGAGCGCGGCAACGATCAGCTCGATATGTGGGACGTGTACGATCAGGTGCTCGGTGGGCGGCAGGCGTACGCGGGCAACTCGCAGATTTATCTTCCCATCGTGCGCCAGGCGGTCGAGGCGCGCGTCACGCGTTTCGTAAACCAGATATTCCCGCGCTCGCAGCGCAACGTCGACTGCATCACCAGCGACGAGAAGCCCTACGACATCATGGCGCTGCTCGAACACTATATTCGCGAGACGAAGCTGCGTACGCAGTGTGTGCCGGCGCTGATGCGCAACGGTGATGTCGAGGGGCACTATAATTTGTACGTCGGCTGGGAGAATTCGTCACGTCACGTCGTCTATCGGACCAAAGAGCAGATCGAGATCGAGGGCGAGACGATCGAGGCGCCGGAGGGCGAGGATGACGATATCGAGGAAGTTGAGACGTTTCACATGAAGCCCACCGTTGAGGTGCTGGCCGACTGTGACGTGCTCGTGCTACCGAAGACCGCGAACAGCGTAGGTCACGCGCTGTCGATCGGTGGTTCGGTGACGGTGCTGCGGCGCTGGAGCAAAGAGCGGATCGAGCAGGCGATCGACGATGACGAGATCGATAAGGACGTCGGCAAGGCGATGATCGAGGAAATCAGCGCCGGGGCAAAGGACGACGCTGGTCAGCCGAACGCGACGAAGAAGCACGTCGATGCCGCGGGCATCACGAGCGACGGTGGCGGGAGCAAGGTGTGGACGGTACACGAGACGTGGACGCGGCTGAAGGTAGACGGCGAGCGCCGGCTGTGTCGTATTTATTTCGGTGGTGGTGATAATGAGTTGGTGGCGTCGGTCAAGCGCGGGCCGTACTGGAACGACAAGTGTCCGGTGCTGTCGGCGCCGCTGAAAAAGATATCGAATGTGTTCAAGGGTCAGAGCGAGGTGAAGCCAGTCGCTGATCTGCAATACGCGGCGAACGATACGGTGAACGAGGCCATGGACAGCGCTGCCTACGCGCTGATGCCCATAGTCATGACCAACCCGAGCAAAAACCCGCGCGTCGGATCGATGGTGCTCAACCTCGCAGCGATATGGGAGACGGACCCGAACGATACAAAATTTGCCCAGTTCCCGCCACTGTGGAAGGATGGTTTGACGATTGTCTCACAGCTGAAGACCGAGATTTTTCAAATCCTGTCAGTCTCGCCTGCGCAAATCCCACAGTCGACCGGGGGCAAGACCAAGCGTAACCAGGCTGAAGTTGCGCTCGAACAGCAGGTCGATCTCGTGTCGACCGCGGATGTGTGCACAAACCTCGAAGACGAGGTGTTGACGCCGCTGCTGCGCTGGTTTGTCGATCTCGACTATCAGTTCCGCGACAAGCCTTTGACGGTGAAACAGTACGGCCAGATGGGCTTGCGGGCGCAGATGCAGGACATTCCGCCGATACAGTCGAACCGGCGCTATGAGTTTCGGTGGTGGGGTGTCGAGGCTGCGAAGTCGCAGCAGATGATGCAGGTTCAGGTGTCGACGCTGAACGTCATCAAGGGCATCCCGCCGCAGCAGTACGAGGGCTATAAGCTCAACGCGGTGCCGCTGATATCGATGATGATCGAGAACGTGTTTGGACCGCGACTTGCTCCGCAGATATTCGAGGACATCAAATCGAAGCTGACGGTCGGCGCCGAACAGGAGAATGAGTTTTTGATCGAGGGGTTGTCGCTGCCGGTGCACGAGCTCGACGACGACGAGCAGCACATGAAGGAGCATTTGAAGGCGCTGGTGAAGGGCGATCCGACCGGCGCCGTGCGCGAGCACATGCTGCGCCACCGGATGCAGATGAACCAGAAGATGCAGATCCAGCAGCAGAGCATAGCGTCGATGCAGCGCGGCTTGCCGGGCAGTCCGGGGGGCGGACCACCAGGGGCAGCGGGTGCGCCTCGGCCGGGTGCGCAACCTACAGCGCCTCGCGGTGGACAAAACCCGGCAGGTGCGATACACCAGGATCGGATGCAGGATGCGTCGGCGGTGCCGCGCCGGTAGGACAACGCGCATGTCACGCTTTTTTATAGCGCTGATTTTTGTGTGCTTGGCGACTTCGCTCAAGGCTGACGGTGGGGGTGCCTACGTCGTGGCGACGTGCGGGACGCTGCCTGTCGCGTACGCGGTCGGCTCGACGCGGTCGATCACGGTCAACACCAGCGGCCAGGCGTGCTTGTCATGAGGGCGATCCTCATCGCGCTGTCTTTATTGTTCTCATCGCTTGGCGTTGCGCACGCGCAAGACGCGCTGGTTGTTGCGGTTTGCGGAGTGCTTCCACAAGCGTATCCTGTCGGTTCGACGCAGCCACTTACTGTCGACGTGAATGGTAATTTTTGTATTGATGGGAGCGGGGCGGGCACCGTAACGAGTGTTGGGCTTTCATTGCCAGCATCAGTTTTCGCTGTGACGGGATCGCCGGTGACCGTGTCCGGCACGCTCAGCGCGACGCTCCAGAACCAGACTGCGAATACGGTGTTCGCCGGGCCGACGACTGGCATCGCGAACACGCCCTCGTTCCGTGCGCTTGTGGCTGCCGATATCCCATCATTGTCGGCTACGTACGTAGCGATTGCTAGTCTAGGGACTAACGTTAATACGGCGTTGGGTCTTACGCTTAATGGTTCCGGCGCAATATCTGCTACAACATCGCCCACGTTTGTTACGCCCACCCTTGGCGCAGCTTCGGCTACTTCCGTTGTCATTGGTGGTGGTTCAGCAATCACGTCATCGGGAGTAGGCGGATCGCTTGGTACGAATGCTTTCAACTCGACTGCGTACGCGCCGCTTGCGTCGCCGACCTTCACTGGCACCGTTACAATGCCGGACGCCAGCACGATTACGTCAGGTGGCCATACCGGCTCTGCGCTCTTTACGGTGACGGGCACGACTGCGCCCACAATGGCGGCTGGCACCAACGTCTTTGGCGGAATAATATCAGGCCCAACTATGAGCGCCAATGGCGAAGGTGCCGTATATCTGGCGAGCGCTAACGGTCTAACCTTGATGGGAAAGGGTTCGAGTTCTGATCTTATATTTTTGAACAGCGGCGGGGGTACGGTGTGCTCAGTACCCACAGGATCGGGGAATTTAAAATGTACCGCTTTCTTTCCGACAGGGTCTAGTGTGCCCGCTAATGGAATGTACTTACCTGCTACAAACACGGTGGGCATTGCAGCCGGTTCAACCTTATCGCAAAGCTGGACGGCTACAGGGAGTGTAGTTGCAGGCGGTCTGGCGGTAGGAGCCCCTACAGGCGGTAATGAAGGAGCAGGCACAATTAATTCTGCCGCAGCGTACTACGCGAACGGAACGAAGGGCGTGACGTGCTCTGGTGCGCTTACTGTCATTGCTAGCATCACAATCACGAATGGCATTATTACCGCCGCGACAGGCACGGGTGGTACGTGCTCATGATCCCCTACGCTGTCATATTTTTCTTCGACGACGCACCCACGCTCGTTATTTACGCGAGGCGGTAATGGACACCAGCTGGCCAAAGGCCCTCGCCTGGGTGCGCGTATCGGAAGGTGGTAACGTCGATGATCCCGACGACGCGGGTGGGCGCACGTCGCGCGGGATCACGCAGCGTTCTTTCAATTCGTATTGTCAGGTAGCGGGCTTGCCTCAAGGTGACGTATGGAAAGCACCTGATCCAGTCATCGACGACATATATCACCGTGGGTTTTGGATGCCGTACTGTCCGGTGTTGCCCGCGGGTGCTGATTACGTTTTCTTCGACGAGAGCGTGAACAGCGGGTTTCACGAAGCGGTGCTTGTTCTGCAGCGGGCGCTTGGCGTCACGGCTGACGGACATATTGGCGTGGTGACGAGCGCTGCGCTGTCAAAGGCAGATCCGATGAAGCTCGTTGAGGCGATGACGGTCGAGCGGATCAAGGTGTACAAAGAGATCGAGGCGGCGCATCCGGTCGACGCGAAGTTCGATCACGGCTGGATGGAGCGGGTTGCGTTCGTACAGCTGAATGCGCGTACGCTAGTCGCGGGGTAGCTTTCGATGCTCGATACGATCAAGACTGTCGGGGATTGCGCGCTTGGCTTTGGGGTGCTGCTCGGCGCACTCGCGCAGCTGTTTACCTGGAACACGCAGCGCCGGAATGCGGAAGTCATCGCAAGCCTCGAAAAAAATACGAACAGCATAAAGGACGCGCTCGTAGAGGTAACGGGGCAGTCCGAGCACGCTAAGGGAGTTTTGGCCGGTCGGGCAGAAATTTTGGGAGACACACGTTGAGCAGCGACGAGCTCGGTCCTTCGTTTCGCAAATTCATCGATAGTACGACGGCGATCACGCTTGCGCGGTTTTTTATGCCGCTCGTTGTCGCGGTCTTGGGGTATTTTCTGTCGACGACGCTTTCGGATTTGAAATTCTCTAACCAGCAGATTTGGGCTCAGCTTGGTAAGATGATCGACGCGCAGGCGGTGACGAACGCTGCGGCGGCGGGGGTGTCGGCTAAGGTAGACGCGGCCGTGAAGCAGCTCGATCACCTACAAGGGCAAGTGGATAGTTTGCCGCGTCGCTAGTTGACTTTTAATCCTAACGTGTACAATATCTAGCGTTTCGCATGGTGGGCGTAACCCACCCCTCGCGTTCATCTGACGACTGGCCCCCGTAAGGCGCCGCTGGAGGACTGTCATGTTTAAGCGACACTTGCTGTCGAGTGCTGCGTACTTTGCCCCGCGCGATGAGGGTGCCGGGGGTACGCCGGAAGACGAACGAATTCCGGGCGATCTGTCGGATGATGACGAGACGCCGACCGATCCGATCGACGACCCGGCAGAGGACGACACAGGCGGCGGTGCGAACGACGACCAGGACGCGGAAGACGATGACACGCACGGCGAAGACGACGATGCAGATGGTGGCGCCGAGGCAGGCGCTCGTCAACCGTCGCGTGGCGAGCGCCAATACGCCGAGCTTCGCCGGCAGCGCCGCGAAGACGCCGCTGCAATCGCAACCCTTACTCGTCAGCTTGACGAAATGCGGCGTAACCCGCCGCAGCCTCAGCAGCCGACCGAGACTGCCGCGCAACGGGCCGAGCGCCTTGCGCTCATGTCCCCCGAAGAACGGATCGCCGAGACGGTCAATTCCGCGCTCGCTGTTCATGAGCACAAGACTGCTCAGCTTACCAACCATCTGCTCGATCAGTCTGACCGGTCGTCATTTCAAGCTCGGTGCGCGGCCAATCCTGTTTTTCAGAAGATCGCGAACGAAGTCGAGCAGCGTCTTGCTGGTTTCCGGCAGCGCGGCGAGGCGAGTGTTCCGCGCGAAGTCATCGCAACGTACATCATTGGTGAGCGCGCGATTGCGCAGATGGGCAAGGCGAAGCCCGGAGCGCAGCAACGCCGGCAGCAACAGACTTCCCGGCCGACGAACGGACGAGGCGACATTGCCCCGAACCGTTCGCAGCGTCGCAGCGGGAACACGGTAGAGGACTTCGAGCGCCGTCATGGCGACGACATAATTTAGGGCGGTGAGCAGTCACCGCCTCAAACTAGGAGAGCGGTGAGATGCCCACGAACAGTGCAGCCCAATTTTCCGGCGACATAAGCCCGTATATTGCGGCGAAGACGCTTCCCCTCGCGCGGCGCCAGTTGGTCGTTTATCAGTTCGGCGACCCGGCGACGCTCCCCAAAGGCCAGGGCGTAACTTACACCGCGAGCCGCTACAACCGCGTGCCGCTGCCTTACGCGCCGTTGTCCGAGGGTGTTCCGCCCATCGGGCAGACGATGACGCTGCAGCAGGTCTCCGCGCAGGCCCAGCAGTGGGGTGACAAGATCACCATTACCGATGTTGCGGAGATGACGATCAAGCATCCGCTGTTCAAGAAAGCGATCGAGCTCGTCGCGCTTCAGCTTTCCGAAACCATGGAGCGCAACACCTTCAACAACCTGATGGCGGGCTCGCAGATCAATTATGTGAACAGTCGCGGTGCGCGCGCATCGCTCGTCACCGGCGACGTGATCAACCCGCACGAGATCAATCGCGCGACCGCGATGCTCAGCAACCTCGGCGCTCCGCGCTACATGGGCGATGAAGTCACCGACATGAAGCTCGAAGCGGACGCGGGCGGCGCCAAGGCGTCGAGCAATCCGCGCAAGATGCCGCACTACGTTGCGGTGTGTCATCCGTTCGTCGTCGGCGACTTTTCCGAAAATTCGACGGTCGTCACGGCCTGGTCGTATAGCGATCTCAACCGGCTGTACAATTACGAGGCGGGCGAGTGGCGTGGTATCCGCTTCTGTCAGACCAACATGGTGCCGTCGTGGACTGGTGTTGCGGCCATCAACGGTGCGGCGGTTGGCGGTGGCGCACTCGCGGCCGGCACCTATTACATCCAGCTCACCGGCCAGGACACGCAGAACCAGTACGAGAGCCAGATTTATCAGGTGTCGGCCGGCGTCGTCGTGCTGGCGAACGGCGCAGTGCAGTTCACCACGCCAAACACCCCCGGCTACACGTACAACGCCTACATCGGCACAACGACGTCGCCGTTCAATCTTGGTGTCTCCGTGCAGGGTCCGACGACCGGGCCGCTGCAGGGACAAGCGACGCAGTTGCCGCCGAACACGGTGTGCATGATCACGGCGCTCGGCGTCGCGCAAGTGCCGCCCGCAGCGCCCGCGACCGGCGTCACCGTCTATCCGACGTTCGTTTTCGGGCGTGGGGCGTACTCGCAGGTCGTGCTGCAGAATGCCGAGTTCACGTACCTCAAGAACGCCGACAAGTCGGACCCGCTCAATCAGTTGCGTGTGGTCGGCTGGAAGAATTTCTACGGAACGCTGATCACCAATTCGCAGTTCATGATGCGGATTGAGAGCACGTCCGCGTTCAACTCGACGTTCGGCTAACAGCCTTCAAGGGTGCTGCGGGCGGGCTTCGGCCCGCTCGTCCTTGCAGGTTAAACAGGAGGGTCTTATGGCCTATCGGATCACGTATCAGGTCAACGTCATGTGGGTTGGCCCCGGCATCGGGCCGATGAGTGGCAACGTCGGGCCACAGGTCGGACTAGCGCCGGCAGGCGGCGCGCAGACCCTGGCGTTGTTCAACAAGACAGGCGGTCAGAACAGCCTGACCTTTCTGTCCGCCGACATCACGACGCTGACGAACGCGATGGCGGCTGACATCGCGGCGCAGATGACGACGAACATCACGCGCATTCAGAACTTCTCGACCGGCACGGACTAAGCCATGGCCACGTCAACGCTCGGCACGACGGCCAACAATTCGCTGACGGCGCTTCCGATGGCCGGGGCGCTGGCGGCGGCTGACATCGCCACGATCGCGAACCTGATCCTCAACGATCAGATCAACACTTACCCGAACCAGCCGATCTTTGTCGGCGCCTTTGCACAGAGCGGCTTGCTCTATGTGCCGAACCGTGGCATCTTGAAGGTGCTGGCGGGCGATTACGTCGGCGTCGATGCAAGTGGCTGGCCGATCCTCGTGTCGAAGAACGCCATTGCCAACGCCGCATGGACACACGTTCCCTGATCGGAGGTAGTTCGTGGCGAAGAAACCGGAAGTGCGCCGCAAGATCCCGGTGCGCAAGGATTTGCTGACGGTTGAAGATCGCGAGGCGCTCAAGGCCGAAGCCCGCAAGTCAGTCCTTGCGGAGATGGAGCAGGACGCGCGGGATGCCTTTTTTCAGGAAGCCCTGCGCGAAGCTCGACAAGCGCACGTTCCCGATGAGCAGATGTTGCACGTCACGGTCGACTTGGCGCCGTTCCTGCCGTACGTCATGCTCGACGAGGTGCAGTATTTTCATGGCTACTCTTACGATGTGCCCCGCAGCCGCGCCGTCGTGCTTTACGAGCAGATGCAGCGGTCCTGGCAGCACGAGGACGAGACCCACGGCCGCAGCCGCTTTAGCCCCGGCCGGCGCCCGCGCAGCATCGTGCTCGGCCCGCGTGACGCCGGTACGGTCACCCGTGGCGTCAATGGACCCATCGTAGCGGAGTTGTAGTCGTGGAAGTCCCCCAGGTGAAAAGCCCTCCGGGTGCGGAGGAATTGGCTTGCGCCATTACGGTGCAGGTGACGATCGACAACGGCCGCATGATCGTGATGCAGACCTATATCGGCCGCGACGATCCGGTGGGCGCGTATCACGACATGCTCGATAAGCTCGGCGAGGCTGTCGATCGACAGCAGGCGAAGTATCAGCTTGACGGGCTTAAAGCCAATCTCGAACTCCATGTGACGACGCTGAAAAACATGGAGGAAGATTTTAACGGCATTGAGGCTCGTGCGGAGAAGGCGTGGGCAGCGTCGCAGCGCAAGGGTCCGGTAAAGATGTCGCCGAACGAAATTGCGCAGAAGGGCACTGCCAAAACCAATATCGAGCGATATCGGCAGAAGATCGTCGAGCTCAAGCTCGACATCGCAGCCTGCGAGGCGAAGATACATCCGGTGGATTGATGGGGCTTCAGGCACAGCAGATTGTCACTCTCGCAACGCAGGAAGCTAAGTGTCCCGGTATGGTTTTGCAGGCCGGGCAGTTGTTGAACGCTACGCTACAGGATCTTTGTCAGAACTACGATCTCGACGCAGCGCTTGGCACCTTCGTCTTCTCGTTCAATTCGGCGGCGGGTAACGGATCGGGTCCGTACCTTTTACCGGCCGACTATCTGCGTACGCAGGTCAAGGACGGCAAGGATGAGTTTTTCTACACGATCCAAGGTGTGCCGTACCCCCTGATCCAGGTCACTAAGGCCGAGTATGATTGGCTGGTGCAGACACCGGGTTTTAATTCCTACCCGTACAACTACGCGACCGACCTCTCGCAGTCACCCGCGCAACTGTTTGTGTGGCCCCCGGCAAGTGGAGGCTATCCGTGCACGCTGCGCTATTACAAACTCATGCCCGACATTGCCAGCCCGCAGACAAGCACGACGGTGCCGTGGTTTCTCAATACGCAGATTTTGATACGTAGCCTCGCCGGCCGCTTGATGGGGATCACCGGCGACAGCCGACAGGCCGAGTACCTTGGCGACGACCCGATGCGGTATCCGCTCGGTGCGGGGACGCTGCTAAACGCGTATCTGAAGAACGTCGAGGATCGAGAGGGTGCGGTACACACGGTAGGTAAAGATCGCAGGCGGTGGGGGCGGCCGTTTGATCAGTTGAAGAACACCAAGAACATCGGGTGGTGAAATGAAACGCATCGCCCTTTTGGTCGCGGTTCTCGTTGCCCTGGCGACGCCGGTGCACGCGCAAAATACGAAAGCGGCGCTTCTTTCCCAGATCACGGCGACGTTGACGAGCACGCCGGGCTCGATCACGCCTGCGACGATGACTACGCTGCTTACGAACATGGTCAACTCGTGGCTCGACGCTAATGGTGGCTCGTCGCTTGCCTGTCCAACAAATCAGTTTGTGACCGGCTTTGCGACGCTAAGCTCGCTTTCGTGCGCGCAGCCGACGTTCAGCAACATATCAGGCACGGTGGCCGCAGCGCAGCTGCCAAACCCAAGTGCAAGTACCCTGGGTGGAATTCAGTCGTACGCTGCGGTATCTCACCAGTGGATCAACGCGATATCGACGAGTGGTGTGCCGTCGTCGACGCAGCCTGCGGCCTCGGATTTAAGCAACGGCGTTACCGGTTCGGGTAGCGTGGTGCTTGCTACGTCGCCTTCAATTTCCGGGCTGACGGTGACAAGCGCGTTCACGGCTACGGGTCTGGTGACGAATGCCGATCTCGCCGGTTCAATCGCGGCAAGTAAGCTTGTGGGGACGGACATCGCCACGGTCGGTACGCTTACGGCAGGGACGGCCAGCACCGGTTTCGTTGTTGCGGGCGTCACTATGACGTTAGGGTCGGACGCTACAGGCGATACGTACTATCGCAACTCAAGTGGTGTACTTACACGTTTGGGGATCGGGTTATCTGCTCAAGTGCTCACGGTTAGCGGAGGTCTGCCGGCGTGGGCGGCCGCGTCCGTTACGACAATCACGGAAGGTACAACCAACATCGGCAGTGGAAATGCGCCGGAGTTGCTCACTAATATTTCGGGGAAATTGCAGGGGACGGGTTTGTCCGTCGCTGCGACGCCGATCATAAACTGGACAGCTACAAGCGGTGCTCCAACTCTGTCAGGGGCGGCAGGAGCGCTTGATATTGTAGAAAGCTCGGCATCTGGGTACGGGCTAGTGATCTTTGGTTTCGGCGCTACTAATCCAGCAGTCACTTTTGTAGAGGCGCACGGTACAGTAGCTTCTCCAACCGCTGTAGCGAGCGGGGATTTGTTGATGCAGCAATTGATCGGCGGCTACGACGGAACTGCTAACGTAGTCGGTACGGGCGAAATACGTTGCTCGGCCACTCAAAACTGGACACACGGTAGCGCGTTGGGTACGCAGTGTGCAATTTACACAACGCCTAATAGTTCGATCACGGAAACGCTAGCGGCAACTTTTGGGCAGGATCAGACGCTTAACGTCGTTGGTGGGTATAAATCCGGCGGTACGGCTGGCGTCTCCAAGACCTGTGCGGTGTTACCGACCGTCGTTGGTGGTCTCGTTACCGCATGTTGACAAGTCTGTTATGTTTGTGCTTCTGTTCGACGTTCCTTTTTGGGAGAACGTCATGACGCGGGTTTTGTTGATCGGGTTGTTTTGTATCGCGGCTATCAGCCAGGCGCTGGCGGCCGATCCGCCGCAGCCGCTGACGATCCGGCAGGCGCGGCAGGTTTTGCAAGGTCTGCTGATGCTCGACGGCTATCAGAAGATCATCAAGGATGGCCAGATCGAAAAGACGGCGGTGCAGATTTACGATCTCGGCGGCGGCTTGCGCGTGCAGATTGGTCAATCGATTACGGCGTTGCGGCCGGTCGACGAAGCGTTTCAACACGCAAATCTGGCGCTTATCCACAAATACTCCGACGACGGGAACGCCGTTGCCAACGCCAAAATGCAGGATTACACTGACGAACTGAACAAGACGCTCGACGGGGTGAGCGGGGTAACAATACCGCACATCAAGACGAGCGAATTGAAGCTCGACACCAATCCGATACAGGGATCGGTCCTGTCGCTGCTCAACCCCATTCTCGATCCGTAGGAGGTGGCTGTGGATTTGATTTTTGCGCTGGTGAACACCAGCAAGCTCGCCGGCTGGGTGCGTAGCGGCGTCGGGGCGCTGTTCGTTATGGTGAGCGGCCGATGGCCCATGTTCAATCAGTGGGTCGATCCGGCGACGCAGATCGAGATCGCCGCTGCTATTGCGACGCTCGCCGTTGGTGTGTGGTCGCACCTCGCCAAGAGCTACGCCGAGACACCGCCTGCAATCCCCGGCTATCACCGTGACGGCAGTGTGGGCAACGTCGCGCAGCTTCTGTTCCTCGCCGTTGCGCTGTCATGGCTGCTGGCCGCGATTACGCCGGCCAGCGCGCAGGTGGTGACCAAGACGCCGCCCTCCGCGACTTCGGGGTGCACGACGGTCTACTGCACTGGCTGGTATGTCGGCGGTGGCTTCGCGGGCAACGGCACGAACGCCGACATCATCGGCAGCGGGCTATCCGGTTCCGTCTTCGCGGCCGGCGCGATCCCCTTCGTCAACGGGGGTTGGCAGTATTGGAACGGCACCACGTTCCTCGCGATCGAGGCCGGCGTTGGCGACCAGGTCAACGTGGGCGGGGTGACGAACAACGAAGGCGGTGTGCTCGCTTACCAGGAGGCGCAGGTCGGCGGGACGCTGTCCGGCATCTTCGGCACGCAGGCGCCGGTTGTCGTGCCGAGCAACCTGACGGCCGACCTGATATCCCTCTATGTCGCGGCCGGCATCGTCGAGCGCGGCTTCGCCACGGGCTTCGAGACAGGGGCTGGTGCGAAGTTCGTCATCGCGCCGAAGATCATTCTCGACATCGGGTATCGTTACCTGAACTATGGTTCGGCGTCAGTCGGCGTGGCGAACGCGGCGACCGCGAGCTTCAACGCCGAGAACCTCGTACGCGCATCGCTCGAATACAAGTTCTAACCTCGTTGCAGAGGTTCCTCGTGGATGGCCTTACCGGGCAAACCACTGGTCTGGTCACCACGAGGCGCGTCTGACACCCTCGATAGCTCGACCGCGCCGAAAGGTGCAATGGGCGCGCTGACGAACCTGATCCCCGACCCAACTACGCGGGATCTGTGGCAGTGTCGCCCGGCAGCGATTTCATTAGCTAATTTTGTTGGCGCCAATCGGCCCTGGTCGGCGGCGTTTTCTAGCGCGTTCGGACCCGATCTTTTCGTCGGTCCGACGTTCGTCTCTGTTTATCGCGTCTACGGAACGTGGGTCTACGGGATGGTTTCTACCTCCCGCAATCCAGGGCACGACGAGCCTTTTGCGTACAACATCCTGACCGGGCTCTATACAGCGATTTCTGGTGTCACGGCTGTAAACACACCAATCAGCCCGCAGACTGCCGGCCCTTGGAGCCCACCGTCGATGGCGCTGGTGGGTTCGACGATCATATTCTCGCACCCTGGCTTTACCGGTGCGGGCAACGCCTATTTTGGCGTGCTCGATATCACCAACCCCGCGGCGCCGGCATGGAGTGCGCAGAATACGACGACCAACACGCTGATCGCCCCACCGACATGGGTTTTTAATTTCAACGGTCGCTGCTACTTCCTCGTCAATCCACCAAATCAGATGCCAGCCGCGTACTTCTCCGACCCGCTGACGCCGACGATTATCACGAACGCGAACCAGATACTGACTTTCGGCGACAACGTTCCTTTGACTGGCGCGGGGGGTGTGCCGCTCGACAACCAGCTTGGCGGCGTCCTCCAGTCGATGATGGTGTTCAAGGGCGTCACCAATATCTACCAGATCACTGGCGACTACGCGTTGCAGAATTTGTCGCTCAATGCGCTCAATCCTGGCACCGGAACGTACGCGGCTAACACAATTGTCTCGACGCCCAAGGGCTTGGCCTTTGTCGCGCCGGACGGCGTGCGTGTCATTGATTTCGGCGCGAACGTAGGGGACCCGATCGGCGTAGACGGCGATGGCATTGCCGCGCCATTCGTCTCGGCGCTCACACCGTCGCGCATGTGCGCCGCTTACAACAACGGCATCTATCGAGTGCAGCTGCAGAACGGCGGCGCGTCGGGTAATCCGCAGCAGCAGTGGTGGTATGACTTCGTTCGCACCATCTGGTCCGGGCCTCACACGCAAGCCGCTTCGTTGATGGCCGCCTATGCTAACTCGTTCATCGTCGCGCTACAAGGCACGGCCGCACTATTTCAAAGTGACACGGCACAGTCCTCAAGCACGACATATGTCGAGAACGGCGTCGCGATGAATTTCAATTGGGCGACGCCGATGCTTCCTGACACCGATCAGATGGCCGAGGTGGCGATGGTCGAGACGACGCTTCATATGGCGCTAGTTGCCGGCAACACGATCACGGTCACCTCGCAAGATCAAAATGGCGTGGTGCTTGATACGGTGACGGTTGTTCCCGCAGGCTCCGCTACTTTGTGGGGCGCGTTTATTTGGGATCAGGCGTTATGGCAAGGCGTTGCGAACGCTCTTTACCCGCGCCCGCTCCAGTGGCATTTTCCTATCGTGTTTCGCCGGATGGCAATCGTCGCGACGGGCGTCTGTGCGTCGGGGATCAAGATTGGTCGGCTGCACCTTCGCTATGAGGTGCTCGGCTACCTGCAGCAGTGAGGGCACCATGAAGCGCTGGATTGTTGGGTTTATATTTTCGCTGTGGGTGTCCGCGGCTTCGGCGGGCGTTACTTGCAGCTTGCCTTTTAATTTGCAGAACGGCACGACCGCCGACGCAAGTCAGGTGATGGCGAACTATAACGCGCTGGTTGTCTGTCTCGGCAACGCGGCTGCAGCAGGCGCAAATAACGACATCACGGCGCTGCTCGGCCTGACGACGCCAATCCCGCCTTCCGGGGGCGGATCATCCGTGTTCTTCGGCGGGGCGGTGACGGGCACAGCCAACGCAATCACCTTCGCTTCGCCCGCGCCTACGGGTTTTACGCTCGTTACCGGGTACACAGTGATCTTCGTCGCGTCGCTGACGAACACAGGTGTGACCACGCTTGAAGTTGCGTCGCAGACCGTCACCGCGACCACAAACCCCGCGTGTTCGACCGGGACTTGTCCGCCGAGTTTTTATAATATCGGGCCGAACGGGCCTGTGCCGATGATTGGCGGCGAGATACAGGCTAACCAGATTGTCATTGCCCAATGGGATGGCAGCGAGTTCGAGTGTACGAATTGCGGGGGCGTGCAATATGGCGGTGTCGGGCCACTCACTAATCTCGCTTCGGCGACGACCACCGATCTGGGCACCGTCTCATCACACAACGTCAGTATCACTGGCTCGACCACGATCACGTCTTTCGGTCAGACGGCGACGACGACGTACCCCAACTATCAGGTCACGTTCACGTCGCCGCTCACGATCACCTGGAACCAGACGAGTTGCGCGACGGTTGGTGGCTGCATCCAGACGCCAGGGGCGGCTAATATCGCCGCTGCGGCGGGCGACACCGCCGTTGCGGTTTATCTCGGCAAGAGCAGTGGTGGGCTCGGCAATTGGGCGATCACCAACTACATGCGCGCGAATGGCACGGCAGTGGTCAACCCGACGCCGCT
>JGI12712J15308_10000002_pt1 | contig 106177 bp, 156 predicted proteins | sample JacPin_JW_Ref_O2_FD_15308 | JGI IMG/M metagenome (IMG submission 15308) | reverse complement strand
TTTCAATTTATCTAGGTGCTCAAGAACTTCATCATACCATTTCAACATTTGATCCTTGGTCAAATAAGTATGCTTATATCTACGCTTAGTTCTATCTTTTTTCTTAGCCAATTTAATCTCTCATAACTTTTATTGCACAATCTCTACATTCTTTGCCACCTTTAATTCTTTTCCAGTTGTGGTCATAATTGAATGTAAGGCACCAGCCAGGAGAAACTTTTTTAAATGGCTCTGGAAGAATAACTGTCATTTAATTTTTAATAATATTAATGATTGATTGTAATGCCGCTGCTCCCTCTACAATTGCCTTTCCCATAGCATTAAGAGCATTGAACCACTGGTCCTTATTTCCTTGTTCTATTGCATGACTCAGATGGTGTAAGGCTAGTGCCTTACGATGTTCATATCCTTGTCTTGTATAAATATCATATGTCATTTTCTAGCGCTCCTACTTCCGAAGTGTTCTGCTATCCACTGTCTATCTGGAGCAAATTTAATTGAAGGGTCCCATTTTCTCCATTCTTCTCGGCGCAAATCCCGCTCTACTTGTGTCCATTTATTTGAATCAGCGCAGCAGTGAATACGGCCGGAGTAAATAGTTAAATCTCCTTCCCCGATAAATTCTCCCCGAAGAACTTTACAGTGAGGACAGATATCAGTCATCTTAGATGCTTTCTGCGCCATTCTCTACCATCTTCAGTAATTCGGTAAAAATTATTGCGAGTTTCAAGATATCCTCGTTCAGCCAAAGAATAGATTGTTACACGCTTCAAATCAAGCGTCATAGGTTGTAACATTGAATGCCACGCATTGTCTTGACAATCGCGTAGACATTGAGCTTGTTTTTTAGTTAGCTCTGATCTCTGAGTCTTTCCAGGGGGAGGATTTGTCTTCCAACTCATGCTGCCATCTCCAATATATTTGTTTGGCTCTTGCAATGGTCAACGACAGAATTAACTTCATCAGAATTGATATATGGCGATTGTATTCTTACTGGTGCTTTTCCACTAAAACTAAATAGTGAATCACCATTTCCTGTAAGTGCTCCAGCTCCATTTTTGTCGATTATGATACGGCTATCAAGCTCTGATGATGTACTGAATGCAATTCTACTTGGTAGATTTGACTTCAACAATCCACTGATTACTTCTCGCCTTGGTGATTGTGTTGCGAGCACCAAGTGGATTCCACAAGCTCTTGCCTTACCAGCAATTCGTGTAATGCTTTCCTCTATCTCGTGCTTGGAAAGAAAAATAAGGTCAGCTATCTCATCTACTATTACAAGAATATATGGAAATCTATCGGCCGGAGGAAGTTTTTCATTTAGCTCCTCAAGATTTTTCGCGCCATATTTCCGTGCGGCTGCATATCGTTTTTCCATTACCTCTACAATTGCTTTAAAATGCTCAATAGCTTCATATGGATCTGTAACTACTGGAGTAATTAGATTAGGAATTCCATCATAAGTAGGCAACTCTACCATCTTAGAATCAAACATCCAGAACATTAGCTCATCTGGGGTTGTCTTCATAAGCAAAGAACAAATCATATTGTGAAGGAAAGTACTCTTACCACTTCCGGTTGTTCCGCCTGCAAGCATATGCGGTGCTTCTCTCAAATCAAATGAAATTGAATTATTAGATGTATCAATCCCCAGGGGGAATTCGAGCGGAGAAGAAGCAGAATCAATTACATCTCCGGTCCTAACAATCTGTCTATCAATCCTAGGTACTTCAATAGTTACATATTTTGTTCCCGGCAATGGAGCGTGAATAGCGATTGTAGCGCAGCCTAGCTCTAGCTGTAGCTCGGGCGCGAGGCGCGGCAGGAGACGTGCTAGAACATTTTCTGAAGGAATTGCCTTGAAGCTGATGACCTGTGGGGCGACAATTATCTCCTCAATATTCAGACGGGCTCCTAGAGCCTCTGAACGATCTTCTATGAGATCAGCTTCCTTCCGCGCGGTTTCAACCGCCAGGTTATCTGCTTGCTGCTCGAAAGTATCGACTGCTGATTTAGTTAGAAGATTTGGATTCGGTAGTTGGTACATTTTCAAGCGCCTTAATTAGAGACTTCAAAGTGGAATGAGCTTTAAAATAGAATGGTATACCAATACTAACATTGTTTAGTCTCTCATATACCTTCCACTCATTATTGGTTCTAACAAATTCATACCGGCCATCTGCTAATATATAGACTCCAGCATCAAATTTTTTCAGTGGTCTAATCATTTCTCTACCAACTTTACGATAGAAAATCCTATAGGAGTGATCCAACACATTACTGCGGCGGGATCTGTGGCCATAGAAGTATTCGCTTGAAACTCAACCTCAATCAGTATAGTTTCAAGACTTGCTCCGTATTGCTGCCAGAGACGTACTGCTTCTCCAAATTTAATTCTTGCATTTTCATATGGGTCTGGAAGTTCTTGACTCATGCATCAACCGGACCAAACAAATGATATTTTGCAATATTATCTATCCAGTCTGCGTTTAGAACTGGCTTGTTTGGAGGAACCCGAAACATTACTATTGCGCCATATCGATGCTCAAATCCATATTCTTTACAGATCTCTCTAAAACGATCTGGTGTTATATCTTTTGCCCAAATGTTGATATCTAGAGGACGCATATGATTTGGGCGAACAATGTTCATAATATCTTCTGGTATATCAATTTCAATCTTCATTTTATCTTCTCCGCGAATTCCTGCTCATCCAAATAAATAATTACAATTCTAATTGCATCAATACTTTCAGAAGAAATAATACCAAGCATATGGCCTGTATTTGAGCACCATCGTTTTTTTATTTCAGTTTTGCGATTAGGATTCTTCTTAGAACCTTTATATGGTGGGCGAGTTGATTCTACAAGATATGGCATTATTTGTTTCCCCTTATGCAGCAATCTTCTGCTGACGCTGTATTGCAGATGCAACTCCATTCCCAGCCGGAGTCAATGCCCAGATGATGCGCTTACGGCCTTTCCCTGATTTGTCCTCAATTCCTACGCGCCGAACGAGCCCCTGCTGCAGAAGCGTAAAAATAAATGCGGTAGAGCACTGTAGCTCGGCGCTGGTGGCGCGCTTGTGTTCCCTCAACCGGAGAATCACCTGCTTGCGCTTCAATGGCTTCGGACCACGCTTAGTTGCTTTCTTAGACATTATATTTCCTTTTCAATATATGATTCATTATTATATAATCTCCTCGCGCTGATATCAAGCTAGGCAGCTAGGCCACGCGAGGAGCACTACTTGTGCTACCAGTGGGGCTCCCTGGGATCGAACCAGGCTGTACCGACTACTCTTTCAACTGGATATAAGCCAGAGGAGTTAGAGCCCCCAATTGCAGACTAAGCATTTACTTATTTGGCCGCATTCTCTAATTGTGGTTGATAATTGGACGCTTAGCCTGCATTAGTATGCTAGCAGGTGTCATGCTTTATGTCAAGATTAAATCTATCCGTTCTCCCACAAATGGGGCAAAATCTTATAGTTATAGTTAAACTTGGAAATCTGGCTGAAGAAATCATTTAATAGATTCCCAACTTATTTGATTAGTCTCAACTAGAAACTTTATGATAGTTGCCTCTAGAGCTTCTTCTGCCAATTTACTAATTGGCTTTATACTTCCATTCTGCTTTAGTAAAGCCCATAATTCGGCTATACTCATCTCTTGCTTGTTCAAATGCTTTTTGATTCAGTATTTTAGCCTAGATCTTCTGCCCACGAAATAAGCTTTGCATCTAGTTTAATTCTTATAATTTCACAATGTGTTCTAATGGGAGTATTAATAGATTTTATAGCTTTCTCGGCCAACTTTCTGCTACTGAAAGCTCCAAGCAACTCATCTGATTCATATTCGTAATTTCTCATTACTGCATATACATATCTCATTTATTTCCATTTCGATCAGGAAAATCAAACACCAATTCAAGTGCCTTTTCAATCAATTCCAATCCAGCTTTCTTTTGTTTATCTTGCCGATCTGGAATTCTTTGAATATAGAGTTCTGCTGCTGCACCTACGCTTAATTTATTTTCTTTTCCTGTTGCCTTATCTAGCAATTCTGCTGCCTTCAGTCCAAATTGATTCTTTGGAGGATCAAATATCGCGCGCTCAAAATGAGTTTCGTTGCATACAGCAGCAATTAGGCCGCGAGGGCAATAAGCAATATTCTCAACTTCATTATATGGAAACTCGACTCCATTAATACCATATTTTTCAACTCGGTCTTTACACTCTTCCAAAATAGATTTCGCAGTTTTTCTAGGCGTTTTAGATGGTTTCTTTACAGGTATAGTAGACACTTTGTTCCTTTTTAGTTCTCTATTTATAGATTATAGTTCAAAGTCATACATGGTTTCCATAGTGTAGCACAGCTCCATTCTTAGACAATTACAGGGCAAACTTCGCGGAAAGGTAGTGGTAGTAAATCTCTATATATTTCTATTCTCTCCGGCCTGATTCCCTGCCGATCTTACCCCTATATTTCAAATGAGACGGCTAACGAAAACAAACGTAGAATTTCCAAAGTAAATCAAATGTAGTGTCTTTGTCGATTTGGCTCTGGGCCAAGGAAAAACAGAGATAGATTCTTTACATTTTGGACAATTTTTGGAGCTTGCCGTTCTTAGCTAGATGGTATTCTGCTTTACCAGCAATAATGTATGTATGCAAATACTTTCCGTTAAATGTCTGCTCAATCTCTACCTTTTTATTCAACTGATATAGAGCAGCGATTTGATCTTTAGTAAGATCAACAACTTGTAACATTATAGCATTTCTGTACTTAGACATTTTCTCGTCTTTCATCGGCTTTCATTCTTTCAATAGAGTATACATGATTCATGATTTCTGTAGATAGAAATCTAGCTTCATCAATGCTAAGATGGTCGTTGAGATAAAACGGACCTACATTACTATTCAGAACAATTGGATAGCTAGTACTACTATAATCAGTTGATATATTATAATTCATTTTCTACATCTCCTCGGCAGGAATTCCGCACGTAGTAACAGATAGATTCATTATTTCCCGATAAGTCTGTTGATACATAGCTGCTCTATATTCCAATGATCTTTTAGGACCAATACACCTTTGGCCGATCTTCCCCTCCTGCATTGATTCCTCTTCTAGTTGTTCTTGTACTGCTTTGTTATATGCTTTCTTTCTATCATTTTTTGCGGCACGATTTGCGCCGGGAGAGTTACCAGGACAACGATAAGAAGTAGGATCAACTATACCTTTCTCCGGAAACTCAAACTCAGGTACATCAAATTCTGGATTTAGGAAATCATCATTCATTGTGAAAGTTCCTCAGCGCGATCTAGCGCCCGTCGAGCTTCATCATTTGCATAACTTGCTTCTGTCTTAGCTTCTGAAGCATCGTGCGCAGCGTTATTAGCTTTTCTATTTGCATCTTGAACTTCTTGATATAGATTCCAATATTTCTGTTCAAGATCATTTATCTTTTGTTCTAGATCATATGAATTCATAGCTTATCCTCATAATATTCCTTAGCTGCAGCCCAACAAATATCCCATAGCCAACCTTCTTCAGTTGAGTAAGCACATGATTGCTTGAAAGATGAATCTCTCTGAACTTTCTCTGCATAAGAAAGATTTTCGCGTGCTTTGATTGCCTTATCTTGCATATTTCTCTTTCCCTCAAGAGAACGAAAGGAATTTCTTCAAGCTTTTTCTTATATTCGTCTCGTTCTTTTATAAGATCTAGAAATTCATGCTCATCGCGGTCTTCCTTCCAAAACTCTCAATCTATCATCTATACCTTTAAACATCTCATTATGGTGGCTAGCTGAGTTTCCTAGAAACTTTATTGACTCTAGAAGATCATCCAGAATTTTGATTATCTCTAGCTGCCATTGGTTTAGTTCCTTATCATCCATTGTGGAGTTTCTCTTCATGCTACCTTCACCGCCCCCACAATTCCTCTCAGGGCAATTTGGCGCAATAGGGTAGGCATTTCCCTATCTTCCCCCGGAGAATCAATTACAGAATTTTCTACGGTGCTCTCCCACTCGATCTGCTGCTGAGCCCGTTCAACGTATGGAGGGTTAGGTGGTGTCATGTGATATTCCTAACAGTAAGTTCTACATCGCTGACTTCAAGTCGAGAAGATTCAAATTTTCCATAAGGAAGATTTACACAAATATTCATTGTATCTGACTTTAGAAGATCATAAATAGCTCTAGATACTTGATGCTCTGATGGAGTTGCTCCGCGATCTACCTCTATCCAAGCTTTAATATCTGCAAGATAACGACTCATCGTGTCCCCTTGATGTATTCCTGCTCTGATATAGACTTTACTTTTACAGTTGCGCCACGAGATAGATTATATAGTTGTTGGTCAACTACCGCAGCATAACCTCTGAAATAGTATTTATATGTCTTTGGAGATTTATATGAATACTTATAATTATCCAACTTTGTTACATTATAAGTTGCTTCTAGCTTATAAAAACTCATAGTGGTTTCAATGTCCCTTCAAATTCTGTACGGCCAAGAGTTTCTAGAGATACACAAATGAATGTCCATATATTTAGAATCATTGTTCCTCGTCCTCTCCTTGTCCGCCAAATATGCTTGGCTCTTCTGCAACTGCTGCATAATAAGCTTTCTCAGACTCAGACATTTCTGCAAGAACCTCAATCAATCTATCATTGCAGCAATAGTCCATCTCAGCAAGAATCTCGCGGTGGAAATTTTCCCACTTATTTATCAATCCTTTAAACTCTTTAGGCGTAAATTCTATTTCATTTCCATTAGGTTCATTCTCAACTACCAACCATCCGCCACTTCTTCCCTCAGCAAATACTTTGCCATAACCAAACTTCTCGGCAACTTCCGGTGCGAAGTGATTCCAGAAAGATTCTTTGCAATCCTCATATGCCACAGACAAAGCTTGCTGAGAATACTCAGAGAAGCGATCATCTTGTGCATATAGATGATGGTCCTTCACATTGATAGCTAGTTTGCCGTTGTGATATTCAATCATGAGTCAATCTCCACATAAACTGTGTTGCGAGCCTCTTCTCTCTCCATATCATCATTCGAGAAATGAATAATGATATCTTCATATGGATTGTTTTCTTGCTTGTAAGCCCAATATTCTATCTTCTTTGCTAGATCTTTCCTAGCTTCTTCTTCATATTGCCCAATTCCACGCAACTTCTCTCCTGAAGGGGTTACATAAGTAGCTTCTACTCCATCGCTAGCACCACCTACCCAATCAGTTTCTGCTTTATCTGCAATGAGTTTGGCCAAATATCTCATATCATTCTCAATTTGTTTTCTTGATAGCGAAGTGCAGTAACCTCATTCAGCAATCGGCTGTTCATTCTTAGCCATTGTTTGAATGAACTTTCATCGGTCGGATTCTGCCGAAGCTGGAGATATGCAACGTCGTCAACCTCAGCAGCGGCAGCAACTCGCGCGGAGAGTCCCGCTATGACCGTTTCTAGCCCTTTTCTGACCTTCTGCTTATTCTCTTGGACCTTCTCTACCTTGCGCACAATTGCGCCGGTCTGAGCGTGCTCAGGGCAGTTAGGCGGCTTGCGGCCTCTCTTGCTTTCTCTGGTCCAATCGTGATCTCCAATCTCGCAGTGCAATGTCTCCATTGTCAGTGCTTGCTTTAGACCGGGGATAGTGTCTATCACACTACTCGCCGAGTCTTGCTCTGGCTCAATTATTGTAGGAACGCCAGAAGAATAATCTACATAACCCTTGTTTGGGTTTGGGCGCAGAATCGCGCGAGGTTGATCCTTTACAGGTTTATGCTCATCACACCATATAGGCGGCCTACCACGTTGTTTCTTGCGCCAGAAAGTGTGTCCTGCTTGGCAAGCTAGCTCTGTTTCTGTGCTTGGGTCGTGTGATAGATAATCGAGTGTCTTAGCAGTAGCAAGATCAAAATCTTCTTCAGGCATTATCTTTTTCTTTCTTCTCTAGCTTTTGGCAAGTGAGACAGGTTGGTTGCTCTCTGCCGCGAACAACAAAATGCTTTGTGTTCTGATATGAATCTTTTAGACCGCAGAGAGATTCTAGAAGCGGACTTACAGTGGGGTAAAGTCTTATATAATGAGTCTTAGTCATCTTTCAATCTCCCATTTTCTCGCAATATCTCTCTTGCTCGGCTCATCGGTTGATATGGAGGATTGCGAATTACAAAATCTTCTAGCAAATCAAGTACAGGCTCTAGCTCTATGGCTTTGACTACTTCGCCATGTTTCGCGCCAGGATTTGGCTTGTTGCTATGCACATGCCATTCTAGTGGTGCTCCTTGCTTTGTAAGTGTCCATGTTCTTATCTGGATCATAGTTCGCATTCCTTTAGAAATTGTGTTAGGTCAAAGGCATATTTGCTAATTTCCTTCTGTGTCCTTAGATGAGGGTTTTCTATTGCTGCATTTTCCTCGAAAGCTAGACCAAGCGCTAGAGAGATTTCTTGTCTATTTTGTTCTTCCATATCGCCAAAATCTCCCCTCTCTTTTGGCGCATAGTGGGCGCGGAGAGTATTAGCTACCAATTCATAATCTGATTTAGTCATACCTTGTCTCTCAAATAAATTTGAGGATGAATATTGATAATATTTCTTTTGCGCCATCCAATATCGATTATGCCTTGTGAGCCCTCATTGGTTGCTACAACAACAATTGACTTCTGCTAGGCAGGAAACTTGGCGGGGAGAATGTCTAATGCAATGAGACACTTGCGCCGCTTCTGATCCCCAATACAACCGTTCATATGTCTGTACTGCTCGATGAGCGACAGAGATCGGCAGAAAGGCTGCTACGGCGAATGTGGCCGCTGTTGATCTCATTCAATTTCCATTTCTTCTGCATCCAACCAATCATTGAAGCCGGTCCTATATGCAGTCTCGTCAAGCTCTTTTAGAGCATATGAAGGATCAAACACACACCCACATACCGTTATGTTGTCGTGACAAGAATCTAGAAATTCATTGTACAGTCTGAGTGCGTCATCTTCTCGAATCTTTACGACATTCTCAATCATCATTCCCCTTTCATATAGCGATCTGCCTCAGCAGCAATCGCGCCGAGAGTAAGAACTATCAAACATAGAAATCCCCAACCTACGATTATGAATCCGAGAATCATATATTTAGCTTCTTGCTAATTGACTCAATTTGCTTGTCAATGAATCGCTTTAGCTCATTATCTTCGCAGTTATCATCTACGACTTCGTAATACTCACTGAGTGCTTGTGCAAGCACGCTGCGCTCATCATCTGTTAGTATTTCCATATCCAATAACTCCAATCAGGTGAAATCTGGCTGAAAAGAAACTACAATTGCCATTCTCTAGAAGCCGCTGCCTCGACTTCAGAGAATGGACTTTGCTCCGTTGGTTATGAGGGAGCTATCGTGGCCGTGTGTTGCCTCACGCGGACAGTGCGTCAGCAGGTTCCTGCTGATTGGCCGATTGGGTTTGATCCCCTTCTGCGCGCTTCTCAGCGCCAGCTTCGGCCAGCATTCTGCCTCAGGAGATCCGCGAGCACAACCCTAGTTGCCTCTCGTTTGTGGAGCATCAGCTAATCGCCTTTCTTAGTCGGTCGAGTGTGGGACAAACGAAACGTGGGTCTGTGCACCCGTTGCTGTTCTGAGTGCTTGCGCCTTTCGTCCTAGCTTACTTTTTGCGCCACGCACGCGCTACGGCGTCGTCGGCCTTCTGTTCGTCAATTGGGTCTAGGTGTCCGACGATGAGCGTTCCTGTCGAGCACTCGGCGCATCGGTAGATATGGCCGTCCGTCTCCAACTGTTTGAAGGCCGTGTCTTGTAGTGGCGTCTCTACTCCTGCGTCGATTACGGCTTTCTTTATGAGCTTGTCAAGCGCGCTCGTGGCGTCGCTGACGATGTTTACTTGCACTCTCTGCTCGCGCATTCTTGCACCTCTCTTGATTTGGACTCATCAGCGCACGTTCTACGTGCGGACGCGGGAGGTCGCCCCGCGTTTCGTCCTACTCGCAGAAACCTGATCAGTTCAGCTTCGCACGCCAGCGTGAACGTCTCGGAGGCGCCTTCCTCGTATGCCTCTGCGAGTGCGTCGGCTAGGGCAATCGCGTCCACGGCTTCTGCATCAGTCTCTGCGATATGTCCGGTAATCTCCACGTAGAGCTTCGCGGGATTTAGGTCGTCGGCGAACTCGCCGGACAGGTCCGGTTGACGCGGTAGGTAGTCATAGGCGGCGCCGTCGCCATCGCGTAGCATTTGCAGCACACGCTTACGCTCGTCAACGTCGGAGTTAGCGTCCGTTGCCCACGTTGCAGCACTCTTGGCTTGCTCTTCGCCGAGTTTTTTAGCCTGCTCGACCCAGGCGTCGCGTTGGTTGTTTAGTGTGGTCATCGTACGTACTCGATACGCCGAACGTTTGTGTAACCGCGTGAGTCGCAGGCCATCCCTCCGTGCGAATCACGACGCTTGATCTCCAAATGAACAGGACGCCATCCTGTAGAGCGTCCTACGATGAACCGGCGGCGCAGACCGTCGGCGTCTGTGACTTCTACCCGGTAGCCCTCGCATCCCTGTAGCTCGGGTCGTAGCTCGGACTTGTCGATTTTGCGCACCGTAGCACCGTCGTAGGCTTCCGCTCGACGCTCGGCTGTGACTTTCTCGCCAAACGAGCACACCTTCCTGTTGTTTTTGTCGAACACGCCATACTCTGGCTTGGTGTCCGCGATCATTGCCATAACCTGCTCGCTAGGTCTAGGTTGCCTGCTCATTATTCGCTCCCTTTGATCGACTATACGTACAGCGGATCTCCCGTCTCGCCCGGCCAGAACACCGTGCCGTCGGAGCTGATAATCATGTGCTGCGACGGATGCTCGCTGCGCTTCGTTCTGTGTCCACCTGCGATTTGACCACGGTTGGATACTACGCCGCCTTCGCTGCTGGTGCGCTCTGCTCAATGAACGTGCTCCACGCCTCGCGCACCGTCGTCTCCTGCTTAGCCTTCGCGGCAGCAACTTCGGCGAGGAAAGCCTTTTTCGCTGCTTTGATTGTGTTGTCTCGGATCTGCTCTGGTGTCTGCTTGTCATTGCTCATTGTTCAATCTCCTGTTTAGTTGTATATGAAGCTACATTTACCGGGGGAAACATCCGGCGAGATTCAATCGCCAGATTTCCTGTCTGCTGGCTACTTCCCCTCTACTGAAGCTGCTACTATTTCAGCTGCAGTCTTGAACTTTAGTATGAAGTGGTTTGGAAGATTAGATGGCTTTTTAGGACCTTCGTCATTTAGATCACCGGCAGACTTCCACCAATCAAGCCATTCTGAAAAATATTTAGTAGCTTCTATTTGGGTAATTTGATCCATTTCTGATCTCCAATCTTCGCTTGTAAGAACTACTATACAGAGTTTCAAGTGTCTGTCAAGCTTTTCTGCGAATCTTTATGTTTGACTTCTTTAGGCAGAAGCTTGGCCGGGAGAAAGATGCTTGATTCGATACTATCGGCGATTTCCCTGCTGAGCTTTAGTCTCGTGCAAATGTTCTGATCCCCAATGTTCCGCTAGATCTTTACCGACGAATGATCCCCTCTTCCAACCACAAAAGCAAACCGGGCGGAATAGGTGTACATACTTAGTGTCCTGTTGATATGTAATTTTGTGATCGCTTTGCTTCACTAGAAACTCCTTTTCTTGATCTTGAAAGTACTTATAGAAGATTGAAACTATGATGTCAAGCTTTCTTTGAAATCTTTATGTTCGGGGGAGTTTGGCCGGGGAAAAGATACTTGTTTCGATCTTATCGGCGAGTTTCCTGCCGAGCTTTAGTTGATCAGACTCACCATCATAAATCCAGCATCAATCTCTTTGTGGATCTCATATCCGCGTTTGTGGATTTGTTCGAGCGTGCGAACAAGATCAACTCGGTTGCATTCACATCTTGCTTGCAGTTCGCTCATACTTAGCTTTCCAGCGGTGCGAAGCGCGCGGAGAATGATTCTTGAGAGTCCATATTCGTCTATCATTCTTATATCTCCCTTTATCGAATGTACTTCTATGACTGTAGCACTTTGTAGAACAAAGTCAAGGTCTGTAGAACAATCTTTATGTTTCTTGAGTTTGGGATCTTTCGGCGACGGATCGCGCCGGAGTAGTTCTTATTTACAGCACGGCATTATTCGATACGTACCGAAGCCCAACTGGTGATCTAGCTCCGTGTAGCACGTCTCTATGTATGCTTCGGCAGCGGAGCGCGCGGAGGTAGCAGATATAGTAGTTCCTTTACCAGTAGCAGCGTGATAGCAGTTCTCCCGGTGGACGACGAAATCCTCCTGGCCGGTGTTCGACTCGATGATGATGTATTTATTCAGTTCGTAGTTCATTCTATGATCTAAGCAGATTCAATCTTCGATGTCAATACTTCTTTATGAATCTTTATATTTGTAGCACAATATGTTGATGTAGTACAATAATCACTAAATAATGATAGTTCTAAGTTCCAGCCCAACTCCGCGCAGAGTGTAGAACAAACAGTAAACGCACCACACCAGAATAAATCTAGAGGTGCTGTAATGCCTTCGAATTAGCCGGGCCACCATCCGTGACCATCCCGGCGGGAATTGGCCTGAGAAAATCCCTGAGACACTTCTCCCGGTAATCCTATATCCAGTAAACGATGGTATCCTTCCCGCCGCACCCCGCCCAGGGGATGCTCGGATTAGGGATTGCTTACTGGCTGTCGGGGTCGATGGTAGCTAACCCACGTCATCAGGATTTTATGTAGAACACTACTAATGTGCTACAGGTGGCTTGCATGATTGCTAGATTGTGCTACAATGTTCTACATGAAGATAACCAGCGATACATTAATAAAAGAACTAGAATATTTAGACAATAATAAATATAAAGATATTTTAATATTTGATAGAGACAATGGGTTAATAAAGAAAATAACAAATATTGAATTAAATAAAGATTGTATCTATATAGAGTGTAGTAGATTTGATTAATAAAATATATTTTTAGAAATTGTGCTACACAGGAGTGTGCTGCAAATGTGGATTTCAGAAAAGTTTACTAATGAAAGAAGAATGTGTAAGATAGATCAACTAATTGGAGGATATTTAAATCCAGAAATAGATGATTGGGATTCTACAATTGTATTTATATTAAATGTCGAAAAATTAAACGATGCATTTGATGACGCTGATGAGAACTACGCAAAAATGGTTGTTCAAATATGGAAGCCTCATTGGCTAAAGGGAATAGATTGGTTTGATTGATTACCTCTCCGGCTGAGCTAGCGCCGGGAGGTCAGATATAGCGAGTGGGAGAGTATTGATAGTTCTCCTCTCGGCCGAATTTTCCCTTGACAACTAATATATTTTGTGCTACGCTATATGTTATGATAAAGACACTTGAGACTATATTTATTGGAGTACCTTGCTTAATAATCTTTATTGCTTGGTGCTGCAGCTGTGAAAGTGGTTTGAAACCTAGAAAGAGAAAATAATGAATTATTACAGAATTTGTTATGAATATAAGATTGAATGCTATAAGTATTATTACTTTAAAGGGAATAAAAAAGAAATAGAAGAGATATATAGCTATTTACAAGATGGAGTTAAAGAAAAATCTTGGATTGAAGAAGAAGGTTGGCACAGATGAATGAACATCAAAGGATATACCTCAAAGCAAATGAAGATAAGATATGGAATATAATTACAATAGTTATTGTATTTCTATGGATAGGATTTGTAATTCATTGTACTGCTTTTATGTTTGAAGGAATTTCGGGCGCAGAAATCGCGGGAATATTTCCTGCTTTTATAATACTTTCCCCGGTACTGTATTTTATAATGGCACTATTGCATAGGTCATTTTACTCAGGAGTAGTTAGCAAGAAAGATAAAGACAATAAACCGAAAAGTCATTGGCTATGAAGAGAATAGAGGGAGCAATTAAACTGGCTTCAGATGTTCATATGAACCAAACTGATTTAGGAGGATATCCATATATATTTCACCCTCTGCGCGTTCTTGGCGCTGTAGAGTATAAGATCAGAAATTTAAATATCAAAGATTCCGAATCTGTTCTTTGTTCTGCAATTCTACATGATTGTATTGAGGATTGTGATAATAAAGATGAGATGCATGTGTATATAGAAAAATTCTTTGGATTAACAGTAATTAAGACTGTTGACTCACTTACAAGGCGTGAACATGAGTCTTGGAAAAGCTATATGAGTCGAGTGAAGGAGCATTGGGCGCCGAGGATTATTAAGATGGCCGATCTAGATGATAATTTAGATGAGTCTAGACTGAAAGAGATCACTGAGAAAGATTTACAAAGAAATAAAATGTATCAGAAGGCATTGAATGAATTGATATTGATTGAGAAAAGTCATGAATAAAAATACTTATGAAGTTCATTCTACTTTAGCTAGTTTTGCATCTGTTGCTTTAGAAGAGTTTCATTCGTCTTATGAAATTCCAAATGATAAACAACAAAAGAATTTAAGATTAAGTTTAATAAAAGAGGAGTACAAAGAGGTAAAGAAGGTTCTAGATACAACTAGATCACAATATGAAGAAATTGATAGAAGTGCTTTGGCTAAGGAGCTTGCTGATTTACTTTATGTAACTTATGGTACTGCTCTAGTCTTCAATATTGATCTTGATACAGCGTTATTAGAAGTTCATAAATCAAACATGAGTAAGCTAGGAGATGACGGCAAGCCAATTCGCCGAGAGGATGGTAAGATTTTGAAGGGGAAAAATTACAAAGAGCCAGATATGTCAAAGGCGTTACTGTAATGGCTAAGGATGATACTATCCATATCAGATTGGAGAAGACTCTAAAGCAAGAACTTGAAGATTATGCAATAAACAATGAGCTTAAACTTTCAAATGTGATTCGTATTGCTTTGGAAGAATTCGCAGAAAAAGATCACACTAGAAGTACTACTATAAATGCAAATATGTTTTAGGAGAAATATATGAGTCAGTTTGAAGATGAGATTGCAGCCGCCAGTCAGGGCCGAGATCGGGCGAGCAGAGGCAGAGCTGGTAACGCTCAGAGATTTATTGGGGCTATTGGATTCTTCAGTTGACTCATCGGCCGTGTCTGCCCCGAAACGGAAATACACGCACTCTAAAAAATCCAAAGTGGGGAAGAAGCGTGGTCGGCCCACGAATGCAGAAATCGCGGCACGGGAAGCCGCGCAGAAGTCAGCAGGAGGAGGACTTTCGCTGGTGGTGTAGTATTCCTTCTCGTGCCACCCGTTGGAGTTGGAGAATGAGGTAAAGGCAGCCTGCAAAGTTTTGGTCTTTGATATTCTGGTTCGAGTCCAGATTCTCCAGTTATGAAAAATATAAAGTATTATATAAATAAAGAGCTTTCTAATCGTGGCATACATTGGAAACTGCAAAATTGGTTTGAAAGAGCTAAAGATGGTTTTGGAGAAGAAGATTGTTTTTCTTTAGATCGTCATATAGCCTTTATTGTTTCAGAGGGGTTAAGAAGAATTCATTTTGACGATGAGTCAAAGGATGATATTGTTAGACTAAGAAAACTAACTTTTAATTACTCATATAACGGTAATAAGACCACTGAGAAAGAATATAATGAAATGTTTAAGCTTCTAAAGAAGTATTTTAGAGGAATGTGGTACTAGAATATCTGCAGGAACTTGCGCGATAATTTCCCCCGGCTAAGGAGAAGACACAGATGCTGCATAAGTTTGCGAAAGTCGTAAACAAAGAATATGTAGAGTATACAGTAGATGAGGGACCAGCAGAACCAATTAGCCAAGATGACAAGAGCAGAGAAGCAAAAAACACCAGATCGCCTTTAAAAACAAATTTATCAAGTCAATTTGTAGATAATAGTAGGGATTTTGATTTGACGGGGATAGCATCGCGGGGAATGAGACTTGCTTAATATAGATCTTTTACCAGATACTAGTATAAGAGTATTACTGAGTAGATCACCTATTACTGTTACTAGAGTAGGGGAGATTATACTATTAGACGAGATTCCTTTTGCGCCGCGTCCGCCGTGGGAAGATTTAATTGTGGCTAATGACTGGCATATTTCTTCTGGTATTTATACTAAGGAACCGATATATGGCGATACAGTTAGACTGTCTACAGCTAAGTGGAATTCAGAACAACTTGCTACTTTAACTGATCAGGTGTTCTTATTAGCATTAATTCAGCAGAACAAAGAGAATGGACTTCAGGCGGCGATTTGCGCCGGATGTAATTTAGCAGGAGTAAGATCAGATAGTAAAGGTATGGACATTGGGTTCAGAATAAATAAATGTGAAATGAATTATAACAGATGACTAAGATACTCATATGTGGAAGTAGATATTGGACGGCAATTCCACCAATTTTCAATATAATAGCTAATTTACCTCCTGAATCAATTGTTATTCAAGGCTGCGCTAGAGGAGCAGATACAATTGCTGGCGAAATAGCAGAAAGCAAGCCAGGAATAATAGTAAAGAAGTTTCCTGCTAAGTGGGATGAGTTAGGAAAACGAGCAGGCTATGTTAGAAATATAGAAATGCTGGATCAAAATCCTGATATTGTATATGCATTTCCTATTGGTGAGTCTAAGGGAACTTGGCATACTATCCGCGAGGCGAGAAAACGCGGAATAGAAACAATAGTTTATGGTGAGAAATGAATGTAGAACAAGTATTAGTTATTGAAGGCGCAAAAGAAGTCGATGATTTAAAATCTTATGGCATAGAGTTAGCAGACAAGTATGCTAAAGCTGATATAGTGATATTTGCTAATAGTAAAAGTAGTGTACGATTTATGAAGTGGAAGAATATAGTCGGAATAGAATTTGTCAATTTAGAAACTTTCGGCACGGATCGCGCGCAAAGTGATATTAATACTTCTTCCCGGTAAATGAAACAGTTAACACAACGTCAGCTAGAGTTCCTAGCAAAAAGCGCTAGAGGTATGACTCAAGAAGAAATAGCAAAGGAGTGCTATGTAGTAAAGAGTACGGTGAAATCGACTATTGGGGAAGCTAGAGAAAGATTGGAAGTAAAAACAACCCTTCAATGCTTATGCGTAGCGATAGCTAGAGAGGAATTAGGTTTAGATCACGACGGAGTTTGTTTTATTCCAAATAAAAGCTTATGATAATTCACATTGCTGTAACTATATGGATTATAATAGTATTTTTTGTATTTGCCCTGTGTAAGATGGCAGATAAACCTTAATAAGATGTAAAACTTTGTGTAGCCTTCCTTGGCTATTCACAAAGTATTTAGATTACTCGCAAGCAGGTAATGTATTCGGCCATGCGCCCGGATCTACTGCTGACCAATGATTGAATACAATACTCTGTTGATTTGGAGTAGCTTCATTGGCATTGAAAGAATATTTTTCGCCGCCTGCTGCTGCCCAAGTTGAATGTAGAAATGAGTATGCTCCATAATATTCATTTACTGCGAACCAGTTTATAGTATCGTAAGAAGTGCTTCCTGGTTCACCATTCTCGCGATTTGCTACACATAAATCTAGTGTAGTTATATTATTTACTTCTTTTGGGCGATGATTTTCTGCCCAGACTTTATTTATACGTGCGTCGCAGGTTGAAGTGCTACAGCCTGGATGATGTTTTACATGATGTTTGTGTTTTACAGTATTGGATATATTAAACGCTGTTAGCGTCAAGCTGACAAGCAGCAGTCCTATACAAGTATCCTCCTATTTAGGTTATACTGTGCGGTTGTCACAGTACTAACAAAAATAGTCCCCTTTTTGAGGAGACTATTTCCCTTAGAGCTGACCCGTCTGCTCTGTATGTACATACATATTAGCAGATATCTCTAGCTTGGTCAATATTTAAGTTTTACTGACTACCTATAGATTATTTTCTTTTTGAAAATTCTGTACTTAGGGACACTGGGGGAAATTGCGCGGGTAAAGGATAATTTATCCCGTAAATGAGCACTAAGCCTGAGAGGAGTGCTAAGCGTCGCCTGTTTGAAGCGGGACAACTGCGCTGTCCGCACGATAAACACTTGCACGATTTGCTGAGCTATAAGCGTTTTGATCTTCCGCGCGAGTTCGAGACTCAGCTAAATCCAGTTCTTAGGTGCGGATACTGTAGCCATATCTTCTCTCCGCATTTAGATGATGCTGAGATGCGGCTAATCGGGGAATCATTTTGATTACAGATATTGCATTAGCTTCTGAGAAGAGAAGTGAAGAACTTCTTATGGAGGAAATTGATAAAAGATTAGATCTTCTTTTAGACAATTATCAAAAAGTGACTGCAAATCCAAGATCAATGGGTTATTTAAGATTCTTACTTAGACATTACGCAAAGTCTCCTACTCCTTGGCGTGATTGCTATAAAGATAATTTAAAGAGATTTGGCCCAGAGAAAACGAAAGGTCTTTGTGGCGTCTTAAAGGACACTTTGCGTCAAACTAGTTATTGGAGAGGAAAGAAAGGTCATTCTAAAGTACCTGATGCTGGAGCACCGGGAGTTGCAATTGCATATGGAGATAAAGGGGCTGCAAATCCGCCTTGGCATGGAAGTAACTTGTCTGAGTTAGATATGGGAATTATGGCAGTTCCAGATGAGGTATGTTTAATCATGGAAGATTTAGGTAAACAATGTGATCCATATCGAGTTTTAATTGGTTTAGATCAACCACCTTTTCCTTCAAGTGAACTTGAAAACTTATTATGAAGAATAAACCTACGAAATCAATGCAGAACTCTGCAAAAGAGGGAGTTAAACTTTTTACTGCTGGGAATTTTCCTGTATCTTCAGTAACGCCGAGGGCTATTGAAGTTGGTAAAAAGATTGCTTCTGGTCAAGAACTTGATGATTCTCATGTGAATGATATGGCTCATTTCCATTCTTCTCATGATCAATGCCCTAAAGATTGTGAGGATCTTCTTTGGGGCGGACCCGCTGGTGAGCATTGGGCAAAGGGAAAGTTGGTTCAACAAATGAGTGTAGGTTTCTCAGAGGAAGATATAGATTTCAATAAACTTCTTTCTGATAAAGATTTACATCTAAGCTTAGAGATTTACTCAGATAAATTAGATGAGCCTGCAGAAGAAACTGACGATGGATTGATTTGGGCGCCAATCGCGCGGAGTGGAATGTTAGCTACTCGTCCTGGCCCTAATGGAGAAAAGCTAGATCAGCCTCTAGTGTTTATCCCCGGTCACTCTGAGAACCAGCGTAAAGAAATTGGTCTTGAAGATATTTATGATGCTTTCAAAGACAATGCAATTGAGTATGTAACTCTGCCTATTGATACAGTAATTAATGGTGAAGAGATTGGGGCTCATAGTAATAAAACTTTTCAGAATACTGGGACTATCAAAGACTTAAAAATTGCAGATTCACAGAAAATGCCTGGTGAGAAAGTTCTTTTAGCTGGTCATGGGTTTACTGAGCCAGATATTAAAGGTAAAGTAGAAAGAGGTACTATCCCTTCAAGATCATGTGGGCTTTTGTATGATTATAAAAATACTACTACTGGAAAAGTTTATCCGATTGCTCTTGATCACGTAGCTCTTACGCATAAACCGTGGATGGGAGGAATGGCATCATATGGAAGCTCTGAGTTTGCAGATACTACTGTGGTTCCAATGATGCTTTCTGAGAAACCTTTTATGGCGGAAATCCAGCCGGAGGAAATAACTAAACCAACAAAACTTGCGCAAGAAACCACCACACTACCTGTTAATCCCAAAAAAAATGAGGTAATAGGTGAGTTTCTTGCAGATGTGCAGTGGGGTAATGAACCGTCATATCATGATGTAGAAAAGCAAATAAATCAGATTCTTAGTAGCTTTGGATCTGAAATGGATTCATATCCTTGCTATTTCTTGATCGATTTGACTAATGATAAAGCATTAATAAAGGTTGATTATGGCATTGGCCCTGATAATGATGCTTGGGTAGCCCCTTATACGGTTCAAGATGAAAAGGTTCAATTGGCTCCTTTTGCTAATTGGATAGATGTAACAAAGAAATGGGTGAGTGACACAATTGATCCTAAACAAGATAAAGAACAATTGGATAAGCTGAAAATGGATGAGACTAATTTGTCTGATACCAATTTAGCTGTACTCACTATTAAAGCCAGGAACAAACTTCCTAGTTCTGCTTTTGTTTACCCTTCTGAAAAAAGATATCCGATTCATGATATTGCTCATGCCAGAAATGCTCTTGCGAGAGTTGCTCAGAATGGTACTACAGAGGAACAGTCAAAAGTGAGAGCTGCTGTATATAGAGAATTTCCAGAGCTTAAAAAGAATTCTTCAACAAATATGGCTGATCCTTTAAAAGAAGCTTCAGCTAGAAGGCTCGGACTATCCGAGACTAATAACCAGCCCATAGGAGGCCAAATGACACTCCTTGCGATGTCTGAGGAAAAAATGGAGCTGCTTGGCCTTTCTGATGAGGCCAAGGAACTTCAGAGACAACAGAATACTGAGATTCAGAAATTAAATATTAAATTAGCTGAGTCCCAGAAAAAAGAGAAGGAAGCAAGAGTTGAAACTAAACTTGCTGAGTATAAGAAAGAAGGATTTGACGCATTCCCTGGTTTACTAAAGGAGTATGAGGCAACTGCTCTTAGCGATGATGGGGATATTGCGGTTAAACTTCAACTTTCTGATCATGGCCATGAAGTTTCAGTTGCTGAGACTGCAACTGAGCTAGCAGAGCGCTTTATGAAAGCTTTGCCGCGTAAAGATGGAAAAGTTGATCTTGGCGAGTTTGCAAATAAACTTGAAACTCCTGAGCTTGATCGTCCCGAGCTTAAACCGAAAGATCCTAACGCTAAAGATAAACCCAAAACCGGCGCAGATTTGGCCGAGGAATGGGCAGCAGCAGATCCTACATTAGCAAAAGATCCTTTAATTCTTTCTCTTAGTGAGAATGGGAAAGGGAAATAAATAATGCCTTTCTATCAGACTCGCAATAGAGAAATCCAGCGTAAAACTTGTTTACGTGGTTTTGGCGGTAGAGATTTTGTTCTCTCAGCGGTATTTGCTGCTGAGACTTTAAAGGAACATGCTACTTCTGGTTATGAAGCAGGCAAGTATTACATTCCGATTGGATCTTTTCTTACTAAATTTGTAAGCAAATATGAATCAATTGAACCTGATCCTACTAAGGTGAAGATTTTTGAAAACCTTGGTACAAACGCAAATGCTGTTCAGACTTTAACTGAGACTGGTTCACCTACTGGTGGAACTTTCACTATTTCTTATGGTGGACAGACTACTGCTGGTATTAGTTGGGAAGCTACTGGTACTAAAATTGTTGAAGAATTAGTCAAACTTAGCACTATTGCTACTTCGGAAAACATTGAATCTACCAATGCTGCTAAAAAATTAACTGAAGAAGCTATTAAAATTAAATTCATTGGGGAGCTTGGAAATCAGGCGCAGCCATTGTTTGTTGTTAATAGCACTGGTCTTACGGGCGGAACTACGCCGAAAGTTACTCCTACTACAACTACTCCTGGTACTGCTAAAGAGAAGATCATTGGAGTATATGATGGTCCTGAATGGGACTTCTGGGGTAATGAAGCAGAAAATCAGAACCTTGATCAGCCTATTCCTATTTATTTCCAGAATTGTACTTTCAATAAACTCTTAATCCCTGAATACAATAAGTATGGTTTGATAGCGGAAGAAGCCCTCAAGACCTGTGTATTCATTTAATAGGCCATAGTCAGAGAAGAAAGGATCAAAATCATGGCTAAGGCCAAAATGAGTCAAAGAAAGTTTCTGGAAGAGTTCTGGAAAGCAAATAATACTCCATTAAGCGGTTTATCTGGTTTGCCTCAGATGGCAGGTGCGGCAGGAGTTGGCGCGGAAGTATCTTCTCCCGGTGCAGGAGCATTAGGTAATGATGTATTTGATCTTTACCCACAGTCAGCACTCACAGATGTTGTTCTCCGCGCGCTAGAGACTGCCTGGGAGACAATCCCTCACATCGGGGCGGAAATCGCGCCGTTGAAGCCTGTATATGATCGTAAAATTAAAAGAGATATTGCAGAAGTAGCACCGTTTGGAATTGGGCAGTTCCGTTCCCCTGATGCTACTCCTTCAATTTATAATCCTACGATTAATTATGTCGAAGAAGTTAATGATCTACTTCTGCTAGATGAGATGACAGAGATTAAGGAAGATCTTTGGATTCGTATGACTTCTGATGTTCCTTCTATTCGTGCCCGTGCTGGTGTTGATCTTGCGACGATGGGTAAGATTCTCCAGATGCGTCATGAGCGGCTTACTGAAGTTATGCGTTGGCAGGTATTTAAAGGTCTTCCGCTGACGGTGAATTTCTCTGGTGGGCAGAAAATTGAAATTACGCCTTCGTATCTTTCTACTCACAAGCCTTCTGCTGCGGTGCCGTGGACTGATCGTCTTAACTCTACGCCGATTGACGATATGCGTGGTTGGCAGAAAATTATTGGTAATGATGCTGGTGTTTATGGTTCTAGATTCCACATGAATTCACAAACCTATGAAAAACTTCAGCGTTCAAACCAGGCTAGAGGTTATTTGACTCAAACCGATAGAAATACTTTCTTGCCTACTCCAGAGGATATTTGTAGTCTTCTTTGGGGATCAACTCCTTCTGACGCGCAGGGTGGAGTTGCGGCAGAGGCACCGATGATTGTTGTTTCTGATGCTGGCTATCGTGCAGAAACTGGTGAAGCTGCTGGATCTGGTCTTACTGGTTATAACCGTGGTCAGACTGCGATTACTAACTATCTTGGTAATGGAGAAATTCTTCTTACTACTAGCTATGTGTTTGAGGGTGAGAATATTGCTGATGTTGCAGATGGTCCGGTTGTAATATCCGATACTTGGAATTCACTTCGTAAGGATATTGGTGCTCAGTCTGAGTTAATTATAAATCACAACAGCAAGACTACTTTTATGCGCCAGGGATGCTCAAGATTTGTTCGTATGCGTAGACCGCAAGCATTTCTATTAGCAAAGGCGTTCTAGTAAAATAAATTAGACAACAGAAAGAGATTAGAGTACTCAAATGTCGGATACAAAATCGTATCTATGTAAAAAACAAGTTACATTAACAAACGCAGATAATGATAGTTTTACTCATTATGCTGGTGATGTTTTGTCTGATTGGGAGTTAACTGATCATATTAAACAGAAAATTAAAGAAGGTGTAACTTGGTACATTGATAAGTTTGAAGTTTTGACTGATAAGGAGGCAGAGCTATATAGAAAAAAGGCTACTGCTGCCGAAGGTAAACGTCAGGCCCCAGGCGGTCAAATTGTTGATCCTCCGTGGGATGATTATATTGGTCTTCATCCTAATGAGATCATAAAAAGAATGAAGGATCTTTCGTTTGATGATGTTGAGAAAGTTCGTCAGTATGAGAGAGCTGGAATGAATAGGCCGTCAATTATTGAGTATGTAGCTCCTTCTGAGAGAGAACCGTGGCATGAATACGATAGCTGGAGTGTAAGAGATATTCTAGATAAGTTAGATATCTTAGATCCACAAACAGTTCAGGATGTAATTGTTTACGAGATGAATCACAAAAAACGGCCCGCTGTGATTGAATATATTCCCGAGCCGGAAGGTGATGAATTGGACTCAACTTCTCCTCAAACTAGTAGCTCACCTAGCGATGAGGAGGATGGCGACGGCGCACTAATCGGTGTCGGCGCTTCGTCTGCGGACGCCGGAGGGCAACCGTAGAGCGCGAGAGGGAAGAATGCGGCGCAGTTATCCCCGCTGGTCGTTTTCTTCCCTCTCCTAAATTCAAGGGATAGCAATGCCTACCACTGTTGAATCATCAGTAAAAAATCCAATTATCCTGCCGCTCGGCGTCCCTGGGCCGTTTACTGATGTGATCACTAAGAACAACGGTGAAAAGGTAGAGAATATAGAAGAAGTCAAGTTCTATATGCGTTCATTCTTTTCTCGTGAGCCTTTCATAGAAGGTGAATCTGGTGAAGTAATTGATGGTGAAGAAGAAAATGTAAAATACGAATTAACTGAAGAAAATGTTGCTACTGAGGGAGAATATTTCGCGTGGTGGGGATTTAAGGTAGACGGAGTTGAATATCAGACTCCTGAGTTTCCTATTATTATTTCTGATCATGGTCCTGGTATAGGTGTAGAAACTGGGGCTATTGTTGACGGTGTATCAGATCATATGCCTGTTACCGCAGAAGCATTGAAAAGATCACCTACATTCGGTGAAAGACGTATGCAGAAAATAGCTACTCTTATACAATTAAGAGTATTAAAAGAAGCTGTTTCACCTGATCAAGAGATAGTTGCTTATGAATTGCCTTTATTAGACTATTTCTCAAAGAGAGTGGCTTTAGAACTTTGTACTCCTGGTATTGACTATTGGGCTAGGCAACATAGAACTTCTACTACTCAAGGTCCTGTAGAAATCACGTCTTTCCCTGATATGATTCAGGCTTTAGAAAAGCTTAGAGATAGACTAGTAATTGAATTAGAAGAAAACTGGAGAGAACTTTCATTCTTTGTTCCTGAATTAAAACAGAGAAAGGCAGTTCCAATGCCTGCTTCTTCTCTTGAGTTTTATGAGCAACCAGAATCAAACGGCACTCTTGCTAGAAGAGAATACCCTCTTGGTTTTGTGACTAAAGATCCAAATAGGACTCAAAGACTTGAGACTGGATGGCGTGGAAACTATGATTTATTTGATCTAGGATTCTGGCCATTTCCGTGAACATGCTATTTGCAGAAACAGATGAGTCGGTATTTACTGGAAATTACAGTCAACCTTTTGGGTTGGGTTTTGAGTGTGAGCTTGCTCAAAGAGCTGCTAAAGGTCAGATAGCTAAATTTCTTCCAGATTTGACTGAACAACTTCAAGGAATATGGGATAGAAGAGATAAAGAATTTTCAGAAGTTTTAGGATACCAATATATTAAATTAGTAATTCCTACTGTTAAGGAAGAAAATATCAGAGCCGGTATAGAGGTAATGTCTTTAATTGATGCTCCTATAGAAGTCCTTCCAACTGTTCTTATTTATGCAAGAAATGGAAATTCTTATCAAATTCAAGAGGATCAATTTGATACTTCATCTATTAATCTAACTATTGAGATTTTATGTAATGAAGGACCAGTAAAAGAAGAAAAAACTCATAGTAAAGAAGGATTGGCGCTTATGTCAATTCTGGATAGTAAAATTCAAAGACTTACTGATGCAGTTCATTTATGTATTAAAAAAGATTCAACTCTTAGTGGATCAGTAGGGCAAATAGAAAAACCTCCGAAAATAACAACTTCACTCCCTTGGGCGCGTAAGGAAAATATTAATGCGACGGGAGAAAATTACATTTATCAAGGTAAACAACTTGATTATGTATTCCAAAAGTTATCACTATGATATTTAGAAAGGACCATCATGGCCGACGTTAATAGCCCTGTATCAGACGATGGCGTCGAGCCTTCGATTCTGGTCGAATTACTAGATGTGCCGCATAATGCAGGAGGGGCAAAGCCGCGCAGTGGGAATGTTATTCCTATTGGTGTCCCTACTTTAGTTACAGATGAGGAGCTTTCAGATTTAGGAGCTTTTGCATATGTAATTGTTGAGAAAGATGCTGATGAGGCTGATGTTGAGACTACTAATACTCCTGAGAATAAAGAAACTTCTGTATTAAACCTCAACCCGATTTCAGCGCCAAAACCGGCCGGAGAATCTACTCAAATACTTCCCCCGGTAAATCCGCCCGGACAGTCGGGCCAGTAACAATAGACCTGACAAGAAAGGATCACAATGTCCGAACCATATTCAGCATCAAGAGGCGGATTTGAGCGCGTAGAACCGCTGGGGGAAGGTTTCATCCGTGGACCGGCTCGTTTACTTATTGCTCCGTTCTCATACAAATTTCCTACGGAAATTAACAGTATCATTAACTTAGAAAAAGAAGCAAACTATAAAACCGAGAAACAAAAAATCTCTAAACTTATAGAACCTTCTGTCGGTTCGTTTTATCTAGGATTTGGTGGATATGCTACTCCTAAATTAGAATGGACTGTTAAAATCTCAGAAATTGTAGAAGCGCTAGAAGGTCTTCCTTCTATCGGTACGGGGAATATTAAAACTAACTCAACTGCAACTAAAAAACTTTCTGAAGAAGAAGCTAAACTTGAATTTATTGGAGAACTTAAAAATCACGGTCAGCCGTTGATTGAAGTTCTTCACAATTCTGTTAAAAAATCTGCCGAAGAAGTTGCAATCTCTGTTACTAGGGAACAGTCTGGTGCTGGTGAATACGATCCTCAAGGTGAATGGTCTGATCTTGGTGCTACTAAAGGTGGTATCAAAATCATGCGAAATAATACAGAGTCTTTGCAGGATATTGATCAGGTTCAGGCGGCAGTTGCAGCTTTGCCTGATGAGTGGGAGATGTCTGTTGAGACTGCTCTTGCGGAAACTTCTGAGGAACGACTTGAAGTTGCTTGGGAAGGTTTAAAGCAAGCGACGCAGAAGCCGGGAGCGGAAACTGCAGAACTTACTCCTGAAGAAAAGGTTCTCGGTATGGGAAACCCGCTTGAATATACAGAACGTCGTCTTGCTGTTATTTATAAAGGCACGATGGGTTCTAATAAGGGTAAGCTTAAGGCGTTTTGTTTCCGTAAAACGACTCGTTCTGCTACTTCAAGTACTCTTGACTTCAACAAGACTGGTAATATGTCTACAGTGAATACGACTTTCCGTTGTTTTGCTGAACCGGCTATTGCTAATCCGAAACTGTCAATGGGTCTTATTTTCTCACAGAAGTACGCCTAGTAACAATAGAATAGTGCAGTATAGGCGCGTTCTTATCATGTGTAGGGACGCGCTTTACTGCTATTTAGGATAAAATATGATTCTTCCTGGCAAAGAGAAGTTAGAAGGTATAATTGGGACAACATTTGATTTTGTTGTTACGCTATATCCTTCTGAATATTCTTCTTTAAAATGGTCAGCCAAAAATTCTGAGTGGGGCTCTGAAAAGAATTATGTAATAAATGATGTATCTGTTGCTAGTAATGGAAGTGCTTATAAATCTTTGAAAGATAGTTTGAATGAGAATCCAATCAGCGCAACAGAATATTGGGAAAAATTAACTCCATTAAATATAACAGGTTATAAAGCTTGGGTTAATATGGGGGAAATTTTAGAATTGAAAACAGGTGAAGGAATCGTGCTAGGGGGAACTAACGGAACAGTCGCAGTTAAAGCTATTAAATCGCAAACTGAAAAATTTCCTGTTGGAGAAACCCAAACTTCTTTATTTTTAGAAGATTCCTCTTCCAATTATTATGAGTATCTTATTGGGCCTATAAAGTGGAAACAACAAAACTATAAAACTTAAATTATGGGTGAACCAATTGTAGTAGTTAATGGACCGAATGATACTATTGTTATAGAGAATGATGAACCAATTGTATCTGTAATTGAGAAAGCAAATCAGAATGTAGTTGTTGTTGAAGAGAACAATCCTTTTGTAGCTATAGTAAATATAGGCACTCCTGGTCCTGAAGGAAAATCCGGATCGGGAGATTTACATTTTGTTTATACGCAGGGATCAGCAGAATCAATTTGGGAAATTACTCATAATTTGGGAAAGTTTCCTTCAGTATCTGCTGAAGATACGGCTGGTGAAAATTTAGAGGGTACAGTAGAATATATAAGTGAAAATAAGTTAAAAGTAATCTATTCAGCCGCAACAGGTGGAAAAGCGTACTTAAATTAAAGGAGTGAATAGTGGCTAATAGAAGATTTCTTCAAAATATAGATTTAGCACATAATGAATTATTGAATACTCGTATTCAGGTTCTTTCTTCGGCACCATCTACACCTTCTGAAGGTTGGGTCTACTATGATTCAACTAAACATCAATTTGGATATTATAATGGTACTGAATGGATTTATGGATCTACATATACGCTCCCTGAAGCGTCATCAACAGTTCTCGGTGGGGTTAAATTAAAAGGTGATCTTGAAGGTGGCACTGGAGCATCCCCTCATGTAACTAATTTACATCTTGCTGCGAATACAGAAGTAGGGCATAAACTTACAAAATTATCAGCTCCTACTGAAGCTGAAGATGCTGCTAATAAGGCTTATGTAGATAGCAAAATTAATGGTTTATCTTGGAAGAATCCAGTTTATGTAGGCACTTTTGTTGCATTACCCGCCTGTACTGCAACAGGTGAATTTCTTGAAGCTAACGCTACGGGAACGCTAACAATTGATGGAAAAGAACCGCCATTAAATTCAAGAGTTCTTGTAAAGAATCAAGTTGAAGCCAAGAATAATGGTATATTTGAAATTGTAATAAAAGGTGAAGCTGGTGTTAAATGGAAAATGGCTCGCACTACGGACGCGAACACTACTGTAGAGCTTTCAGACGCAGCAGTATTCGCCGAAGAAGGAACAGAAAATGCAGATCATGAGTTTGTTCAAACTGCCACTGTAACTACAATAGGAACTACTGCACAAACTTGGGTTGAATTTCAAAGCGGAATATCTGTAGTTGGAGATGGAACTTATACGGAACGATCTGGTAATAAAATTGAATTAAAGCCTTTTACTACTTCTCCATCCCTGCCTGCTGAAGGTGCTGTAAGTGCAGCCAGCAAGGGAGGTTCGCGGAAAGTGTCATTTGCGATTACTGGTAATAACTCCCTCACAGAATTCTCTTTGGCCCACAATTTGAACACACGGTTACTGCAGGTCCAGGCGCAGGAAAATTCGGCGGGGAATCCATCTGCTCCGGTAGAAATAGGATGGGAACCATCAGGAGCTAATGAAGTTAAAGTCTCGTTTGCGGTCAAACCTGCTGCAGCTGAATCATTTTTTGTATCAATATTCGGATAAATAATAGTGGCTCAAAAACGCAAAATAGAGCATCAACCAGAATTTCTTTCTTCTTTTGTTATTCCTACTGGAGCAGAAACTGGTAAAACTCTTACTTCTAATTCTGAAGGTAAAGCTGAATGGATTGCCGATGCAGATGTGGTGGAGAAGTCATGGGGAGTAAATGGTGAAGTTAAAGCAGAAACTTTTGCTGGAACATTTATTAAAATAGCAAGTGGAGAAAAAAAGAAGTTAATTGAAGCTAGATATAAGATTGAAGAAGGTACTGAAGTTACTGTTGAAGTGAAACGCAATGGTTCGGCTATAACTGCATATAAAGAATTAAAAGTAAAAACTACGGCTGCCTCTACTGCCTCTACTACTGAATTGTCTAATGAAGATTTTATTAATATAGTAACGAAATCTCCTGTAGGAACGCCTAAAATTATGAGTTTCACATTGTATTTTGAAATTATTGGATAATGGCTAGAACTACTATAGAAAAAGTTCTTCCTGCAGAATCAGAAGAAACTAATTTTACTGGAGAAGCAATAACAGGAAAGGAAACCAAGCCTGAAGCTACTCCTGAAACTACCAAATTTAGAAAAGCTTCTATTGCTGGTAGAACATTAAAAGTAAAATTAAAAAAAGCTACTTTTGCAGCATATGAATTTCCTTCTGTACTATATGTATGGGTATATTTTTCTGCTGGGACATCAGAAATAAAGGTTAAGTCTACTATTGGAGCAGCAACATTTGAACATACTTATTCAGGTACTGCAACATCGTGGCAGAAAATTGCTATATATACTGCGAGGGAATTGGAAACTAATTATAAGAAGTTAGAAGAAGAAAATATTGAAGTTGTAGTTGAACAATTAAATACTAAAGAATCTAAGATATATGAGATATGTGCTGTTGTAACAACAGAAACCGAAAAAGTAGTTTGGAATAATCTATTAAATAGATATGAAAGTGCTACTGCTTCATTAGAAGGAAAAGCTAGTTTTACAGGAATTGCAACTGGATATTATATTCTCTCAATATCCTATATAGGGTCTTCTGGAGCATTATTATCTTTTGAAGAAGAATCAAAAGTTACTTTTGTAAAGCTCGGAGAAAAAACAGTAGAAACTCATACTGTGCAACAATATGCTGTTAAATCATTAGGCAGCACAGGAACATTCATAATTAATGGTGTTACCCTTTCAACTACTGTTTATATCTCTCTTCAATCAATAACTGAATATGTATTATCGTCTCCTTTAGATGTAGGCAATACAGGCAATGGAACTCTTACAACTGCAGAAATAACAACTTCAAAAACAAGAAGTACAAACGGAGATTTTGTTGTAGCTTCATTATTATTTATAGGAACGGGAACAATTACTTTTGGTAGCGGATATATAGGTCACGAACAAGTTACTTCTACTGGGGCTTTTGGAGTGTTATTCAATGGTTCTCCTGCAGAAAACACAGAAGTTGTAGCTAAAGCTACATATGGAACTGTTACTTTATGGTTGGGTGTAGCGTCAGCAGTTAAGGTATCGGCCACCACTGGTGGCACTGTTATTAGTTTTTTGCCTATGCTGATCTGATTTCTGCTAGAATTAACGTCTTGAGCGTAGGGCGAGGCCGCGCTTGTGATTTCGAGCCCATTCCGGCGCGATCAGCGCTGAGAGAATCGAGATACAAGTTGCCGATAACAATCGCCCTGAAAGTAGCTTAAATGGCTGAGCCAGAAATTGAGATTGTCAGTATTAAAAGTAATACTGACGCGCTGAGCGAGCGAGCTATACATGATACTCTAGTTTCATTTGTTAGGAATGAGGCTTTAATGGGTGAGGTTGCTCTAAAGGCTTTGGTTCCTAAGAGAAGTATGGCAATGGCGGCAGCGGCCGGGCACAAAGGTCCATATGATGAGGGTTTAGAGATAACAGCATATGTAGGTATACCTGAGATTCATACCCCGGATGAGTCAGATCCTTCTTCAGGTAAATACCCTATATTTGTAGATAGTGGTACTGGTATATTTGCTGATCATGGAACTATTTTTGCGAAAGAGCATGACTTTATGCATATTCCTGCATCGCGCGGTGGTGGAACTGAGTATCCGATGTTCTTGAAACAGTCTAAAGGTCAAGAGGGCAAGCACTTTATGGCTGCAACTTTTGCCGTGATGATAAATATGCTTCAAATTAATGGTGAGGCATGGAAGACTGAGTTAACAGCTAAATTAGATGTAGATAAGACGTTGACCTAATCGATTAGATATCGATACAAGAAAGGTATAGTAATGGCAGACAGTCCTACAATGAAGTTAATGGATGATATACAGAATGATGAGAAAAAAGCTCAGGAGATTCTTGCTGAGAAATTAGGTGCTCCCGTTGTGCCAGAGAATACCGTTGCAACTGATGAGGATGATATTGAAAAGGTAGTTGGTCATAAAGACTGGACTTTTGAGGCTGAGTATGACATTAACTTTCGCGGAGAGATGAAAACTGAGATTTTCAAAAGAACTTATATTCAGAAACCTCTTTCTTATCATGCCTTTGGAGAATTTACAGGGCTAATCGGGCGCAAGTTAGCAGAGGCAATGAGAGGTCCAGATGGGTTATCTCTAGATAAGCTTACCCCCGGCGGCGCTAGCCTCCCACTTGAATATAGTGAGGGCAAAATATCATTAGCTGATACTGGTAGTGATTTAATTGATCCTATTATTCAAGGAATTGCAAAATTAGCTGAGTATGTTCCTGATCTTATGGGGGAAGCTCAGTGTATTTGGCTGAGAGTTCCGCGCAGTGAGAGGGGATTGTTAATTGATATTTGGTCTCGACCAGTAGATGAGGGAGGAATGTCAATGGATGCTGGTGAGGAAATGCTTGAGATATTCATTGAACAAAACTATGATGAGCTTAATGGTTTTTTAAAGCGGTACGCGAGGGTCAAAAACGTCGTGCAGAAGATGCGCAAGAGAGTAAATCTCAGCGAAGACTAACATCACTAGAGGCACTAGAGGCTTATTCAAGCTTTCATTCGGAGACTTTCGAGGAGTTATTAGAGTGGCCATACAGAAGATTCATGAAGGCTTTTGGAGCTTGGCAGAAGAGAAATGCAGTAGATGAAATTGAGAAGCGAAAGAATTTGCATGTTTCTGCTTTACAGGGAGTTACTGAATGGAAGGAAGCTGGAGATCAAGAAGAAGCAATAGAAAGTGTAGAAAATTATTACGAGTTATTGAAGGATATAGTTTGGGACCCGAAAAAAGCTGATCGTGAGAATAAAGAAATGAAAGCCCTTGAGGATGCTGATCCATTCTTAAGAGCTGGCAAACGTAACTTAGAAAGAATTACTCCAGCGAAAATGCCAAACGAGGATAATATTCTAGATTCACTAGAATAGACTAAAAAAGTATATGGCCGATATTGACTACATTTTGGAGATTGTCGCGAAATTACGCGATGATGCTTCTCCAGGCATTGCTAAACTGAAGGCTGAGATAAATTCTTTAAAGGCATCTCAGGATGCTCAGAGCGCAGAGAAGGATTTAGGTAATGCGATTAAAGATACTGGAGACGAGTCAGAGAAGGCTAGACAGAAGCATGCTGCTAGACGTACTGAGGAGGAACGTGGCGCGAGAGTAACTAAAGATTCTGGTAGAGCAGCAGAGAATGCAGCAGAAAAAATAGATAGAGTTGGCAAATCTCATGCAAAAGCTGGAGAAAGTGCAAGTAGTAGCGCAAGGGGCCATCAAGAGGTAGTAGAGGCTTTAGCAAAAGTTAGAAAAGAATCTGATAAAACAGGAGAATCGCTTAAAGATTTAGATACAAGAATGAAGTCTCTGGCAGAGCGCAGAGATGAATTAGGAGAAAAATCATTTCTCCCAGATGATGTTAATGGATTAAATAAGCAGCGTGAAGCATATGCAGATTTAGATAGACAAATAAAATCTATATCTAATTCTTATTCTAGGTTTGCAACTGCTAGAAAAGAGGGCGAAGAGTCTCTTAAAACTGACGCAATTAAGAAGGCTGAAGAGGGATTTGTTGAAGCAGCGCGAATGCACGCTGAGGTTGACAGGTTACAGAAATTAGTACCTGCTTCTAGACAACCGACTATAGTAGATACTGCTGCAATAGTTGCTCAAAAGAAAGCAGACGAAGCAGCAGCAAATGCTAAACGCGAGCTTGAGACAAGAATATCTACAGCTACTGTTGCTTATGATGACTGGAATAAAACTGTAAGATCTGGTGCGGCTAGTGAGGATGAGGTAAAAAGAGGATATAGAGATTTTGCTAGTGAGTTTTCATCGCTTAGCAAACAGTTTGAGCTTGGCGGACAAGATGCTCTTGAATGGGGAACAAAAGCAGAGGAGGCTTCTAAAAAAGCAAAAAATGCTTTTGTTGAGTCAACTGGGGGGTTAAGCGGTTTAAGAGCTATCAGTCGGGGAGATATTGGAGAAGGACTAGAAGCGCTTAGTACTAAATTTGATGATCTTGGAGTTCGTATAACTGGAGTATCTTCTTTCCTTAGAGGGTTCTTTGATCTTGCAAAAATTGGTCTTTCTCAGCAGTTAATTACTGGTATTGCTTCTTTAGCTGGGGGACTTATTTCGGTCGCATCTGCTGCTGTGCAAGCAGGAGTAGCTTTAGGTGGAGTGTTTATATCTGGCTTGGGTCAAGCAATCCCAATGATTTCAATTGTAATTGCTTCACTTGAGAGATTTAAAAATATACTTCAAGCTGTTTCTGTTGCCGGGCAAGCAGAACAGCAGCACTTCTATGATCCGACTGAAAAGCAAGTAACCCAGTTACAAAATATAAGTCAGTTAATTAGTGCTCAGCAGCAGCTTTCTAATTCATCTATTCAACTTTATGAGGCACAGCAGAGAGTAAGAGATTCACAAATTCAGTTAACTGAAGCTCGCTATACAGCGCAACGTCAAATAACTGAACTGTCTCTTGCTGAAAAAAATGCTCGACTTGAGGCTGAAGGCGCGAATCTTTCTCTTGCTGAATCTAGACGTGCTCTTACTATTGCGATTCAGAAAGGTGATTCTGCTGGAATTCAGCAGGCGGAATTGGCGGTAAAGGAGGCAGAACTAAGTAAAAGAAAAGCAGAGTATGAAATACCTAAAGCGTCTAGAGAAGCACGTCTTGCCCGGCAACGTGGAGTAAGTGGAGCACCTTCAGTAATAAGTGCAGTAGAGGGGTTAGAAGGCGCGAAAGTAGCAGTACTTCAAGCAAAACAGGCAGGAGAAGCGGCCGAAAGACAAGAGCAGATAACAAAACTTCAAGAGGCTGCTAGATCATCTAAAGAAACAACTTATGAATCTCAGTTGAAATTCCTGAAAAAAGGAATGTCTCCTACTGAGCTTGGTTTAACTGAATCCCTGATTGGTATAGAGAAAGAACTCAAATCTCCTGATTCACCGTTGAAGAAAATAACTGATTATTTTGTAGAACCATTTACAGATGCAGTTGAGCATATTAGAGGACTTCTTAAAAATACTTCATTTCTTGAACCGATTGATGAATTAGCAAAGTCGATGGGTGCTGGACTTGGGAAGCTTGAGAAAGCTACTTATGGTCCTAAAGGTACAAGCTTCTTTGAGCAGATGGCTAAAGATGCTAGCCAGAATATTCCGATTGTTGTTGAAGCTATTGAACACCTTATGCACTTGTTTGAGGATATTGCTAAAGCTGCAGATCCAGCATTCCACAAACTTAGTGAATCATGGGATAATTTCTGGGCATCTCTTGATAAAAAAGATTCTTCTGCTCAGGGGCTTACTCGACTAGAAGAATTCTTTAACAAAGGTGCTGAATATGCAGAAAAATTTGGCAAACTTGGCGTAGCGATATATGACTTATTTAGAGAAATAGGTCATGATGCTGCGCCTCAAGGTATATCAACTGTAAGTAGTTTTACTGAAGCTGTTAAAAGTGCTACTGAATGGGTTAAATCTCATGGTCCAGAGGTAACTAAGTTCTTCAAGGAAGCTAGAGAAGGTCTTGAGGTAATTGGACAGCTTCTATTTGGTGTTGGAAAATCACTTCTACAAGTATTTAGTTTAGAGTCTTTGAAAGTATTTAGCTCGTTTATTCAGCAGATTCTTCTTCCTGCTGTGCGTTTAGCTGTAGAAGTTCTTGGATTGTTCACTAGAACTGTAATGAAATTGATTGATGATATACCAGGAGCTAAAGATATTCTTATTGGTTTAGTAGCAGCTTTTGCTGGGCTTGAGATCTTAACTAGGATAGTTGGTCCTGTTAAAACACTTTATACAAGTCTTAAAGCTTTGTGGACATTTATGACAGTTATGAAAAGCACTGGGAGTTTCAGACAAGCTTGGTCTGCAATGGCTGATGTGTTTGAGAATGTGAGATTGAAAGCTGCTGGTGCAAAAGTTGCTGTAGAGGATTTGGGTACTGCTGAGACTATCGGCGCTGGTGCTGCTGAGGCTGACACTGCTGCACAGGCTGAGTTAGGAACCGCTGAGGCCGGAGCTGGAGCTGCAGGAGTGGCAGGTGGTGTGGCCGAGGGAGCAGGCGGCTCAGGAATTATTGGGGGGCTTCTCGCGCGGCTTGGGCTCGGCGGAATAGGTGGAGCAGGGTTAGGTACTTTGGGAATTGCAGGGGCCGGAGTCGCGGGGATAGCAGGACTAGGAGAGTTAATAAATGCAACTACTCCCGGAGAAAATAAGTATAAGGGTCTTCCGACAGAACGTGAGGACTATAAAAGTAGGGCTAATGCAGAAATTACTAAATTTGGTATTGAGGTAAAAGAAGTTAGCTCCGATAAATTTGCTGGTGGAGATGTATTTGAAAAAATCTCTAAAGAAGCTACTGAGCTTGCACGAAACCCTGCGCTTGGAGAATATAAAAATCAGCTTGCAAAAATAGCTGAAGAATTCAATCCGATGAAGAGGTCGTTCAAAGAACTGACCGAATCAATGGTTGAAAATCTAAAGAAGGTAAGTCCTGTTGTTTCTGAAGTTGCTAAAAGCTTTGAATCAGTTAGTGTTTCAACTGGTCGTATCTGGATGAATATTAAAAATGTAATGAAAGAAAATCTTGAAGCTATTAGAGAAAATCTCGGAGATAGCTCTAAAAAAGGTAAGGAAGCAATAACTGCGAACTTCGCCGAGGCTCAGAAAAAAATTGAAGAATCGATTGAAAAAGGCGCTATGTCTACCTCGATAGGTATGGACAGAATTAAGAAACTTGTATCACAAGCTCTTGATAAATATGGTGTAAAGCCTTCTGAAATTGAAGGCGATCTTGGTAATCATCTAAATAAGCATAGTGTTGGGAGTAAGGAAAATCTATCTGGTCAACAGCATGCTGCTGGTGCATATATACCTCCTACTGCTGGTGGCCATCATGCAATAGTTGCTGAGGCTGGTCATGGTGAGGCGATTCTTTCAACTGATCCTGCTCATGCAACTAGATCTAGACAAATTCTTGGTCAATATTTTCGCGCTGCGCCGCACATGGCTGAAGGTGGAGAAATCAAAGCTCCTAGATTGGTTGGCGGAAGCTCTGTTGGTAGAGTTGGACAAGCCTCTCTAGATATTGATGCAATCGGTGCTAATACATATCTGAGTAAATTACAAGGTTTGCATGCGCAAATAAGTAGTGCTGCAGGAAAGCTTACTAGCTCTATTTCTGGTCCTGCTGGAACAATCGGCACTGCTTGGACTGGTTCATGGGTTCAGATTATGGAACAGATTGCTAGAGCAAAACATTGGAGTATTGCTGCTTGGCGTAATGTAATTAATAGAGAGAGTGGTGGAAACCCTAAAGCTCTTGGCTCTCCTACTATTCCTGGCAGTGATGCTAAAGGTCTGTCTAGAGCATACGGACTTGGTCAATTCTTGGGAGGAACTTATACTGAGTATTCTAAGTACGGTGCTGATTCTTCTAATCCTGATAAGCAAATTGAGGCAATGGCTCAGTATATAGCTAATGATTATGGTACCCCTAGTGGAGCTTTAGCACATGAGGAAAGTTTTGGATGGTATGATATTGGTGGATTAATTGGAAAAGCTTTTGCAACTGGTGGAGTAATTGGTGATCAAGTAAGAAGATTAGCTGTTAGACATCTTCGTAAGAAAATACTTAAATTTGCTACGGGCGGGCGCGCGCCGTGGGGAGGTTCACCAGTACCGATTATTGCTCATGAGGGAGAGAGAATTATGAATCCCTCTCAGTATCGTGAGACTGCTCGACTGGCAGGAACTTCGCCGGGAGGGTTAGATCATCATCTTGGTTATGACTCTTCTCCCCGGCAATCTTTCGCCGATGGTGGCCCTGTAGTAGTAGGACATAAGGCTCAACCTATTTCTGGTAGCGCTTCTTCTACCCTATCTCTTCCCGGCATTTCTGCCTTGGGAATTAATGCTGGTGAAATTGGTAGTATCAATTCTTTGATTAAAGTTATTAAAGCTATTGCTGAAGGATTCTCAAAGATCGGAAAAGAGAAAACTCCTGAGAAGTATAAATCAGAGATTTTATCTTTCTTTGAAAATATAGAAAAAGCTTTTGAAGCAATGAATGAAGGTAGAGAATATCTCAAATCTAAACTTTCTAAAAGTGCAGTTAGTAGAGAGTATGTAGAAACTGGTAAATTTATTAGTTCTGGAAAAGGATTTAAATCTAGTGGCAATCAGGGAACTGTTGCGCTTGGAGCTGGTGGAGAAACTAAAATATCTGAGGAAAGATTTAAAGCTCTTAGAGAAGAAAATATTTATCTAGAAAAAGAACAGCAATCTTTGAATAATGATAAAGCTAAAATAAAAGAAGATATAAAACATAGTAAAAGTAAGACTGCTACTGCTATGTTTAAAGCTGAGTATAACTCTCTTGTAAAGAAACAGAAAGAATTAGCTGAATTAGCTGTAACAAATATTGAAGAAAGATATCAAGTAGAGGTACAAACTTTACAAGATAAAATTACTGAAGCTAATAATGCTTATCAGACTATTTCTCAAGAACAGCAGACTTCAATTAGTAGTGCTCAGCAACTAGGTAATCTTGGTGCAGTCGGTGGACTTGAGCAGCAAATAAAACAGTCTGCTGAATCTCAATTGAATAGTCTTGCACCGTTATTAAAGGAAGCTGAAAGACTTGGTAATACAGAACTTCAGGCTACTTTGAAACAAGAAATGACAAATCTGCGGCAGGCTATTACTAATGCTATTGTAGAAAATATTACAAATGCTCAAACTCTTATTCAACGCGAATCTGGCTTAGCAGAATCAAAAACTTCTCTTTTGCAATCGTTGTCGAAAGTTGCTGCTCAGGAAGGTAAATATTCTGAATCTGGCTATCTTGAAAAACAAGCTTTAGAAAGCAAAAATATTAGTTTGCTTTCTACAAAATCAGCTGAGGAGGCTCTTAAGAGACAGGCTGAAGAGAAAGGTGATACTTCTGCTGTAATTTCTTTGACTGAGGAATTGAATAAGAACACTGCAGAAATAAAAGAAAATAATCTTGCTTTGATAGAAAATAAAAATGTTATTAGAGAATTAGTACTGAATCAGATTGCTAATAATGAGGGAGTAAAGACAGGAATCGCTGGAAGTCTAAAACAAGCTTATGAAATATTAGGATCAACTACTGGATATGTCAATGTTAGCGGCGAGCTTGGCGCGGTGAAGTCAGAAAGATCTACTAGAGAAGGTGCTCAATCTGAATATGAGAAGACTGGTAATGAATTTGGATTTAAGACAGAAGGTCTGACACCACAATCATTACTTCAATATTTGTCGTCTGCTGAAGCTCAATCAATTATTTCTAAAGTTGAGACTAGCGGTACTGAAGGAGAAAAAGCTAGTTTGAATAAATGGCTTTCTGCTGTGGAGGGAAACTCAACTGCTATCTTGAAAAATAGTGAAGAAATTGCTAAGCTAAATGGTCAACTAAATCAACCTCAAACTTGGTCCACTACTGCTTGGCAGAATTTCCGGGGGGCATTTTTCGGCGGAATGGGAAATCTATTACCTCAGTATTCCTCTGTTCTCCCCGCCGGTTCAGCCCCTACAGAAATGCCTAAATACGGTGAAGCAGCGGCAGGACCCTCGCGCGGAGGTCCAGCAATCGGTACACTGAATCTCACGCATCCTGTAGAGAAGCTTGATCCTGCATTATTAGGAGAGCAACTCTCTTATCATATCGGTACAACACCTTCAATGGGTTAAAAGCTATTAGGAGAAAATAATGTTTAAGGAACATAGTAAAAAGATTGTTAACTTATTACATCCGATACACCCTAAAAAGAAGAATTATCCTGTAAATATTAAAGAATTATTGAAAGAACAGAATATTCCTATGGAATCTAAGAATTAAATTACAGGGCAGATTTCGGCCAAGGTATTATCCCCGGTAAAGAATAATTAAGAAAGGTATTCATGGCTTGGTCTAAATACACATGGGTAGAAAATGTCACTAAAGCCGTGGCTGCCCGTTTTAACAATGAGGAATTAGGGATAGAAGAAGCGCTGGCTGAATCGAATTTAAAGCTATCTAAACAAAAAAACTTAGAAGATGTGGCCGATGCTGGTAGCAGCAGGGCAAATATTCATATTCCTTCTCTAACTCCCGTTCTTGCTGTTGCAACCACCAATATTTCTACTTTATCTGGGTTGCAAGCTATTGATGGGATTACACCTGGAGCAGGCGAAGAAGAATTAAAGCTTGTTTTGTTAACTGCCCAGACAGAATCAAAAAATAATGGTTTATGGAATCAATCTACTACAGCTTGGACAAGACCTACAGAATTTGCGGTAGGTATATCTGTAAAATCACGTACAGTTGATGTTATTTCTGGAGAAAAATATAAGGGATCGGAATGGATTTTAAGTACAACTGGATCTGTTATAATTGGTACTACTGCTCAAGTATGGGAAGAACGTCAGACTACAGCAGTTGTTGTTAGAAGTGCGACTGGAGATTATGGTGTACGGCCAGAGGAATATGGTGCTGTAGGCAACGGAGTAACAAATGATACGGTTGCTTTTCAGAAAGCTAGTGAAGCTGTAGCCGCTGGTGGTGGTGGAATAGTTAGATTGTCTTCTAAAGAATATGTAGTTGATGGTTTGATATGGGAAACTGGAGTTAGTTGGGAAGGGCGTTCACAAAACAATCTTATTGGCACGAGACTTAAGGCTGTTTCTGGATCTTCTAATTCTGGTATGGTTATGCTTAATCCAGGAGTTGTTCAGAATGCTAGTTGGAAGAATATTGCTTTTAAGTGTGCAGGTAATCCTGAACAGGATATTTTTTATATGTATGCGCAAGAACTATCAAGTCAAGGTGGTGTTTGGAACTGTAATTTTGAAAATCTTGTTCTTGGTACTAGTGGTTTCCCTGTTCAACGTAACGCTATGTGGTGGCGCGGAGGAGCAACAAATCACAATAACCCGCATCAATTCTTGTCATTTAAAAATATTCTTTCGTATAGAGCTAATACTGGCGCTCAAGCATTAACAAGCAGGAATTTAAAGATGACTGGACAGTGTGCAAAGTTCTTTTTTGATCAATCATGCACCTTCAATGGAACTAGCACATCATTCGTTGGAACTGCTATTGAGATTGGCACTGAGTATTTGTTTGGATCGAAAATTACAGCAGAATCTGCTGTTGCTGGTACTAAATTCACTTTAGAATCAATACCTGTTGGGCTAGAAGCAGCAAAGGTTATTAGTATTGGTGAGGGAGCCTTTAACGAGATTCATACAGTGAAAGAAATTACTGGAAAAGAAGTAATATTAGAAACTGGTGAAACATTACGATGGGCTCATGCGGAAGGTACCAATGTATATTTACTATCAGGAACAGTTGCTTCACCGGCTACTCTTTCTTCGGTAGAGGTGATTTTTCAAGGTGGCGCGATCCAAAATGCAGACTTGCAAGCTATTGTTACTGGGTCAGGAGCATCAAGCGGTGCTGGAGCATATACTATTAATTTCATAGGTACTGATTTTGAGAATCAGAATCGTGTTTTGCGAGTCCGCAATGGTGCTAGAATGGTTAATTTACATGATTGTCATTATACTGGTGCCACAGAAGGCACCGTAAATGGGCAAGGAGTTATAACGGCTGGTTCTAGTTCAATTTCTGGCACTACGAAAACATGGCTATTAAATGAAAAGATCAGTGCTCCAGGAATACCTCCCAATACTATTGTGACAGGTGAAGGTTCTACAATCACAATATCCAATGCAGCAGAAGAAAATGGGTTAACTAGTGGAGGCGTTATAAGTCTTTATAAGGGTGGTAATGGAGAAGGTTATATAGCTGCCTATGAAACAAAATCTACTGGCGAGGTTAATGGGTATTCACAGACGTATTCTGATCGCTGGGTTGATACTACATTCAATCAGGGAGGTAGCGTAAGAGTAAATGGTATTGATCTTGTAACGGCTGAAGCAACGAAGTCAAGTCATAATGTTACATATGCATTAGCTCCTACAGAAAAGCTTACGATTTATCGTCAACGCGAGGTTGTGTTGACAAGTGCAGCAAGCACTGTCAAACAAATACTTGGATTTCATGGTACAGGTGAGACGATCACGATTCGCGCTACTACTGCGAAAACTAAGTTTGAAACAGGCGGTAATCTATACTTAGGCGGAAAAACATCAATCGAATTGTCAGAAGGAGAAAATGTAACTTTTCTAAAAACAGATTATGGTGTAGCAACATGGGTATTATTATCATTATCTGGATCGCTTGTAGGGACACCGGGATCATATACTTCTTATAATGCGAATGAAGAACACGAACTCCCAGCAGAAACTACTACAGTGTATTTATCTATCAAAGCAAAAGCTGAAGCAACTATTTTTGAAGTTTTACTTGAAACCAAACCAATTTATAAGTTTGCAGAAGAGACTCCAACTGTAGCAGGAGTTGATATTGCATTTCCATTTAGAGGCAGGGCAAAGGCAAAATGGGAAGTTAAAGTTACTAAAGGTGCTCTCGCTGAATTGCACGCTACATATCAGTCTGGATAATTTTTCATGCCAGTTATAGGATCAGAACTTGAGATTCCATTCTTAGTAGGTGATGAGAGGGAAATATTTGAATTAGAATATAGAAAATCAGAAAAAGAAATATTAGGTACTGTAGCTAATGTACGATATTATCATCTAGCTTTTCCTTGGGATTCTCCGCTTTCTTTTGGAGTTCAGTCGCTAATTGAATATAATGGGCAAATTATCAATGATAGGTATCAATCTGATCTGATTCGTGTCACTTCTATTTCTGGTTTAGATGATGCTGAAGTTAGAGATAGTCGCGAGGCTCGGGCGGGAAAATCGGGCGAATGGGCATATGACGCTTTTTACGGTGGACGCAACGTCATGCTTACAGGATTCATAGAAGCAGGTAGCCTACAAGTATTGAAGTATTTAGAAAAAAACCTCAAGGCCGCTTTTGCCCCCTTAGAAGAGTCTCCACTGAAGTTTAGATGGTTTGATATATATGACCCGTTTGATGATCCTAAGACTATATTAGAATATAATCCTAATTCTACAGTAGAAAATAGTGGTGGTAATTATATCCCGCTATTAGGATCTATGAGCAGTTTAAAGGCTGAAAACGGATATTTACAATGGAAGAATGAAGAAAAAGTTGCTTTTCTAAGAGCATCTGAGAAAAGAACTTATTGTGATGTTCAAATGGATATTAAGTGTGTATCTGGATCTTTAAATGAAAATGAAATTGGATTCATATTATGCGCTAAAAATAGTGAAAATTATTTAATGGTTAATTTTGTAGAAGAAAAATCCTTTTATCCTTCTTTAAACATTATAGCCTTTGTTAAAGGGGAAAGAAGAATTATTAAAAGTGAATTGCTAAATTCTTCTCAAAGACCGAAAGCAGGACAACCTTTTTGGATAAGAGGAATTAAGAAAGATAATGAATGCATACTACAGTTTTGGAAGGAAGAACCCTCTTCGGAAGGGCAACCAATAATATCTGCAACATCATATTTAGTTGGAGAATATGAAGAATTATTTGGTAATGAAATATTGTCTCAGGTAGGAATTGTCGGGGAAAAGTTGACCAAATGGTCATTTGATAATTTTAGAATAGAATCTATTTACCCCGGTGACGTAGAGTTTATGGCCCGTAAGCTAAGTTCTATATCTATTAAAGATGAACAGACTAGTCTTACTAGATTTAAACGCGCTTTCCAGATACCTATGAAAACTTCTGATTATAGAGCTTTTTCTTCTGTAAAACTAACTAGATTTATTACTCCTACTAGTGAAGAAAGTACTGGAGTATTAGGTAGAAAATATCCTAGATCATACCCATTAAAATATAGATCATACACAGATGCTATACTAACTAAGAATTCTAATTTGCTCAGTATAAATAATAAGGGATCTGTGTTTGTTGAGCCTATTTTATATTTATATGGTCCTGCTGAAAATGTTCTTATTCAGTCTTTGACGAATGGACAAAAATTAGAATGGCTTGGAATAGTGGCGGAAGGTGATTATATTATTATTGACTGTAATGAAGAAACTATAGAAAATTCATTAGGATCAAATTACTTAGAACCTCTTTCCCCTACTGTTGAATGGATGAAGTTAGAGCCTATGTGGAATGATTTATATATACAAGGATCCAAGTTTGGTGCTACTACTAAATTTGGCGCTGGATGGCGACATGGATTTATGTGATACCAGATGACAGTTTCTACTTCATATTATTCTGTTATTCGTAGATATTCTGAAATTATATGTTACTGGCGCATGAACGAGTCCAGCGGAACTAGAGCTGTTGATTGGGCCGCTAAGTATGATCTTAATGGGATATATGATGGTATTTCTCTTGAAAGAAATTATCCGTTAATCGAAGAAGATTCCGCTGCAGGGTCAAAGTTTTTCGATGGTGAAAATCAGAATATGGAAGTTCCTACTGCTAGTCCATTGCAACTTATTAATAATATGGCAATTGAGATGTGGGCTATAATTGCTAATGTGAGCCAGACTTGTAATTTAGTTGGTAAGATGAATAGCGCTTTTACTTTTCCAAATTCATATCACCTAAGTTTGGAAAGCGGTAAATTAGTTTTTGCTAGAGGAAATGGAACTACTAAAACTGCTTTTACAAGCTCTTCTGAAATATCTGTTGGTGTTCCTATACACATTGTTGCTTTAGACTTTAATGGTGCAATAAAATTATTAGTTGATGGTAATGAAGTTGCTTCTGGAGAATTAGGAACACAAAAAATTACTGATGGTGCACAGCCAGTATTTGTAGGAGAATTGGGAAATAATACAAACAGATTTGTTGGTAACATTGGAGAGCTAGCCATTTATAACAATCTTTCAGTGGCGGCAGCAAAAGAACATTTTGCTCTCGGAAGAAAAATAATTTATCAAAAGCCGTATTATCCTCAGTACGATATTCCAAGCTATTCATAAGGAGAATAATGGCAGAACTTTTAGCAATACACAAAGACTTGAAGAACCTAGGAGTAGATACTACATTAAATAGTGATGGTTCTGGAGATATTAAATTAACTGGTAATAAAGAATATCGTCCTGAATTGAAATTAACTAAACAGAATGTATTAGAAGTTATAAAAGGGTTTTCTGCTCCTGCTGAAGTACCGAAAGAAGAACTGCCTAAGAAAGAAGAACCACCAACGAAATCTTCTCTATTAGTTGGATTGATTGGTCTGTGCGGGTATTATCACGGTTTTAATAATGAACAACAGCATACGATGGAAACTGTTACGGGAATCAAGGCTGACCGAATTGATGTAATGGGATCTGGAAAGAATGAAATTTTAGGATTAGAAGCAGCAGTAGTGTCTGGTGCGAGTATCTTGCCGATTTATGATCCAAGACCATTTAATGGTAAGACTCCAGCAGAGATTGAAGCTGATATAAAAGTATTAATTCCTGTTTTACAGAAGCTAAAACTTACGGTTATAGAGTGCAGCAATGAGCCTTACTTTGAATATGAAGGTAATCTTACTGCTGCAGAATATGCTGTTCGTTATCAAGCTATGGTAAAAGCTCTTGAGGGAACTGGAATTAATGTTCTTGCTAAGGGCTGGGGAGATTATGATGATGGTGGTTCCTGGTCACAGTGTGCTGCCGGTAGGGGATGGTGTGTAGATTTTTGTAATTCCATTGGCGGCGTGCCCTGGGCTTGGGCTGAGCATTATTACGGGACGCAGACAGGCAGCGGCGTATTGGGCGGTAGCGGGCAGCAGGGTTGGGCGAGTATTGCCACGATGCAGGCTTACCGGGCTGAACACAAGATCTCTGCTCCACTGTGGATTACTGAGACAGGGCAGACCGCGCCGGGGCAGGTAACAGAAGCAGAACAAGCAGTTAATTTAAAGGCTCGTATTGAAGGAGCAGCAAAGATTGAGGGATTGGAGGCTGTATATATTTTCGCTGCGCTTGGCCCCTTTGGATTGTGGAGTGAACAGTTTGTAGAGAAGTCTTCTGCAGTTGCAGTCGGCGAAGCTGTAAGGTCGATTGCTTAAATAGAGTATGTCTGAAAATTCTGTAAATTATAGGTATTGGTTGGTAAAAACTTCCAATATGGGTCAGATAGCTGATATAACTTCTAGATTTCATGATAAGCAATCTCAGCTAATGTTAAATCAAGGTGGTACTGTATCTGGATGGATGCATTTAGAAGATACTAAGTGCGCTTTAGTAGAAGAACATAAAACTTCTATTTTATATTACAGAAATGGTAAGGCGCAGTGGTCTGGAGAGATATTCAATTGTGAAGAGAGTACTGAATCTCTTCAATTGAAAATTACTGCTATGGGCTGGTTTGAGATTTTGAATAGGCGCGATGTTCATACTGGTTTTGAGTGGTTTGAAATGGCGGTCAAAGCCAGCGGTAGGGAAATTGTAAGATATTCTTCTGAAGAACACGAAAAAGAATTAGAAGAGATAGAAAAACAGTATGATGAAGTACTAGCAGAAAAATTTTATGTTCCGGTTGCGACAGAATCAGCTCAGCAACTTTTCTATGCAGATACGCCGATGGCAGAAATTGCTAATGATCTAATAATCAGAGCAAATATCGATTCTCCTACTTTAATTACTGTTGGTAATGTTGCACCTACAAATTCGATTAACTTAACGATTCAACAGTTTCAGAATGTGGGAGAACAGATTACGAAGTTAACTGCTATTGAATCTGGTTTTGACTTTGAAATAGATCCTCTTACTAGAAAGTTTAATACTTATAGAGAAGAAATTAAGGGAGGAATCGCGGGCAAAGGTGTAGATAGAGGAACAGGAATTAGATTTACTTACCCCGGTAATTGTCTAAATGTAAATAGAAAAGCAGAAGGAACTAAAACTCAGAACCGTACCGAGGCGATAGGACAGTACTCCATAGGAAAATCAGAAAGCATTCAGAGTGTGCAGGAAAACGGACTATTCGAGGGAACGGTATCTGCACCTGAAGTAGTTAATCAAAATATTCTTATTGCATTTGCTACAGTAGAAACTTTAACTCTAGAAAAACCTTTTACTATTGTAACATTCACTCCTAGATCAGTTAATAAAGCCGGTAGCAGATCAGTTCCTCAGTTCGGTGAAGAATATGAAATAGGAGATATTGTTTATGCAGTTGTGAAGAAGGGTCCTAGATTACAGATTGGCTTGTCTAGTCCGCAAGCTGTTAGGATATACGGTTTGACACTCGAATGTGATGAGAATGGCGTTGAGAAAATTAGTTCAATACAAACAGTGTATTAGATGTCGAAATCATTAGTAAAATATAATTATTTTGGTGAATTCAAAGGATTACAAAAAAAAGTATTAACTCTTGGTAAGACAGCTAGGGTCATATCAAAACATCTTGAAGTGAAAAGTACTTCAGGAAAGACTAGTAAAGAAATTGATAATGAAGTCGCTCCTGCTGCTTCTGAAATTCCTCTTTCAGAATTAAATGGAATATCAATTTCTGATCCAACAAATAATTTAATGCTTATTCGTCAGAATGGCGAATGGCGTTCTGTTAAAACCGAACCTTTATAGGAGAAAATAGATGGCTGGGAAATTATTGATTCCGAGTTATACAACAGACTTAGATTTTCCAGCATATCAAGATAGACTTTTAATGAAGTCATTGGGAGTTCAAGCTGGTGTGATTGGGTCAGAAGATTTCAAAGTTTCTGCTGGCTCTGGAAAGCAAGTAAATGTAAAGGCTGGTAAGGCTTTAGTTGAACAGACTAAAGCTAAACAAGAATCTAGTAATATTTTTTATAATGGATTATATAATGTATTAAATCCAGTTGAACAAAATCCATCAAATGAAGTTGTAGTAAGCGCTACTAATCCACAGATTGCTCAGATTGTTCTAAGAGTCTATGATGTAGAAGAATTAGGAATTGGCGGCAGTAGTTATGCACAAATAGAATGGTTAAATGGTACACCAACTTCTGGCATTACTGAAGCGCAGATGAGAGAAGGAATTTATCTTGGATCTTATTCACCTTTACCTACTAGTGTATTAAGATTAGCGTATGTATTAGTGCCAAAAAATGCTATTACTTCTACTGAATATTATATAAAAGATGCAAGGTCTACTGCTATTAATACAAATGGAACTGCTGGATTATTGGTTCAAACCGGGATTCATAGCTTAGGCACTTATGGTGGAGAATATGTGTCAGTAAAAATTACATTACCATTTGCATGGCCCAATTCTCATGTAAGCTTTTTATGTAATGCTAATTCTGGGAATCAGTTATTTTATACTGCTGGTGAACCGGATGGAAAAGAAATTGGATTAGCTAGAGTAGAAGCAAAATCTGGTGGTTCATATTTGGGATCACAAATATCATGGATTTCGCTGGGTTATTGAAAATTTCTCAGTAAGGTGCGCGGCTAGTGGAATGATTTTCCCCCGATAAAACAGGGTAGACTGTAGGGATCAATCCCCAACAGGCCAAGGCGAGCGCGGGCAAGAGAGCAGAGAAGAGGTTCTTATAATGAGTAGAGCTTTATGTAGTTTTCAAGTTAGGAGCGATATTGGTGCTGGCGAGTTGTATGGATGATATCTCGCAGAACCCTAGACGAATGGATTTCGACGTTAGCTCGGATAGTAGGAATCGTTGGAACTCTATACGAGATTTTTGTAAATCATTTGGACAATCCTACAGCTATAGTAGTGTTGGGGGGATTAGCTGGGTTGCCAGATGTACTTGGATACCGGCATTCGATAAAGCGACAAGTAGAAAACGAAATAGAGGACCCAAAAAAATAAATAAGCATCATATAGTTGATGCATTTACTGCTTTGTATATAACAGTAATAGTTACAGCAGCTATTTTCGCTATGGTAACTTGGAAATGAAACTATTTAAAAGAGAGTATAAAAACAATGAAGAAAATTTATCTGATGAAGACAGAATAAATAATTTAGAAACTCGTGTTAGTTATTTATCACATTATGTGAAATTAATGGCTAGAGGGTATTTAATTCTGTTTGTTGCTATTATAGTTACATTTTACATTACTGAGAAGAATGTTCTTAAAGGTAATAGAGAAGAGAAGCATACCAAGGAAGTTCAGATTGCTGGTGGCCCAGTTGCAGTATGTTTGCTAGACGCTATGAAGAATGTAGCCCCTTTGCTTGAGAAAATACCTACTGTTCAAATGCCGCTTGAATCATATGTGCATTTACAAAGCAGCAGATATTCTGGTGTGAAATGTCCAAAGCCACATGATAAAGTGTAGTGGAACTTTGTAGGTGAAGCAATGTCTGAGTGGACGATAAAGACTATTAAAGTATATTTTGAATCTCTTTTATCAGAAAGAGATAAAGCTGTTGAATTACAGTTCAAGGAAAATTCTAGAAGGCTAGATGTTTTAAATCATGCTCATGAGAAAGCAGTCGAGGTTCAACATACCTATGTAACACAGGAGAAATTTGATGATTTTAGTAGCAGAGTGAATGATGAATTATCTGAAAGACGTGGTGATAAGGCAGCTTCAATTAGATGGACTGCAATAGCAGTGACTATTGCTGTAGCTATAATCGGTTTTGTTATTGTTATTGCTAATATTTTAACAAGCCATTAGCTATAGGAACTTCTCTTGACCTAGGCGTCATTCCGTGATAGGATGTCTAATATGCAAATCAATTGTAGTATTTCTTCAACTATAAATTTAAATCCAAATGATCTTCCTCTTGATGTAAAGAATAAAGTTCTTTCTCGTCTGAGAGTGCCTAATCCGCAGAAGAAGATGGCGGTTAGGGAGATGCTAAGGAATGCTAACAAAATCCCTGAGTTTATAGATCTTTGGAAATATAATGGTCATCATGAATTAGTATTGCCTAGAGGATTCGTATTTGAATTTGAGAAGATACTGAATGATAATGATATTTATGTTAAGTATAAAAATGAAACGATAAAAGATTATAGCTGTAGTGCCCAGAAAAATATAAATCCCATTGATCTAAGAGATTATCAAGATGAAGCTGTATCAGAACTATTTTCATATGGTAGTGGAGTATATAAAAGTCCCACAGGCAGTGGCAAGACTAGGACTATGCTGGAGCTTATAAGATGCTGTGGACAGAGAACTTTAGTTATATGTGAAAAGCTAGATATAGCAAGTCAATGGGAAGATATTGCTATAAATTTTGGATTTGAAATAGGTAAAGAGTTACTTATATGCTTGAGACAAACTATATTAGCAGCTAATTATGGTCCAATATGGTTTGATGAATTTGGATGTGTTGTACTTGATGAGCAACATCATGCGTCGAGTGAAACTAACTTTGAACTTCTCGGCCGCTTTCCTGCATACTACCGCTTTGGCTGCTCAGCGACGCCAGATAGCGATGAGGATTTATTTCCAATTAGTCGGGCGGTAATCGGGCCGGTGGTTCATTCTACCCTGGTAGAGGAAATAGGAGAGCACCTAGTAATTCCCTCAGTAAGGGTTATTAAGACAGAGTTTGAGTTTCCTTACCGCCCGACTGAGCGCCTGCAGAATGGTAGGGTACTACGAAATAATTATAATGATATGATGGCAGCGTTGGAAAAAAATAGAGCGCGAAATGAATTAATAATTGATTGTGTTTTGGAAGAGTGTTGGGGTGGTAGTAATATTGGTAAGTGCTTGATAGTATCTAAACGTAAAGAGCATCTTAAAGAGCTAACAAAGATTTTTATAGAGAAATGTCCAACTATTTTTAATGGACCTATACAATTTTTGACAGGTGATAATTCTAGTCAAGCACAAAAAATTTCATACAGAATAGATAAACAAATTGGTTTTGAAGGATCAGTATTATTTTCGACTCTTGCAGAGGAGGGTACGGATATTCCTAGGCTAGATCGATTGTTTTTAGCATACCCGGGGAGAAAGTTGCGCGGGTTCGAACAATCAATAGGCCGTATCATGAGGCCGCACCCTCAAAAGAAAGATGCTATAGTATATGACTTCAGAGATTACAAAGTCCCGCTATTGAATTCACAATTTAGAGATAGATCACAAAGAATATATTCTAAGCGAGAATATAAAATAGATGCCTAAGAAATACGCATCTAAGTCTATAGGGATATTGGAGTTGAAGTCTCTAAGAAATGATCAAATGCATTTTTGTAATACACAGCATCAAAGACGAGAAATGAATAAGCAAGCTACTCATTCTGTTTTCATAATGGGACAGCCTGCAGGATATCTATGCAAGCCGTGTATGAATGATTGGATGACTATATGGGAGGAAAATTCGTCATGCCCCAAGTAGGACTCGAACCTACAAGCTTTTACAAGCCGGGGATTTTAAGTCCCCTATGTTTACCGATTTCATCATTGGGGCAAAAGAAAAGATGCTCATCTTGCGGAAGATTCCTAGCAAAGAATTCGTATTACGAAAATCTTTGTAGCGAATGCTGGAGCCCTCAAGACGAGTTTGGATTCTATCCAGTTATAAGTTAACGGCAGAAAAATGGCCGGAGAGAATATAATGAAAACATTCTCCCCGGCCATTTCCTAGAATTATGCTACGGAGTAGCCAGTATCCTTATCTCCACTAATCTTACCGTCAGAAGCAAAGGAGGACAGGCGGCGCGCGATGTTCCGCGTGTCAGTCCCAAGGAATTTAGCAATGTCTTTAGATGAAGCAGGACCCTCTTTTGAAACATGCGCTACAGCAGCGAGCAGGTCATCCTCGGCGACAGTCGGCGCGGAAGGTCCACTACCACTACCCCTAGTAAGCTTCTTTAGGGCAGCCTCAAGATCCTTGATTTCAGTTACCAGAGGACCAACCTTCTCGTCACGTTCCTTGATCTTCTCAGCAAGGGACTCTTCAGTCAAACGTACAATTGCATCAGTTGCGCTCACAATTTTCTCCTGTGTCTAGTGTTTATAAGAGCGTATAGATCACTATAGCAGCTATCGAATGATCTTGTCAAGACTTCTGCAGAAACTTTTTGAAGACCTTCAAGAGCCTAAAGGACATCATGGTTCTGCTTGATCTTTGCTAGGCTGTAGGGCTGATACCGATGTATCGGTTGAACATTCATTATAAAATCTAAAAGAAGGAAATATAAAAGAAAAAATGAATTTCTCTGGACAGAATATAAACAGAGTAAATGCCGTAAAACAATTAGCTAAGGGAACTAAAGATGAGAATGAACTTCAGATTCTAGGTTCTTTGGCAAATACTTTCATTTACATGGTTGATGAAATGAAAAGAAGGAATGACTTATTGGAAAGACAACTTGATAGCGAGGAAGATTAAATATGGCAGCTATTGATGTAGGGTCTGGTAGCGGACCGCAGAATAAGTTAGCTTTAGAGAATGGTTTGAAGAATACAGAAGATATATCATTTATAGGATCTAACGGTAAGCCATTAGTTAGAATATCTTGTGCAGCATCAGAGTTGATACCTACAGTTCAATATGGCAATGTGAATGTGGGACCCGTGTCTGTAACAAGATATTTTGATGATACTACAGATGATGATTTAAAGAAAAATATTCGGCTAACTCAAAGTATATGTGAGGAAGCTGTAGCAGAAGATAGACAATCAGTTCATGCTCTTACACGTCAATCTACTGAAGGAAGATATCAAGCATGAGTACTACAACTGTGAATTATACTTTGGAAGAAGCTGCATCACTTATTGCAGATGTAAATGGTTTTGATCCGATTGCAGAAGCAGAAGAGTTGCTTGCTAAGACAAATAACTCTAGTGAGTTTAATGTTCTTCTTACTCGTAGAGTTAACCAGCATGAACCAGTTGCTTATATAACTAAACATGCTAAGTTTAGAGGGCTAGATCTGTATATTGATGAACGTGTTTTGATCCCTCGTACTGAGACAGAACCGTTAGTAGAAATTGCTGTTAGTGAGTGTCCTTCAGAAGTTTCTTTGGTCGATGTCGGCGCTGGAAGCGGCGCAGTGTCACTAGCAGTAAAGAATGAGCGTCATGATCTAAGTATATTAGGAGTAGATATCTCAAAAGATGCGCTTGATGTAGCTTCTATTAATTCAGTTAATCTAGAGCTAGATGTAGATTGGAAGGATGCTGATTTACTAGAGGGCGTGAAGGGTGATTTTTATTGTGTGCTCGCTAATTTGCCGTATTTACCTACCACTAAAAGGGACAGCTATGCGCCGGAGATGGTGGAGCATGAGCCCCAGGTGGCTCTGTGGGGCGGCTCTGATGGCTTTGATCTCACCCGCCGCCTGCTCGCCCAGGTGCAGCCCCGCAAGTCTGTGCGCCTGATAGCATTAGAGGTTGGAATCGGCCAGGAGCTAGACGTGACTGAGCTGATCCGGTCGAGTGGATTCCCAACTGTATTTTGTGTTACTGATAAGAAAAATGATATCAGAGCAGCTATTGGGAAGAGATAACTTAATAAGGAGATTAGATGAGTGATATTCCTAAAGTTTATTCAAAACGAAAAGGGGCCATTCCTCCTCCTTCAGATGCAGTCTATGTAGGTAGACCTACTGCATTTGGTAATCCTTTTATTGTAGGAAAAGATGGTAAGCAGGGAGAGTGTGTAGAGCTATATCGAGAGTGGATTCTTAAACTAGAGAATCGTGGGCTATTAGAAAATATTAAAGGTAAGTTGAAGGGTAAGGATTTAGTTTGCTGGTGTGCTCCGCTGCCGTGCCATGCAGATGTACTTTTGGAATTGAGTAACAATGGACAGTGAGCGTGCAGTTCTTACCTCTGCACTTACAACAGGTCAAGTATCTACTCTCCTAGCTCGCGGGGTTGAAGCAAAGCATTATAGCAATACTAAGAGTGGAGAAGAATGCCGTTCTGTTTTTATTTGGGCAGCGAAGCACGCGCGAAAATATGGCGTCTGTCCATCTTTGCAGTTAGTGAAAAATAATTTCCCTGAATGGAGAGGAGAACCATCATCAGATCCATTAGAGGCATTAATAGATGAGTTTCTGAATGATGTGCGTCGGCGATATTTCGCGGCAAAGGTATTAGAGTTAGCACAAGCAGAAAGCAATCCCTCTAACTGGTCAAGGTTAGATGAGATAATGCTAGATGCGGCGAGAGATTTGGCCACGGTAATTCCCTCCGGACAAGTCTCTCGTATTTATTCTGAAATGCATGAGCGTATTGACCAATATGAAATTGAAAAAGAAGAGGGTACATCTGCTGGAATCAAGATGATGATTCCTGTGTTTGATGATCTTACCGGAGGATTCCAGCCTGGAGATGTAATTACTGTGGCGGGATTCTCGGGTCGTGGCAAGAGCTTAACTAGCTCTCACTTTCTAGCAGGAGCAGTCGAGCAGGAGAAAACTGCTCTGTTGATGTCACTAGAGATGAGTGCAAAAGAGATTGCTAGACGCTTCGATACGCTAGCAACTAATTGTAGTCATAAACTATTAAGAGATAAACAGTTATCTGAAGTTGAGGTAGATGCTTGGAGAAAAGCTGCTGATAAATACAAAAATGTGAAAAATGATTTGATCGTAAACGATAAGATGATGAATTGTACAGTCGATCGTGTTTACGCAGAAATTAATAGATATAAGCCTGATATCACTTGTGTAGATTATGTTCAGTTGATGAATGGATCTAAATCTTCTATGGCTAAATGGGAGGGTCTTGTAGAGATCACAAATGAATTGAAGTCAATTGCATTGGCTACTGATTCAGCAATAATTATGGTTTCACAGGATCAGCGGAATTCGGCCAATGAGGGATCTACAGAGGCTAACATGGGAGGATCTATCTCGATTCTTCAAGCGTCTGATTTATATATAGGTATGATGCAAGACGAGGAAATGCGAGCACAGAAAAAATTGAATATTAGATTAATCAAGAATAGACGTGGTGCTCCAAGTGAGGCTAATATGTACTGCAATCCAGAATTTATGGAATTTCATGAGTGGAATGCTGGTGTAAGTAATTTTGAAAAAGGAGCAGTAGTGTAATGGAGGTTATGGAGTTTTCTGAAGCTAGAGAAGTATTTGAAGATTGTTTTGATGCGGGCAATCCGTTAATTAAGAGTAGTGCGTGGCTGCATAATCTAGCTGCTGAGTTATCTAGTGCTCCTGATAAGGATGACATTCAGATTCAAGAGTTAAGAGCTGTTAATAGTTTAATTTTTCATTTTGCAAAGGATATTGGATGGCTATGAATTTTGGTGAAGCAATTCTTCATATGAAGGAGATCGGCGCGAGAGTCGCGCGAGAGGGATGGAATGGAAAGAATATGTGGTTAGCTCTACAAGTACCAGACGAGAATTCTAAGATGACGTTGCCTTATATTTATATGTATACAGCACAAGCAGATTTAGTACCGTGGCTTGCTAGCCAGACAGATATGTTGGCAGAAGATTGGGGAATTGTATGAGCTGGGAATTAGTCGCACAAATAGTTGTATTACTTATTGCAATACGAGTTTTCTTTCCTATCACGGGTCTTAATAAAATTACTTGGAGGAAATCATGAATGTCCAGGAGGAATTAGAGGCAGCGTTTATTGCAGGTGCAAATTTTGCCATTGAGAATACAAATAACTGGGAAGATAATGAATTAGAATTCCCGATTGAGACTGAGATTATGAAAGCTGCCGACAGCTACACAAGCGTTAAGACAGAGGTCAAATAATAGGAGAATAAAATGATCTGTCGTATTTGTGGAAACTTAATGCGGCCAACGGGATCGTGTCACACTTGTCCATGTTGTGGAAGTACTTCTGGATGTGGGAGAGTTAAGTGGAAATTGACAACCCAGTTAGGATCTTGCTTTTCTGGAACAAGGTAGATGTTGGATTAGAAGATCAGTGTTGGAATTGGCTTGCAGCAAGGGATCAAAAAGGATACGGAAATTTTACTTGTGCTCCATATAAAACGAGGAAGGCGCATTTGTTTAGTTGGACATTACATTTTGGCTCAATTCCTGCTGGTCTTCAAGTGGATCATCGTTGCAATAACACTAGCTGTGTTAATCCTAATCATTTACAGTTACTTACAGGCATAAAAAATAATGAAAGATCTAATTCTGCTTCTGCTATAAATAAAAGAAAAACTCATTGTAAATTTTGGCATCCTTTTGATGATGAGAACACTATAATAAAACGTGGCAGAAGATATTGTATTGCTTGTGAAAAAGAAAGAGGCCGGATATGACTTTTATTTGGTTATTAGTCTATGTGGTAGTTTCTAGTGGTGGCAGACATGGAGGATTATTATTTGATCCTATAAATTGGTGGACTGGAACATTAATATTTGCTATTGGTGCAGATGTAGATAACTCTAGTAGGTGATAGAATGGTTATTTTATATATAAATAGTTGGAATTCTAAGTGTGGGGCTTGCGGGCAAGACTGTGATCCATATGAGGAACAGCACGATACTACATTAGGTTATAAACCTGTTTCAAAAGAGGGTTGTCATGCTATCTATACTCATGTATCAACTAATTATGCTGGATTGAATCCTAGTGATATGCGTCCTGATCTTATTTGGCTAGACCCTATGGAGAATATTAAATTATGATTAGTGAGTCTGCACAAAATAGAATGTTTTCTATGGGTTTATGGGCGTGGTTAGAAATTGTTGAGAAAGAGAAAGATAAATTGTCAGATGGTGGGCAAGTAGCATTGAGTTTATTACGTGAAGATTTAGAAAAGCTATCTGTGTCTTCTGATTAATATGATATGGACTTTATTAGAAACTACAAATGAGATTATTGCTGACGGACCAGAGATAAAAACTCCGTCTGGAAAAATTAAAGTAGTAGATATAGATACTGTTGCTAATTGGATTAAAAAATTAATTTATATTACTGAACATCCTGAATATTATGAGAGAGATCCAATAATTATAAAAGATGCTAGAAAATTTCTAGAGTATTTATATGCTTGAGGATCTTTCTTATATAAACTGCAAGGACTTATTGGAGTCAACTGGCATATCCAATATCTCTGAATCTGGTGGTGAGATATCATTTTCTTGTCCTTCAAGTGAGCATTTTCATGGTGATAGATCACCTTCCGCGCGAATGAACTCCCGAACATCTGCATGGTTGTGTCATAACTGTGGCCAAAGAGGAAATGCAATTACTTTTCTTGCTTGGCATAAATCTCTGCCTGAAACTGTAGCTAGGAGATTACTTGAAGAAAGATATGGCGGCGGGGGAATTTCAGCCGGAGTAGGAACTTTAGAAGAAGAGGTTAAAAGAATTATGAATCCAGGAATCGTAGAAGAAGAGAAGAGAATTTCTCCCGACGATTCCTGGCTGCAAGAGTTTGAAGTAAATTGGTTTACTGAAGATTTAGTACCAGGATATAAATATATGATGGATAGAGAATTCTCTCCAGAAATATTATCACAGTGGAATATAGGATATGACAAAATATCAGATCGTATTACTATTCCCATATGGGATACAGATGATAATTTAGTTGGATTCAAGGGTCGTGCTTGGCGCGAGAATACTATTCCAAAGTACATGATACTTGGAGATTATAATAATCAAGCTAGATACAAATTTCAACCTTATAGAAAGTCCCACTATGTATATGGGTTAGATCCTCAGCATAGATCGTCTAAAACATTTAATTATGTATTAGTTGAGGGTGAGCTAAATGTTTTAGCAATGGCACAACATGGATACTATGCGGCAGGAATCGCCGGAAGCGAGTTTTCAGAGAAGCAATGTGAAATTATTAGACAGAGATGTAATGAAGTAACTATATATCTAGATAATGATAAGGCAGGAGAAAAGGGCACGAGAAAGGTAATAGAAATGCTTTCCCCGCATATGCCTATTAAGGTAGTACAGAATGCTCCTGGTGATGCAGCAGATCTAGATACTCATACTATTAGAGAGTTAATGTCATCTGCAGAACCATTATTGCTTCTACAAGCTCAGGGGAAAATCTGATAAAATGTACGTTGAGCAGCTTGGTAGGAAACAGGCCAGTTTCTAGAACTGCGGCTTGTCCTGCGGAATACCGAGAAAGGCGGGAAGGGTCAGTGTGGCTACATGTGGTCCCTGACGTGGCTAGTGGAACATTTTTCCCTCTCGGCACTAGCCGTGCCGAGAGGGACGCTAAAATAAATTCAATTAAAGGATGGGATAAGTGTCCCCCAGCGGAGCCGGTCAATTTGAAAAACACCAGAGCGTTATTAGCGCGAAGCGCAGTAGCACGGACTTCACGCCAGTCAGCTACTTCACCCTGAAGGACGGAGAATCGGCGCGGGTGAGGTTTCTAGAGCAAGGTGAGAATCTTACTTGGGCAATCTCTCACCGTATTAAAACTCCTGGTCTTCAGTGGCCACAAGATGTTATTTGTTTAGATCAAGATGATGAAGGAACTTCTTGTCCTGCTTGCCAGTCAGATATTAAAGAGATTCGTTCTCGTTCTACTAAGGGTTATGTAAATCTAATTTGGAGAGGTACTGAAGAGTCTCCGTATTCTCGCGCTCCAGTTTATAAAAAGAATGATAAAGGTTTTGTTGAGAAGTCAACTAATGGACAGAAAGTTATTGTTGCTTTAGAAGATTCTGTTTGGATGTGGAAGTGCTCAAAGACTGTCTTTGAACAGATTTTAACAAAGGACAAAGTATATAAAGGTGTTATGTCTCGTGATTTCCTGATCAGCAGGAAAGGCGCGGGCTTGGAGAATACTATGTATGCAATTGAGCCTGCAGTGATTGATGGTGGGCCAGAACCTCTTACTGTTGCGGACCAGAATCTCGTGCAAGGTAAGTTTGATGTAGTGAAGCTTACTACTCCTGGTACTTATGAGGAAATGGTGGCTTTGTTAAATGGTCAGGGGAATATCGCGCAAAATAGTCCTCAAGGTTATCAACCAGTAGGTATTGTTCCCGATCAGTCAGATGTTTTCAACGGTGGTCAGCCAATGAGGTCTAGTGCATTTAGTAAATAGATTTTAATATAAGATATTATTATGATTTCTTTTTGTATCGAACCTTTAGGAGCATTTAAGTTTCAAGTTAATAGAGAAGGATGCTTAATTCATTTTTATAGTAGACTTTTAAATTTTTCCTTTCATAAGAAAACAACGGAGTTCAGATTTAGTATTGGAAGATTTGAATTTATTTTTGGTAAACGTGGAATTCATTTATGGTGGGAAGTTCATAAGGGAAATGTAGACAAAGATGGTGAATATCTTTGGGACTGCAGCAAGTTTAATAAGGGAATACATTTTTGGTTTAAGAAAAAATATGGTGGGGGGGATAGTAACCAAAACAAATATATAGAAATAGAGAATGACTGGGTGTACTGGGGATGATTTCACTTCATGTACACAATTCTGATTCAATTCTTGATGGTCTTGGAACTCAGTTACAAAATGCAGAAGTAGCAGCATCATATGGACAGACTGCACTTTCAGAGACTAATCACGGAGTACTTTCAGGATCACTGAAGCATATAAAGGCATGTAATAGAGTAGGTATACTTCCTATATGTGGAATTGAGACGTATTGGCGTCCTAATAGATTAGTAAGAGATAAAGAGTGGAGATTCAGAAAGTGGCATTTTCTTCTTTTAGCTAAAAATTTAAAGGGTTGGCACAATCTTATAAAGATATCTAGCGCTGCATTCGCGGATGGAATGTATCAGTTTCCTTGTATAGACTGGGATTTGATGGAAACTTATCATGAGGGATTGATTGCTAGTACCTCGTGCATTCTTGGTCCTCTTGCATTCTTGATAGAGAATGGAAGTGAATCAGAAGTAGATAGGTGGGTTAAAAGAGCTATATCTATCTTTGGAGAAGATTTATATTTCTCAATTATGCCTCATGATTTCGATAGGCAAAGAGCTGTAAATTTAGAGCTTATTTCATTAGCAAATAAATTTGGAGTACCAATTGTTTATGAGGGTGATTCACATTACCCTAAAAAAGGTTGGGTAGATACTCAAAAGATAGCTATTTTAATTGGTATGAATTCCACAGTAGCTGAGGCCGAGGAAAAGAATAAAAAGAGGATAGAAAATAATGAAGAGATATATGAGCTTTGGCATGATGGTCTTCATATTATGGATGAAAAAGAAGTATGTGAAACCTTTGCGCGAAATCACCCTGATATACCTAGCACAGTGGTCGATGAAGCTGTCAGAAACACTGATTACATTGGTGGCAAAATCGAACCATTCATCATTGACAGATCAACAAAGATGCCACGGGCAGGAAAATCGCCGGGAGATGCAGAGAAACAAGTCATTCAATGGTGTAAAGATGGTCTATCACGTATCGGAAAATTAGGGGATGAAGTATATGAAAAGAGATTAGAGTATGAGCTGGGAGTAATCCGTAATAGGAAGAATTTTGATTATTTGATGTTGGTCGCAGATTGGGTACGATGGCTGAAAAGTGATGAACCATTACCAGGTAAAGAAGATAAAAAGCGTCCTATGCTTCTTACTTGCCGCGGATCTGCTGCTGCATCGATTGTATGCTATTTAACAAATATCACAGCTATTGATCCTATAGCTCATAAATTCAAGTTCGAGCGATTTATTAATCCAGAACGAAAAGGTTTGCCTGATATTGATATTGATTTGCCTAGTCGTAGGCGTGGTGAAGCAAAGGAATATTTAGCAATCAAATATGGTAGAGATAGCATTGCTGACATTATGGCTCAGCAGCACTTTCAGCCGAGAGCTGCATTAAAGGGAGTAACAAAGGTTTTATATGGATTTGATAGTGATGCGTACAAAACGATATCAGAAATATGTCATGATGAATCTGGATTAATAGATGCTGTTCATGATATAGATTTAGAAAAAATGAAATTGAGAATTATTGAGTTAGGTGAATGGGCTAATAGATGGCCTTATGCTTGGGAACAGGCAGTGCGTATGGAGAATGGTGGAGATCCGTGGGTAATGCGTTTAACTAAACATGCGGCAGGTGTAGCTATCACCCCAGGGTTAATCACAGATTATATGGCGACTATTAGGGCTGATGAAAAAGAAGTAGGTTTTAGAACTGCTTGGTCAGAGACTTCAAAAAATTCTATAGTGGAAGAACTGGGAATAATAAAGATTGATGCTCTTGGAATCAATGGTCTTGACCAGCATGAAGCTATTATAGATTTAGTTTATGTTCATACTGGAGAAAAAATAGATATTGATAATCTTCCATGTTTGAAAAATCCTTATGATGTTGATCCTAGAGTTATGGAGTTAGCGCAGACTGGTGTTAATTTGGGGGTTAATCAATTTTCAGGGAATGGGATATCTAACTATCTAAAAAAGTTGCATCCAAATAATATAATTGATTTAACTGCTGCCAATGCTCTTTATAGACCTGGAGGAATGGGCGAGAAGGGACATTTACATTTTGCTGAAAGAAAGAATGGAAGAGAAGAATTTTCTATTCCAGATGCATTAGTAGATACTCTAAGTGATACATATGGAGTGATGGCTTTTCAAGAGCAGGTAATGGAGATATTTCAAGTTTTGATGGGATATTCTGCTGGTAAAGCTGATGATGTGCGTAAGACTATTGATAAGGAAAATAGGGCAAAGAATCAAGCTGGTCGAGCAAAATTAGCTTCTTTAAAGAAAGAATTTATCGAAAAAGCTTCAGAAAAAATTGGTTTAGATGACTCAAATATTATATGGGATGCAATAGTTCCTTGGACTGGATATGGATTCAATAGGCCGCATAGTGGTTGCTATAGCATTCATGCTTATAAGGACTGGTTTCTAAAGAATAAAGGAGCACTAGAGTTTTATACAGTCTTGCTATCAGAATTTAAATCTAAGAAGAAAGCTGAAAAGGAAAGGTTTGTAAAAGCTGCTATCAAAGAGGCAAAGTATTTTGGAGTTAAGATATTACCGCCTGATGTAAATATTTCTAATTCAGAATATACAGCTGATTTTGATAGTAACGCTTTGAGATATGGAATGATAGGTATTAAAGGTATTGCTGAGACTTCTTCTGAACAAGTAATGAAACTTCGGCCGTATTCCTCTCTGGAAGATTTTGATAATAAAATGACATTCAAGTACTCTAAAGTTAACAAAGGACACAAAGAGAAGTTACTAAAAGTTGGAGCACTTGATTCTCTTGGTGGCCGTGCTAATTGGAGCGATAGTGAAAAAGCTGCTGCCGAGATGGAGTTGCTCGGTATGGCGTTATCTGCGGGGGGAACTTTGGGCGAGAATGAGTCCCTAGTAGTTTCTAAAACTCATTCGGAAGAAGAATATAATGAATTGCCCTCTGGTTCTAGTGTAGTAATAGGTGGACAAATATCAGAGAAGAAGTCTACGAAAACAAAGAAAGGGGCGAATCCGGGCCAAGAGATGGGTTTTATAAAGATAAGTTTAGGATTAGATTCATTTCAGTGTACTCTTTTTCCCTCGGCCTGGGCTGCTAACAAATCACTTCTTTATGTAGGAAGTAATGTAATGTGTACTGGGACAAAAGATGATAGAGGGATTAAGGTAAATAGCATGATGAAAGTAGAGGATTGGGCAGCAGAGATGCGTGGAGCACAAGGTTAACCTTCGGTTGAGGAATTGGTGGGGGCATGAATAAATTTTGGAAGTTGATATGGAATTTATCTGAGAAAACTGGGTTAGGATTGGGAAAACATGCGCCATATGTATTTGGTAAAATAATTGGATCAAAAGGCAATATGATCGATTCCACGAGTGATTACGCGAGTGAAATCAATGATTGTTAAATGTGATAAATGCAAATTAAGTTACGATGATTTTGATCATCTTACTTTTTGTCCACATAATAGATTTCCTGCTAGTCCTAGTGTAAAACAATTACAAGATGAAGGAAAACTCAGGCAGGATTCTGGCCCAGAGGGAGATCCACATTGAAAAATCATTGGTATTTTATTACTATTTATGAATGTCCATTATGTTTTAGTTCAAATGAAATAAGAGAAAGACGATATGGGAGAAAGCCTAAGAATTGGAATAAATGTCATGAAATAGTAACAGAATTTCATGGTGATCACTTTTTATGAGCCCTGTCTTAATTGAGAATCTTGATAGAGATATTGAGGTCATAAGAAAGAGACGCGGGAAGCATTCTATACATACTGGTGCTGAAGAACCACCCATTACTAAGATACCTTTAGAGTCTCCTGCTTTAATGAGAATTACTTCCGGCGGAATCCCCCTTGGAAGAATTACCAGAGTTTGGGGAGGACCCGGAGGGGGGAAGTCGCGAATTGCATATTTGATTGCGAAAGCTTCACAAGATCTTAGAGGACCAAACTTTCCTGTTGGTCTAATGGTATGTTGGCATGATATAGAGGCTGTATATAGTAAAGAGTATGCTGAATTTCTTGGGTTAAACATTAATACTCTTCTAATTAGAGAAGGTGATATAATAGAGGATGTTGCACGAGAGCTTCAGTTACTTTTAGGAAGCTGCCATGTTCATATATTGGATTCAGTTTCTGAAGGTAAGCCACAGGATAGATTAAATAAAGATGCTGGTGATTGGGATGTAGGGCTGAAGGTCCGTGTTTGGGAAAAGGCTTTTGAATATATAACAAATGCAATGGACAAGCAAGAAAATGCAATTGTAACGATTGATCACGCTTCTCAGAACTTTAAAACGAAGTCAGAAAAACCCCTTGGCGGTAAGGAGTTAGAACACCAATCTGGATTAAATCTCCAAGTAAAACAAACAAAATGGCTTTATTATGATGATGAAGGGCTATTGCAAACTGAAGATAAATTAAAAGAGAAAGGGATTATTGGGATTGCAGGAATGAAAGAGGCAGACGGGCAGGAAATTGTAGTTAATGTTTCTAGAAGCCGTGTGTGTAGGCCATTCAGAAAAGCTCATCTCAGATTGGATTTAAATACTCACCAATTTGACCATACATTCGAGCTTATGGAGGGTGCAGAATATCTTGATAAGCAGGGGAATGTCGCGCATAGGAGTGGTCAACCAGCAATAGCAGATAGAGGAAAGTCAAAACAAGGTGGCTGGGTTACTCTTCCGTCAGGGCAAAAGTTGCAGGGTGAGAGATCTTTGAGACAAATGATTGATGCTGATAAAGATTTAGCAGATATGATTCGTAAAGCTATGTTAGCAGGAACCTAACTATGACTTGGTGTGGAATAAAAATTGTTCTTCCTGATGAAGATGCTAAAAAATTACTTATATATATTGAAAATCAATTTGAGCTAAAACAGATAGATGAAGATTGGTGCACGCTAAAGAGGCCAGAGGATAATGCTGTTGTAGATTATTATCCAGAGAAAGAACCGCCTGATAGAAAGTCTATGTGGTAGTGAGTAGCGCTATACTTGAAATATTAGATATTGTTTCCTTAGATACAATTGGCTATGGTGAGTATAATGGAACCAGCGATTCTGTGCCGTCTGAATTTGTAATTAACTACAATGAAATTAAAGGACAGAAACCATATTTTTTAGGCTATAAAGATTGTACTTGTGATGTTAAATTCCATCAAAGAGCAATATTATTTAGTAATTACGGTGCTACATTCTATTGGCCTAGCAAGGTTTGTAGGATCTGTAAAGTCATAACTGATATTACGTCTCCATATGAACCTGATTATGGCTATTCACTGCCACCAGAAAGTGAGCTAAAGTTTTGGGATAAATGGCGCACAGAAGGTTGGCCTAAAAATGGAGATCCTAGAAAGCTATGAAAGAATTTACTATTGTAGTGTGTCCTACATGCGAAGAATATGAGTTACCTTCCGGCGCGTTTCGCGCCCGGTGTAGAGGATGCGGACAATATTTCTCTAGAGATGATGAGATTCCTGATTGTGACTTTAATGGTTACTGGTGGAGTAGAAACAAATGGAGTTATCCAATGCAAGGTAAGAAAATCAAGGTGACTACAGTTGAGTAGATATGAATTTATTTGTGTAGCTCCAGAAGTTAGTGGTCCTGGTAGCACAGATGATTTAGATGAGGCATTATTGTTTACTTCTGATTATTATGGTTCTCATTTTGATATATGGGATTCTGTAGATAGAAAATATGTTGATACATATGTAACTCCACAAGAATTACTTGAAATAAAAACTAGATTGAGAAATAAAAAATGAGTGAGTATTTAAACTTTGAAGAGGATGATCATTATCCTGGTAAAACAAAATTAATTGTAGTTGTAAGTAAGAGAACATCTGAACCGCTAGGACAAATTAAATGGTATGGTGCTTGGAGGCAATATACTTTTTGGCCTATGGGTGACACAATCTGGAATAAGCGATGTATGCTAGATATAATTAATCACATAAATAAGTTGATGGATGAAAGAAGATAATAATGCCTTGGGATCATCCTCATATACCTAATCAAGGAAAGTCTGATGAGTGGTGGACTCCTAAATATATTTTTGACAAAATAGATTTGCAATTTGATTTAGATCCGTGTATGCCGGAACAAAAAATTTCTTATATACCTGTTAAGCAATCTTATGATTTTGTTGATGACGGATTATTAAAAGAATGGTTTGGAAGAGTATGGATGAATCCACCATACGGTAGAGAAACAGGTAAATGGATGGAAAAGCTTGCTAAACATGGAAATGGAATTGCCTTGGTGTTTTCTAGAACCGATGTTAAATGGTGGCATTCAACGGTTAGCAACGCTACTGCAATTTGTTTTGTTAGGGGAAGAATCACATTTATTTCTGGTGCTGGACAATCTGCTCCAGGTAATTCTGGGGGACCTTCTGCTTTAATCGCATATGGAAAAGACAATGCCGATGCTATTCGCAGCTCTGGATTAGGAATGACATTGTGGGTATGACAAGAGCAGCACTGTGGGGAAGCCTCAGCGGGATTACGCCCGTGGAGGCAACACTAATATCTGCATATGAAAATGAAGAGAGGAAGATATGGCGGGAGGGATTTAACAATAAAAAAGGGCATACTAGCTTTAATTATTCTAAATTTCCCGGCGATGATCCTGTCGTGTGCGGTAGAGCACAAGTTTACAATTTAATGCGGCCAATAGACCCTAAACCTTTAGATCCTAAAACTAGAATGCTATTTGATTTAGGTACTATGATTGAGCATTTATTTGTCAAGCGTTGGTCTGATTATGGTGTTTTGCTTTCTGCAGATGTAACTGGTGCCGATGATGCACAAACTTATTTTGAAGATCGTGATTGTTGGCTAACTGGCTCGCCAGATGCTATACTGTTGCCTCCATTTTATAATAAATCAACAGTTACAGATGTGAAGACAACTTCACATGAAAAAGTTTTGGCTATGAGACAAAATCCTGAATCAACGATTTATTCACATAAAAAGTATATTAGACAGCTTAAATCTTATATTGCAGAAGCTAATAAAAAATTTTCTCCTACTGTTGTTACATGCGGTATAAGCGGCTTGTTGATAAAAAATGGAAAAGATATCTGCCCAGTTGATCATAATGGTAAATGTAAACCTAGAGTCTTAAAAGTAGAACCTCCTGATGATGGTACATTGTTTTATGCCAGCAGGGAGGAACCTCTTACTTGTACTGCTAGTTATTATGTTTCACTTGATTCTGAGGTAGATAAGATAGGTCGAGAAAGATTGAAAGATTGGCGTGGATATTTTGAAAGAGATGAGATTCCACCGCATGTTCGAGAAGGAGAGAGTGCAAAGTGGTCTGTTGGAGAATGCAAATACTGTAGTGAAAAGCCTCACTGCAAAATAGACTTCAAAGAGAAACGTAAAAAATTATCAGAATCGATGTTAGTAGAGAATGCAAAAAAACTATATCCTTCTTATGATCCTATTAAAATACGAGAGGAAGTTCTAGAGCGGTGGAGTTAAAATGACAGCAATTTTAAATGACCAGCAAGCGACAGCAATTCTTGTCGAGAGTCTATCACGCGGAATTTATGAGCCGGCTGTACCTACTGATGAAAAACAAAGATTGAAAGATGCAACAGATATTGTTGCTGCTGCTCAAGCTGCTTTTAACAACGGTAATAAATCTGACAATGTTAATACTATACTCTTTATTGCTCAGACTGATTTAGCTCCTGAAATCCCTGTTGCTACTCATGCACAAGCTCCTGCTGAGACAGAAATTGTAGATCATATCCACAATGGTCTTGATCTTTCTACTTTAACTGATGGAATTCTAGAAGCATTAATTACAGGTTTAGATGCTTACCCACAAACTGAGAAGGTAGAAGAAGATCGTAAGGCATATGTAGCCGAGAAAGAAAGGCGATCCAATGAACCGGCCCAAGAAATTCAAGAAATCACACCGCAAGCGGAAGCTAGCGCGGATGAGGAAAAAGCCGGAGAAATTACGCCAGCGAGTCCTACGCCAGCAGATGAGGGAGCAGGCGAACGTGCTCAGGCGACTGAAGGACCCAACACCGGAGCAGTTGCGCCAGATGGGGGAGCTGGAGGACAAACTGGAAACACAGATGAAGATGCCGGAGCTTTTGCCAGAGCACAAACTCCAGAGACGCAGCCAGAAGGGAAAGTATCTAAAGCCCCGAAGGTTAAAGAAGATGGAACACGCGATGCAATAATTTCACAGTTGACTCTTCCGGCGGTAAAAGCGCACGGAGTAGATATCACTAAATTAGATTCTGTTCCTACAGAGAAATTACTATATATTGTTGAAAACCCAGATGGACCAAAGGAAGAGTCAACCAAAATGCCAGTAAATGAGAGTGAGGTAGAAGCAGGGGCGATTTCGGCGGATAGAGGTGGAACAAGCATTGGTGGAATTGTTGCTGAGGTAAAAGCTCCTGAGACTGTAGTTACTAAAGCTGATTTGGGATTGAATGTTGAGGAGGAGACTACCGGCGATATTTCCGCCGAGAGAGAGAAGATTGAGAGTTTAGTAACTGGACCTTGCTTAAAAGCTTATGGTCGAGGTAGGAAAGAAATTCCCTCTATTGGAGATAATGAGCTTAGATTTATGGTTCTCAATCCTGATGGAAAAGTTTCTCCAGAGGAATTAGCGCGAGCTAAAGCAATGGATAATCCAGAGTCTGTTGCTGCTGTGAAAGAGTCTCAGATGGCTGTTACTAAAGAGGTTCCGGGTCCTGAATTAGTTGATCATTTTCTTTCTGATGATCAAAGAGAAGAGATAATATTAAAAGAGGAACTACCGCTTACAGAAATAACTCTTCCTAGTGGACAGAAAGTTAAAATTGCCTTACCTGAGTCTATAAATACTGAGGCTATGATTTCTGTTCCGGTGCAAATCTCGCCCGAGAATAATAAAGAATTTTCCCCGGAGAATTTAGCTGGTCCAATTAGAATTAGCGAGGAAGAACAAAAAGATCGTTCTATAGGACAAGCAGCTGCAGAATCAGTAAGTAAACCTCAGCCAGTACAAGCACCTGAAGTAGTTTCTAAACCTGTTACTCAGAGTAATTTTGATAAGTTCTTTGAAGCACAAACTGGAGTTACTGTTACCGATGACAAACTTTCGGCGCAAAATCGCGCGATGGAGATTATTCAAAAAGAGAATTTTCCTACGCCGCCTAATTATAGTGATGAGAATGCTCCTCAATTCCCAATAGATGTTTCTTTGTGTTCTAGAGATGAACTGTTTTCATTACATGCCAGATTCCATGCATATGAGACAAGAATGAACTGGGTTCTGATGCAGCATGAAGATGAAATGAATGATTATATAAAGATGAGAACCTATAGAGAAGCTGTAGTTGCTAAGGAAGTTCCATTTATGGGCGAGGATAATAAGAGAAACACCAATGAGCATCGCGAGGCTCAAGTTCGTGGGGATATAGAAGTATTAGAATTAGGTAAAAAAGAGCATGAGGCTAGAAAGGTTGTTACTGATCTTAAAGTTTTGAGAAATAACTATCATCTTGATTGTGAGCGACTTTCTCGACAGATGAGTAAATATGAAATGGAGAAGTCAGATGCGCCGAGATAGCTTGAAGATATCTGTAAAGGTGGAGGATTTTATAACTGCGCTTGAAAACAAGAGAGAGAGAGAAGATAAAACTTATAAAAATTATTGTATAAGATATAGAAATGAATCTATAAAAAGTTTTAAGAAAACTGCAGACAAACTTAGAAAAATAGCAGATAAAATTGAGAGAGGCTATATTCCTCCAGAAGTAAGTCGTGAAGATTATAATAAGAAAACTAGCTTGAAGATTGCGGTTAATCTTATGAAGATTCCTTCTATGCCAGATGCTGAGTCAATTAATTCTTTAATAAAAGCTTTACAAATTTCTAGTTCAAAAACTATTTCTTTAGATAGATGGGAATATGAAAGCTATTTTTCTGAATGAAAATAGCAGGAGTAGACCCGAGCAGCTCAGTCTGCGGAGTTGCTTTGACAGAAGATCAAAAACTTCTGTTAACCGATGCATGGTTTAAGGATAAAAATAAATCATCATCAGAGAATTTAGTTGGATATTTCTTATGGTTGCAGAATTGGTTAGCATCAACAGCACCAGATGTAGCAGTAATAGAGTTTTTGTCAGTCGTGAGAAATGCAGAAGCCACAAGAAAAATCGCACATTATCAAGCAATCTCAAGTTGCGTATGCAAGTTAAGAGGTTTAATGGTTATAGAAGCAAGAGCCACAAGTGCTAGAAAAGCATCTCTTGGAAGAGGAAACTTATCTAAGAAAGAGTGTTTTGAAATTATAAAGAAGAAATATCCTGATCATAAATTTAAAAGATTTGATAGCTCTGGTGCAGACGAAACAGACGCAGTTGTACTTTCAATTGGTGGAATTACATTGGCTGAGAAATGAATAGCATGAGCGAGAAAGTATTTTGGGAGTATCACAAACTTCGTTGTGAAGAATGTTCTTGCACTCCTGCTGGAGTATGCAAGCTTTGTCCTTTGCATGGGGATGATGAGCCATATGAACCGATGTTACAAAAACGTCAATTAATAATTCCTGGTACAGAGACTTGGCGCGGAGGAGGAACAATGCGCAGAAGAACACCTTAGATTTTGTTATAATTGACGTATGAGCGCTGCTGCTGAGAGTGGATCGGGGGAAGAGTTAGATACTATTTTCCCGCGCAATTCTGCCGCCGAGAATAATGATTCAGAGGCAGAATCTGGCCGAGTGGGAGATATTCCTGTTCCCGGTAGAAGAAGATCAGGATTTGCTGACCCGAGCTGGTGGGATCAACCAAATAAGGATGATCCATCTATAACAAATAGAGAAGCAAAGTCACTATGGGCAAAAGATGCTGTAGGCAGAGGATTGATTGGCGGGGCTAGACCGGGCGCGGGTAGACCAAGAAAAAACAAATCAGTAGCAGAAGTAGTAACAGAAAAATCATCGGAGAAAGCAGAGCGTATTGCAGCGAAGCTTGTAGATCTTGCGCTAAATAACAGAAGTCCTTCTATTAATTTAGGTGCTATTGATAGAATAAATAAATTTGAACAAGATCTTGAGAAAAATATGAGAGATGACGAGAAAGAGCTGCGAAAACTTTCAGGGAAATCATTAGATCAAGCTTTATCTGATGTTTTGGCTGAACATGGGATTGGATATGATATTGATTTACCACCAGATCAGGTAGAAGATGTTAGTTAATAAATTTGAAACAGAATACAAAGCATCAGTTAAAAAGGATTGGTCTAATTATGAAGAATCAGAACCAATAGATGATTTAAGAGAGTGGCAAAAAAGAATGGCATTTGATACAGGATATTATCCTGAAATAATAGAATTTGGTATAGATGTTGCTAATAGTATAATGAAGTCTAAAAATAATTATGGTTTAAAGCTTATTTCAGAATTATCAGATATGTTATTCGGTGAGAATGCTCAATTAAAGCTTAGTACAGAATCTTCTAAAGGCATTGTGACACTAAGAATTGGAAAGTTTAATAATACATTTCTATCAGCTTTAGTATTATGAATAATAAATTATTCTTATATTTAATAGTATTATTATTTACAGTGTATGGTATATGCCAGATAAGTAATCATCAATATAAAGTTGGAATAGCATCTATTTTATTGTGAATAGTAAATTATTTAGTCCTATAATTTCGGCAGGAATATGGCGCAAGAGACAAAACCAAACTTAGATAATATAGATCTATCCCGACTCTCAGAACAAGAGAAAAGGGATCTGATCCTATCCATGCGCCGTATTGGCGGTAAAAAGGGTTCTACAAAGCTGCCTGCACCTACTACTGATGATGAGCTGTGGGATTATATAGCGACAGAAATTGGTGACAAGATTCCGCGAATTGCTGTGTGCGATGATCATGATGCCCCTTTTGATTTTATGAAAGATTATTACTTTGAACGTGAGCGAGCGATACTTGTTATGTCTTCAAGAGAATCTGGGAAGACGCGCGGTACGGCTATCATAAATTATATCTTCGCTGAGACAAAGCCAAATTTGGAGGTCTGTGCCTTCGCTGACATCGAAGCTCAGTCAAACAAATCGTATACTTATATTAAAAACTTTGTGTATACCAGAAATGATAAAGGCGAAAAAGTCCTAAAACCATCTGTTGCTGGTGATCCTTTAAGAAAAGAAACTAACTTTAAAAATGGATCGAAACTTGAAGTAATAATTGGCAGCAAAAGTGGAGTTAACTCTCCGCATCCTCAAAAGGTTCATGCGGATGAGATAGATCTTATGGATGAAGAGATATTCTTTGAGTCAAGATCTATGAGTAGTTCAAAGACTTTGCCTGATGGAACTGTAATTAAAGCACAAGATATTGCTACTTCAACTCGTAAGTCTAATAAAGGGCTTATGCAGAAGATTGTTAATGAAGTAGAGAGTGCCAAAAAACACGGTTTGAAACCACCTTGGAGAATCTACCGTAGCTGTGTTTTCGAGACAGCTCAAGAGACACCAAATTGCAGAACTGCCCCTAAAGATAAAAGAGAAGCAAGATTAAAAGAACTTGGAAAAGATCCTTGTGAACTATGTGAATGTGATAAAGTCGCTAAAGGTGAGTGGGCAGAGAATGTGCCTAGAACTTTAGATACAATTTGTAAAGGTAAGTTCTTTAGATCTAGGGGCTGGATGAGATATGATGATATTGTTGGAAAGTTTACACAAAATAGTCCGCAAGTATGGGTTGCGCAGATGGAATGTAGAAGGCCAATGGCGGATGGTCTTTATTTGCCAACTTTTTCTCGTGAAAGGCACGCAATAAGAAACTATGAACCTAGACCTGAGTTTGGATTAATTTGGTTAGGTTGTGATTGGGGCGGTGCAGAAGCATCTTTTGTTGTGTGGATTCAGGGGCCATTGCACCAGCCTATTCAAGTTAATAATACTATTGGAACTAAGACTGTTATTCCGCAAGGTGCTTTTGTTGCATTCAAGGAGCTTAATGAGGTTGCAATGGGTGCAACTCGTTTAGCTGATAAAGTTGTTAGACAAGAGATTCAATACAAAAATAGATTTGGTGGAGGATGGAGAGTAAAGGCTAGATTTGCTGATATGGCGGGAAGACAACAGCGTGAGGATTGGAGAGAGCACAATCCTCCATTAAGAACTGTTTGGTATATTTCGCGCGACTTTGAGCCGACAGTTGATTGCTTACAAGCTTTAGTAGCAGACAATTTTTTATATGTAGATGATCAAAATTGTCCTGCATTGTGTGATGATTTTGAGAGTTGGCGGCAGAAGGATGGAAAAGAGGTTCACGACTCATCGAGCCACGGACCAGCGAGCGCACGTTATTGCTTGAAGAATGTAACTACTATAATGAAACGCCATCAAAATGTATCTACTCGGGTAGCGCTGCAGCCGGTGGTCGTTCAGCGGGATTCCGCGCAAAATGTCCCCGGTGCTCTAGCAGCAGTTGGTGTATCCTCTCCTGGTGATGGGAATATGTATGCCTCAGAAAATTGGCGTCAGACACTCGGCGCGCCTGTTGGCGCTGGGGACATGAGTAGGAGAGGAAAGGAACCTTGGCAGCCGTGAAATTTCCTAGTAAATCTTCTGATGTAGACAAGATTAGAAAGAAGTTAACTTACTCTGCACATTCTCGCTGCCCGTGTGGATCTGGTTTAGCATATGGAAAGATGACTAAATCTAATAATCCTGTTGAAGGATATTGGGATTGTGCAGCTATACTAGATGGTACTGCTGATAAAAACGTTCAGCATACCGCAAGATTACCATTTACTTTTTATGAAATTAAGTCAGAGAATCAGCCTTCTGCGAATGGAGCTACGACTAGGCCATGAATACTTTACCTATGCCAAATGATAAAACTAAAATTGATTTTGGTAAAATAAATAAGTCTACAGTTAATCCAATGCCAGATAAGCGTCGAGAGATGTATTTACAGCGTATAAAACAGGCATCGGAAATGAGTAGTGGTGGCAAACTTACAGATATATTCGTTAGAGATTTTAGATGGCAGTCATGAAAAATATATATTATCCTTGGGATGATTTAGATTATATGATTGAGGAAATGAAAATGAAACCTTATGATTGGGAAACTTTAGGCGATTTTCCTCCTGTAAAATGGAAAGACGGAAGTACATTTGAGATTGTAACATCAGATGGTGGAAAACCACATAATCATGTATCACGTGAAGATAAAACTGAATTGATGGACGTAGATATATGGCGTGAAGCTAAAAAAGTTTATCAGCTATCAGAAGATTCTACGGCAGCAAAGTTAGCCGAGATAGATAACAAATAAGTGCCTAATAGAATTATTTATCCTCCTGGATTTGACTTAATTAGAACAATTCAGAAAATGTCTGAATTAATTAAGAGCAATGAAGAAGCAGATTTAAGAATCAGGAGAAGAGAAGAAGCAGGAGCAAAATTTCGGCCGAGAGTGACATAAGTGCCTAATAAAAAAGACGAACGTTCTGAATTACAGCGTCTTAGCGGTAAAGAGATGCAGACGCCTGATTCAGAACGGGCGCGTAGAGAAACACAAGAAAGTTATTCCAAGCCTGGAGAAGCTGAAACTTATTCAGAAAAAGGATTTCAAAAACGTTCTGAAGGTAACAGGCTTACCTTTAATCCCCTCTCAATTGATGAGTTTCCACAGGGAAGTCCAGAAGAAGAGAGAGAACTTGAAATAAACACTGATAAAGGTGTTGCTCAAAGATTAAGGGAAGCTCGCGCGATTGGTCCCTCTGTTCGGCAGCAGACTCAGGCCGAGATCCTAAATCTTGTTCTTCTTCATAGAGAGTTAGGTGGTAATCCATTCAGTGTAAGAAGATTACCTTTCTCCATTATGCGTGATATGGCTGCTGATCCTACTATTGCATTTGCTTTTTACTATATAGAAACTCCATTAATTAATGCTTCATGGAGCGTGAATTCAGAAGATGCTCAATTAGCTGCTGCAGTTGATTCAGCATTGCGACCTATAAATTCAGATTTGATTGAGAAGTTCTGTACGAGTTTACAAATGGGTTATCAGCCTATGGTAAAACGTTTTAAACTTGGTAAACTTGGTGGAGTTTATAGAGATAAGTCTTCTGAAACTCCAGAGAAAGATCTTGATATATGGCCATCTAATAATGTAGATGCATTGATGTGGAAGACATTTCTCGCACTGCCTCCAGAGAATTGTTTGCCAAGATGGAATGAACAAGGAAACTTTAATGGTTTTATGTATTCACCTGTTCCTATTCCTAATCCTATGATGCTTGGTGTTGCTCAGACATATGGTCCACAAGTTCTTAGTGGATATCCAATTCCTCTTGAGTGGAGTATGTGGATAGTTAATGAGAGAGCACGCAATTATGGATCTCTTTATGGATCTCCTCGGAGTAGAAGGGCATATAGATTTTGGTGGAGCTTTTGGTATCGGTGGGCACTTGCAGATAGAAGCTTTGAGAATAAGGCAGATCCTGCAAAAATTATTTATTTTCCTACAGAGGTAGCAGAGGCATTAGATGCAAATAATGCTGAAACTGAAACTGTTTATAATCTTCAGCAGAAAGCTATTCAAATAGGAAATAGCATTAGGTCAGGAACTACTGTTGCTTTTCCTGGTGATTTTATGGTTGGTGAGGATGGTAAAACTCTCAATACTCGTAAGTGGGATGCTAAATATATGGAGGGTGGAGAGAACTTTTCTCTATTAGACCAGAGCTTTACAACATTAAAGATAATGATGATCCAAGCGTGTTTCCTCCCAGAACAAGCTTTTGTTGACGCAACTGTGGCTGGACAGACATCTAGTCAGAGATATGTTGCAGCACAGATGGGTGAGATTTATCAGGAATCACAACAGCTTCTTTCTAATCAATATGATGAATATATTAATAAGTATATGATACCTGAATTTATTGCAGCTAATTTCCCTGACAAAATAAATGTACCCTGCAAGCGAGCAACTAGAGCTTATGGCTCCCAGAATTCAGAACTTGTCAAACAAATTATAACTCTTCTAGGGCAGAAAAATCCAGAGGAGATTCCAGTAGATATGAGAGAACTTCTTAGGCAAAACGGGATTCCTCTCACCACTGAAGCTCAACAGAAACATCTGGAAGAGAAGAAAAAAGAAGAAGCAAAAGAAAATGCTAAACCTCCTGTTATGGCACCTACTAAGAAAGAAGGAATGGCAGGGGAAAATGCGGGGATAGAAAAAACTGAGACTGGAGAGCATGTGTATTTCCAGCCAGGAGGAGAGATTTATTTAGGTGCTGAATCTTTAAGTAGACATTATGATGCTAAGTCTTTCTTTTCTTCTTTGCCCAAAATCCCCCCTTATGAAGATGCAGCAGTAAAGACTGCAGCTTTACAGATGAGAAAACTGCTGATGGATCGGTATCGTAATCAGCTTACTTCTTTTGCAAATCAAATTCGTAATAAAACTGTGTTGAAATTAGCTGAACCTGAACAGGTAGAACCATCCAAGCCGGGATTAGGCGCAGGGCACGCGAAAATAGCTGCAGCGGGGGCTGTGGCAGCATGGCTCAGCGATCAGAGCAAATCCCTGCCAGCAGTGTCCTTGAGCATCAAGGAAATTCTCAGTAGGATTGCAGGGGCGGCAGGGCGGCGGGAATTGAAATTAGCAACTCTTGACCCCGGTGTATTTAATCCATCTACTCTAAAAGACTGGGTAGAGAAGTATGCAGAAGAAAATCTGAGTTTGATGGATCATACGACTCAAGATGTGTTTAAAGACTTCTTAGAAAAACAGCTACAGGAAAATTCACATCCAGATGTTGTAGCACAAGCATTAGAAGATCATTTTGCTGAAATGCCTATGACTTATTCCACTCGCGCCGTTCGCGCCCAGACAAGAGATGCATATAATAAAGGTATGTTACAGGCAGGAATTGACGCGGGAATAGATCAAGTAATTGCGCATGATGCTTCTGATGGTACAAATCTTAATACTGACAAACGTTGTATTAATCGTAATGCTAAAGTTTATAGCTTGTCTGATGCTATGAAGGAGGTAACTAATTCACATCCAAATTGCACTTTACATTTCAGTTACTTAACAACCTCTAATTTGTCAGTAGAGATAACAGACGATATCCCAGAGAGCTTGGAGTTGTCCGGAAACATGCAAGCAGGATATGATGTGAATACAGAAACTCTTTATATAAAACCAGAAGCATCAATTAGTGAACAGAAATTTATACTAGCATTAAGTGAGAAATTAAAATATGCCTGAAACTAAATTCAAAGCAAACGATCAGTATATTATTACTTATGAGGATATTACATCACAAAATAGAATTCGTAAGTATACAACTTGTTATACAGATGAACAGAGTAAACATTATTTAATGAAATGCTTAGAACGTCATGGAAGAGGATGCAATGCAAGGATTGTTCCAGCTAGGCAGTTAACGGCTGATTAATATGCGACTAGAAAATGATAAGGGGAATATTTTGTCTAAAGAATTAAATTTAGTTGAGGATAACAAATATAAAGAATTAGTCTTAAAAGCTAAAAAAGAAAAAGAAGAATTTCTCAGCAAGCAACCTCTAATTTTTCCTGGTGGATGAGCGATCCAATACATTGTCCTCATTGTGGACGTAAGTTATATGAACCTGACTGGGTAGATAGAAATAAATTATTAAATATTATAATGCCTTTTTATGTAAAAGGTAAAACTAAATACCAGCCAAGTACTCTGAATGGAGTTGTGATTAGAGGGTCTGATTCAAAGATTATATATAATATGATAAATAAAAGGGTAAAAAAAATTAAGGGTAAATCTGCAGAAAGAATTCTTCTGAAAGCTGGGTTAGATCACACGATGTTATATGACTAAATTAAAATATAAACTTGAGCCAGGAGAAATCTATGAAGATGCTATTAAAAGATCATTATTTATAGATAAGATTGATATAAGAAATAGTTTAGGAAGAGAGATACAAGGTAGTTTAAATGATGAAACACCTTATTCTTGTACTCTAAAAATGTGGGAGGAAATTTGGCGCGATAAGGTCCCTCCAATTCCTTTATCACAAAATAAAATTGGATAGAAAGGAAATAGATGGAAACTCAGCCTAAAGTCTCAGTAGGTATTACATCAATTCTTGGTTGGCTCTCCGCGCTTGGAGCGCTGGCACCAGCAATTGTTAAGGCAGTTGAAACAGGAGCAACAGATTTTAATGGTCCTGAAAAGTATTTAGCTATATTTGGTATTGCTTCTGGTTTGGTTACTCAGATTGCTAGATATTTTCAGGCACATAAGTTGATTAGTGTTAGCTCTATTAATAATTCTATTTCTTCGGCGCAAATCGCGCCGAGTGGTTTTGAGGTTGGTACTCCTAATGTAATATTAAGACCAGAATCAGCTATTAAACCTGATGGGCCGGGGAATATTTCGCCTGCGCCGATTTCTGCCACTGAAGTTAATGTAGCTGGAGCGTAAATATGGCGATTGCTTCTAAAAAACCTAAATCTAGTGATACTAATATTTATACAAAGCACCGTGGTAGAAAAAATATAGCTTATGATATAGTAATACCCGGTGCTTCACCTGAACGAGAGTATCGTATGTTCTCAGTTCCTGAGAAATGGACTCCAAATGAGGTTATGGAGTATATGCGCACTCACTTAATAAAAGTAGGATGAAGATATGGAGCTTTCTCAGAGAGGTGTAGAATTCATAGCTCCATTCGAGAATATCTACGAAAGTAGATATTGTCCATTCTATGATCCTTATGGAAAGGTTTACACTCGCGCGTTTGGGGAAACTGATTGGTCTGGAAACTTTGGCGGAAAGTGTATTTCTCACGCAGAGGCTTTAGCTAATTTAAAGTCTGAGTTTGATAGAAGTTATGCTCCTGCTATCAATAATCTGAATGTATCTTTAAATGAAAATCAGTTCATTGCTTTAGCTGATGCAGTATGGAACTTAGGCCCTGGTTCAATGGAGTGGGATATTGGGCGAGAGTTGCGCGCAGGAAATTTTCATCAAGCAGCATTAGACTTACTTCAATATGATACTGCTGGTGGAGTTGTATTGCCAGGGCTAGCCGCGCGCAGGAGAGCAGAGTACAATCTTTTTATGACTCCTGTAAAGAAATCTTCCCCGTCAAATCCTCTTGATGTTCTATATCCAAATGAACGTAGAGTGGTAAATTCATTTCTCGCCTATAGAAAGCACCCTAAGCTCCATCGTCATGGGTTGAGAGTGACAAAAGAACAGATGATTAATTTCAGAGGAAATATATTTGATGCTGCAACTTATGGCAGATTAAAGAGCGGCCAGAAAACTGCTAATGGATGGAATATTAGAAATCGTAAAGCAAGATATGAGCTATTGAGAAAGTATACTACATGAGTTATAGTGGTCCTGGAGAATATGAACATTATAAAGGTGGCAAATATAAAGTGTATGGAATAGGTTTGCATGAGAGTGAGTTATATCAAGTAGTTGTTTATGAACCATTAATTTCTGGTTCAAAGCTGGATGGTTCTCCTGTTAAATTCTGGATTAGACCACTAGAAAATTTTAATCAAGATATCCCAGTTGAGAATGAACCTGAAATAGTGAGCTTAAAACCAAGGTTTAGAAAATTAATTAAAAGCTTAGGAGAATAACAGTGTCGTTTGAATTTAAACCGAATGCGGGAACAGTATCACAATTAGAATCTGAGCTTAACGGTTTACCTGCTCATGAAAGAGAAGAATTTGTATTAGGAGAAGTAAAGAAAGCTATTGATCATATTGTTACAGCTTTAGGAGGATATTTAAGTTTAAGTTGTAATGGGAATATTAATCCTGTTGCTGGTGAAACTGGTGATTTAGTTAATATATATATTACTTCTTTACCTGTTCCTCCTTCCGCTCCTGTCGCTGCCCCGTTGCCGCCGCAGGAAGGGCTCGAAACTCCGGCAGCAGAAACCGCGCCAGAAAATACAGAAATTCCCACCGCACCAGTTTCCCCAACCGAACCTGTAATAGCCCCAACAAATCCAGAATCGACTGCTCCACTGACTCCGCAAGGACTGGTAGAAGCATCGCAGGTAGAAGTCCCTGTAGTAGTCCCTGCTGCTGCTGGTGGGGAAGTACCCTCGCCTGAAGCTCCTGGTGTAGAAACTATTCCACAGGGAGAAGTTACTTCATTCACTTAAGGGAGAAAATGTGCCGAAAAGTAATAAAGAATTATCCCCGGAAGAAGGAAAATAAAAGAGATGTAGCATGACGACAGTGCCTAACTCAGTATTGCTGTGTTTTGGTGCAGCTAAGAATTTAGCTAAATATAGAGATCCATATCAATTTGGAGCAGGACATCCTTATCCAGGTTATATAGATGGAATTAAGTCTAATACAAAAAATTATGATTGCTCTAGCTGGGTATCAGATATTCTTAGGCATGGATTGTTGCTAGATTCTTCTGTAGCTTTAGATACTGCTGAGTTTTTAAATTGGGGAGAGGCGGGCGAAGGTGAGTTTATGACTGTATGGGTTATTAATGGTCCTGAATTACAACACTGTTTCTTGGAGTTTAAGATTCTAGGTGAAGAACAATTTAGATGGTCAATGGCTGCGCATACAGGGACAATCTGTGGATGGTATAAAGAAGTTTCTACTAAGGGTTATTCACCACGGAGAAGAAAATGATATATATTATATTGGCACAAGGAATTATAGATTGTATATTAGTAGCAACAATTAAAAATATAAAAAGAGATATTAAACATGAGTCTAATAGACATATGGTATTAAAATAATGCCTGATCGTGAGGCGATAGACCGCGGATTTGATTTTGAGACGCGAGTAGCTAATCAATTATCAGGATCATTGCAGCCAGGATCAGGTAATAAGTTTTTCGCAAAGTCTGATGTAGCGGCAAATGGGCTTATGACAAGTTGCAAATCTCAGCAGAAGTTTACTTGGTCAGAAATACAATCTTACTTGAGAGAGGCTATTGATTTAGCTTTTCAAACTGGAGATATTCCTACTCTTGCGGTAGAGGATGCAGGTACGAATAGCGAACTAATTGTAATGAGATTAAGTGATTTCGCAAAAGCTCTCAAAGAGGTCAAGATACCTGAGTCTTTTCAAAGTAAAGGTCTTGAAAAAAGTGAGTCAGCAAAAACTCCGATTCTCCTACGATAGGAAATAAATGTTACCAATTCTATTATTGTTATTATTACTTATTTTGGTAGGTGCAGGATTTGCTATCCATGTATCATGGATAGTATTTTTAGTTGTATTGATTCTGTCAATTTTATCTTATGCTGGTGGACTAAGATTTTAGCTTTTCAATTTCTCAGTGAACAAGTATTTGGAGACAGTTATTTAGAACTGTTAACTCTTGCTATATTAATATCTGCATTTGTAACTGCATATAAACATATAGAGTGTCACGAAGATGGTTGTCATAGACTAGGAAAATTTCCTCATGGGCATCTTAAATTATGTAAGATTCACCATCCATTAGTCACTGGCGATACGCAAAAAGATATTCAAAATGTAACTGAAAATTTGAAATCTGAAAATTCCCCAAACTGAAATTTTGAAAACATTGTGCTACAAAATACTGATATAAAACCAATTTTTGAATGCCCACGTCGTATTGAGAGATATGCAATAGCAGTTAGAAAAATGAGCCGTATTCAATTAAGTGATTATATTGATGCAGCTCTTGATCCTGAAAATAATCTTATTATGAATGACAGTGAAGAAATTATTCCTGTAGAAGATTATTGGGATAATAGTGGGTGTTGCTCTTATTGCGGATCTATGAAACCGGATGATTTATTTTCTGCCATATCTGTTGGCGCTGAGATTGGTCCTACAGACAAGAATTACAAGATATATGTCCACGGTGGTAGTAAAATTACTCGTGGTGGCGCAAAAGCAATTTACGATGGAAAATTTTATATGTTACACTTAAATCGTAACAATTCTGATAAATTACATAAACTAATTGAGGATAAACAAGTTAAAATTGGTTATCCAGGATATTTCTATAATGGTCTATGGCTAGCAAAATAAAAACAAAAAATACTGTTGTGCTACAGATTAGTTGTTGAATACCATTTATTAATTTCAGGGGTATTAAAAGGAAGATTGATTCCTTTTCTAGGTATTTCTGGATTAACTTCACAAGTTATTTGAGGAACTGTGAATATAGTCTTTTTACCGCAACTAGGACAAGTATGTTCATAAGTACCTGGTGTAAATACCATCATATTAGGTATATTATGTTCGAGTGACATACATGGTTTGGGAGCATCTGTAATTTTTTTAATCATATCTCTATTCCAGTAGCTTTTGACTCAAAGGATTTCCATCGGCGCTTCTCGCGCCGAAGCTCTTGTTTCTTATAATCTCCAACTCCCATACAATTACAATTTATGTGCCAATTCATAATTTTATGAGTCATATTTTCGATATCTATTCCAGACCCAAAACGAAGAATTTTGATACGACGATTTAAGATTCTTTCTCTATGATGTCTTCTCACACTTCTACGATTATTTTTCATAAAGTCTCCTAGTTATTAGTAAACCTATAGGAGTCGATCCCTATAGGTGTTTCTGGTTAGGAAAGCTTGTCTTTTCATTTTGGTCCTAAGAGCAAAACCCTTGCGACTAAATCAAGAGGAGAGATTTTTCTATACCGATCTTCTAGCTCGTACAGAGTACCACTCTGTATCTGAGATACTATAGCATCAGAAGAAAGATGTCAAGCAATCTTTATTAGGCAAAGAAAAAGGGCCACCTTTTCAGGTGACCCCCTTTCTCGGAGAGACAACGAGCAGGTCTGCTGAGGACCTAATGCAACAGCACCTATATCATATCAAACGCTAGGCGTCGGCGGTGTGGGACCTTCAACAGGCAGTGCTTCGGGGGATGTAACGGGGGGAGTGGTTTCTACAGGGGCTTCACTCGGCGCGACTTCTGCCGGAGGGACCGTTTCAACAGGTGGCGTAGTCACGGAAGTTTCGACCACGGGGCTTTCGCCTACTGGCGTAGGTTCAGTAACGGGTGCTGTTTCTACTGGAGCTTCGGTGACGGGGGTTTCAACCGGCGGGGATTCGGCCGGTGGTGTCACAGGAGACGCAGGGACTAATTCCTTAGCTTTTTCTACTACTGGGGCAAGGGATTCCTGCACCTTCTGAATTGCAGCTAATTCTGCCTTATTCGTGGCCAGTTCCGCTGAATCTGCAGAGAGGGTAGCCTGCGCGGAAGTAAGTTCAGATTCCCTAGTAGTTAGATTAGTCTGAAGAGTAGTAATCTCAGTTGCAAGCTTCGGTACTACTTCGGCGAGAGTTGTCTCCTCTACTCCGAGCTGTTCTGCTAATGTAGTCAACTTGTCCAACCTTTCAATTATTTCTTTTAAGTTATTGTTTATTTCAGTTTGCGAAGCATAGAAGTTATGAACAACTCTTTCTATGTAATACTCGAATTCTTCGCCCTCTTTTCTCTCAAAATCATGAGACATTATCCTCTGGCACCTCCAATTATATTTTCTGTCTCAAATGGCAAAGGGTGATCTGAAACTTTTTTACCTTCAATTCTGAGAAGTCTATCAGCCCACGGTGGTAAAGAAGTTCTCTTATAGCCGAAGATTTGAGTCCATTCCTTCCCAACTTCCTTGATTGATATATATCCTTGATCTGCAAGTTCAAATGGATTTTTTAACTCACCGTATTGTAGTAAATTATGTCTAGTTTGTGCCAGACCAAACCACTTAGGCCAGACAAAGTTTGCCAACTCAGCGCCATTAGGGGCTTTATATCCTGCTGACTCTAGAGGATCGGCAACCTCTACGATATAAGTTTTATTATCATGCTCTACAGTTCTAACTTCATTTTCTGACTCCACATGAGGATCTACGACCATCTCCAAAAGCTCATGTGAAGCTACTTCAGATACAGCAACGTCATCTTCTCTTGCCTCTTTTACAGTACAATATGATACTGGGATATTAGTACCGTTCTCATCTTCATGAAATCCTAATGCTCCCTTTACTGAAGTATCATCTAAAAAAATCAAGTTATAAGCTCCGGCAGGAGGCGCGCCGGAGGTAAGCTCTTTAACTTCTATAGGCTTACAGTATCCATGCTCTACCCAAGGAGACTCATTGAATTCGCCTGCTTGATGCTGTAGTGCTTCTACTAATTGTGATAATTCACTCGGGCGAAGAACTCCCGGTGAAGTCTTGTTCTCAATCATTACGACTTGTGCCATTAGACTCCTTTACTAAAACTTTTTTTATGTCACTTAAAATCCCTTCAAGCCCTGTAACCCTATCTTCTAATTTTGCCTTCTCAGGATCAACACAATCTGGTTGGCCAGTAATACGATCAAATGTTTGAGCAGCTTTTACTGCATTATGAAAAGAGTCTAATAATTCTTTTAGCTGAGTTGGATCTAATTTTATTGTTCCTTTAGATGGAGATTTAGTTGGTTCCCAAGGTTCCCGAGTTTTCCACTGATCATAATTCGGCCTAGGGATAAATGGATCATATTCTCGCATCACTGCAGATGTAAAACACATTTAAATTCTCCTTTTACTTTTTCACTCTACATCCGCCCAAATTGCCCCTGATTCAATTTCCCCCGATACAATTTTCATGTATATAGCTTCTTTGAACTTAACAGGGGTTGGGTCCATAAATGATTTACTTTCTTTAGCAGTAAAATAAATAGGACCAGCTATTGGTTTACCTTCTGCTTTTTCTGCATTGTCATAAAAAATAACTTCAGCAGCACCTTTGGATTTTAAGCTATATCCAAAGAAGTTGCCACCTTTATATTTTCCTAATTCACTAACTTTTTCTACTGCTTCATGTTTTCCTGTAACTGGATTATATTCATAGTTAATAGTTTTTGTTTCAATCAATGTTTCTGGAATTATCCCAGAAGAAGTTGGGGTAATATAAGTTTCTAGCCCCATTATGTGGCTCCTTTCTACAGCTTCTTCTCCCACGTAGAATGGGACTTCTAATTCTCTACCTATGATTGGATTAGGCATTATAAATCACCGTATCTGAGAACTTTTGGCGATTTCCTGCCGGATATAAATCATTCTACTTCAACTACCGATTCTAAAGCTTCTAGATTAAGAAGAATCTGCTGACTTTTTCCTTCATTTCCTGCTGCATCTCTACCTCTAGTAGTGCAAGCTAGTAAACTACCTTCAGATTCTTTAGCTGTTTTTGCTTTTTCCTTAAATTCAGTTAAAGTATTTGGAACAATTATACGGTTGTTTTCAACATCTCCTGGAGAACCGTAAGACATTGTATAATATCTTAAGGCCACAGTTTTAGTATTCTGTTACTTGGCTTATCTCAGAAACAGCAAGAATATATTTCTCTGCAGTAGAGTTTCCCATAGTGACTCCAGCAGGACCTTCAGTATTTGCAGCTAATTCAAATTCAAGTAAACCAGATTCTTCCTTCACAGTTGTTTTAGCTTTTTCCAGAAGATGAGTAAGCGTTGCAGTTACTCCACCAACAGATGTAGCATAAATCTTTTCTACATTACCAGGCATTGCGAAGTTCTTTGTGCGGATGATTAAGCGATTCGCCATTTATTTGAAACCTTCCATGAAAGTATTTCTTTTTCTATTGCGCCAATTCTGGCGCGGCATATGCGCTGGTTAGTATATCAAGGAACCGGGGAGAATTTCGCGCGATTCTGGTCCCTTGGTGATAGATAGAGAGAGCCCTCAGTGCCCCCGGCGCGACTCGAACGCGCGTCCCAGCCTTAGAAGGGCTGTGCTAATTCCGCTCAGCTACGGAGGCATACAAATTGTAGACGATAATGTGATGTTTTAGGGCAATATTATTGGTATTTCATCTTGTTCTGCAAATTTTCTACTAATACTATTAAATCCTTCACAACCTTCATAATCACAATCTTTTCCCATTCTACATCTTACAACAACTCTTTCTCTTTTATTTCTTAACTCATCAACAGTAATGCCGCATCTTTCAGCATAACCTTTCTCAAATTTTTCTGTTCTTTTTAATAGTTTTTTATTCATACTGTTATTGATGGTATATCAGGAGACTCAAGCTCAATTATCTGAGCACTATATCCATGTCCTAATCTCTTTACTCTAGCTTGATCTTCTAACTTATTTTTTAATAATTCAGCATTATCTATACCAGTTACAGGACCATAAGCATTGACTTCAGCGAACGGATAAAAAGTTTGAACAATAAATTTTTTCTTATCAAACACAGTATCTTCTTTTTTTTTATTTCTATGATTGTTCATTTCGATAACTGCATGTCTATATGCTTCTTCTTTACTAGAAGCAGTGTGAACACTTAAACGTGTCTTTAAATTAATATCATTAACTCCATAACGATTCTCTATTAAATGTAATTCTGCGCACCATTTTCTTGCACCTTCTAGATCATTATAATAATTTATCTCAATCTCATAAGTTTTGTTCATAGATGGATCATATTTTTTATCTTTACTCATTTAATAGTTCCTAGTTGGTGAGATATTGCGAGGAGAATTTTGGCCTGGAGGAGATATAGCATTATCTTTCCCTCCCGGAATCTTCTCCGTATAAATCTTCCCATGCAACAAAATTAGTAGAAGCTTGAATTATAGCACCTTGAGCCATCATTAAATCACCTTCAGTACATTTATCTGGAAGATTAATTGTTATAATATTGCACATTTAAGTACCATCAATTCCACAGTTACTGCACCTTAACATTGAGCCAGACTCATTCCATATCATAATATGGTTACATATTTTGTGTACCATAGCTCCGCAAGAAATACAAACTTGTAACTCCCATTGATCAACATCAACTACTTTCATTACAGTATGTTTACAGACACTAAAGTCATAGCAAGACCAATTTCTATGATTGATTAAATTATCAGAAGAATGTGCTATATCTATTTCAAAATCAGACGGCCAAGGAAAATTATTTTCCATTATTTATTTTCTCCGATATATTTTGTAGTATTTACCCAATCTTGAATATCTTGAATAAAATCATTTGGATCACAAATATGCAGATAATCTACATCATCATCTCTATCAACTTCATTAGGCATTACGCCATTTGAGTATCTATAAAGATGGCAGCAAGCGGTGGGATATCCAGCCCAATGTATCACCATATCTGGAGGATGCAAAACACCATTTTTATCTGGATTAGTTAAATCATCTGGCACATTCATTCTCTGGTTTTTCTAAATCTTCGCAAAATGTCATTGGGATTTGATCTAATATATTATCTAGAATTGCTATTAGCCATTTATTCATAAGGGCAAGTTCATTCTGGATTCTTTATATAAATCTGGTCGTAAATCATCTTCTTCTACTATTTCAATTATTGGTTCACATGAATAACGAGAAATTTCTTTAGATAAATCTGCAAGGTATCTAATTGTGTGAATTTCATCATCTGAGATATCTTTAATTAAAATATATGTAGTATCGTCACATCCAATAATCTTAATAATATATGATTTCATTTATTTTTTTTTATGTCCTAGTTGGTGAAATGTTACGAGGAGAATTTGGCATGGGAGGAGAAATAGTATAATCTTTCTCAAATTTTTCTGCCTTGTGTATATTATTCATAGGTGTAAATATCTCGGACTAGACTCTATAACTTTGCCAGCATAGTTACCAATATCTTCTTCAACTTCACCTTTATTGATCTTCATAAGAGCCTTCCACATTTCTTGATAATCTTTTAGCATCTTATTGTGATATATACATCTATCACCATCTTCACAAGCACACATTATAAATAATATCCTTTCTCCCGTTCCTCATCAGTCCTAGACTCCATGAAGCAAGTGTTGTAAATATCGGGAATTAAAGTTTTATCTCTAAATGCTTTAGACATATCCTTCCAACTGCCATCTGATAATTCAACTTGTAATTCTCTAATAAACTCTGAAGTAGCATCACCTTCTGGGAAATATACTACTACCTCGCCGATTCCTGCTGTGTTGAATTTACTTGAAACCCCATGAATTGGTTTATTTATGTATCTAACATTCATTTTAATACCATTCATCGAATACTTTAAGCCATAGTTCATATAATTCTTTTTCTGCCAGTTCACGGCTTGTATCACAGCTCTCTGCCCAATCAATTATATGCTCTGAATCTCCAACAGCTTTCAAAAAAGAATGTATTCTGTCAGCCTCTTCTTGTATTCTAAATGATTGATAATTCCAATTTCCTCCACTCATTTTTTATCTTCTCCAATGTATTTTGCAGTGTTTATCCAAGATTGAATATGATGAACAAAATCAGTCTCAGAGGGCCAAGGAAAATTATTTTCCATTATTTATTGTTCCTAGTCATCGGCAGACGGTTTCTCCTGTAATTTTAGGAAAATAGCAGTTCTTTCATTAAGATGTGGTTTCTCCTTTGTTCCAATAAACCACTCTTCTAACAATTTTATGGCTTGAAATCTTTCTTCACAAATATTGTAATACTCTTTCTTATCAACTCTCATCCAGCTCATAATTTAATCTCCAGCAGATTTTGCGCGAAGAAGGGGAAACATGATAGTATCACGAATGTTCTTCTTATTTAGTAGAAGCATACATAGTCTGTCTATTCCAATTCCTACTCCGGCCCAAGGCAAAGCCCCTTGTTCTAGTGCTTCTATGTAATTTTCATCATACGGATTACAAGTTGCTGGGTCCTCACTATAACTTTCATGCCACCTCTCGTATTGCTCACGAGGGTCATTCAAATCAGATGCTCCGCTAGCAATCTCCATACCGTCTACAAACATCTCCCATGATTCTGCAAGATTTTCATTTTGTGCGTATTTTCTGCTGAGAGGCCAATCAGAAGATTTTAGATTCATCATTCGATCAATCTCAAACATTGGTACATCAAATCTCTTACACAGATGATGTAATAGATTTTCAGTAAGTGTTGCTATTGTGAAATAATTCTCGCAAGTAGCAAATATCTCTACATTTGTAAACTCTGGATTATGTTCTGGAGAAATTCCCTCGTTTCTGAAGCATCTACTTATTGAATAAACCCTATCATAACCTCCCACCAGGGCGCGCTTGAGATACAGCTCGCTTGATATGGAGAGGAAGAAATCTTGTCCAAGCGCATTATGTTTCGTGACAAACGGTCTAGCAGTTGCTCCACCATAGATTGGTTGGAGAACTGGAGTTTCAATCTCAATATAGTCTCGTTCATTTAGCCACTTTCTGATCTCAAATACAATTTCTGCTCTAGCCTTAAACACAGCGCGAGAATCGGGCGAGGAGAGTAGATCCAACTCCCTATGACGATACCGTGATTCAGGCTTAGAAATTCCGTGGAATTTATCCGGTGGCTCACGGAGGGCCTTTGCTAGGAGAGTCCAATTATGAATTAGCAGTAGTGGCTCTCCGCGAAGATTTGAAGTTAATATGCCTTCTACGCCGTAGCAGTCTCCAAGGTCAATCTCTAGATCAAGATCATCTTTCTCTACAAAATCTAGTAGTTTAACATGCAATTGAATAGATCCAGTCTGATCGAATAAATCAAAGAAAATGTTCTTACCCATATCTCTTCTGGCAGATATTCTACCTGCTATTTTATATGATTGGTTCTTTATATTGCCATCAAGAAGGCTTAGATCTCTTGCTACCTTAAATTCATGAAGAACAGATTGAATTGAAACTCGGTCGGGGAAATTGCGCGGGTAAGGATTAATCAGTTTTTCTAGCTTTTGTTGACGTGAGATAGACTTACTCATTGATCTCCAATTCTACAATATTATTAGCAATAGGGTTCTCATCAACAGACTTAATGATCACATACCTGCCTGGAGAAAAAGAGCAAGTATCTGACAAGTAATAAAGTATTGTGGCTAGATCATGATAATTACCATTTTCCGCTTCTTCTGCCCAGCTATTTACTAATTCTATTGCTTCATTCTTAGTCATTAATAAGGGCTTTCATATTCAAGTTCACTAATAATAAGATCAGCAATTTCATTGTTAGTCTTATATTGTTGAGAAAGTTTTTTAAGAAATTCTTCAAGAGTATTAGTAGGCTGACCCTCAGAAGAACAGAATTCAAGTACACCTTTGATTGTATCCGGTCTGTGCACTAAATCTCTCCTCTAGTTTCATGCCATTTCTGATGCAAAATAGTTGCAGTTTCTCGCACCATTGCTCCACATATATAGCATGTATGGGCTTTAAAAGACGTAGTAAATAAGTCTGATGCAACTACATAAGAGTCAGTAAATATTTTTGAAGCGTCTGAAACAGTTATAGTATACTTGATAGGTTCAGACATTTCTACAGTTCTGCAGAGCAGCAAGAAATTCATCATCAGACAATTCAAAAATAGTATTGTTGTTCCATTCTGCTAAAACAAATTCATCATTCAAAATCAGGCGTAGAATTTGCGCAAAAGTTTTTCCCGATTCAGTATCCCATATTCTTCTAACTTCCTCAAGAAAAGGTATTATTCTATAAGGGTCAGTAGGGTTATTGGCAATATCCTTTGGCGAGATTAGCGCCGGAAGTGAAGTAGTCATATTTATTTCCTTATCGCTCATTAAATAGTGTCGGTCAGTATCTCTATTATATACATATCTATACATTTTATCTTCCAGGGAAAGTTTTGCGCGCGAGTTGGAGATGATCTTTTCTAACACACTTTACATTATTGCATATTTGTTTAATAATCATGCTATGCTCCAATTTAGTATTATAATATAGCTCATAAGCAATAGTAGCAGCATTTCTATTATGATACATAGCTCTACCACTTCTTTTATCAACACTACCAGTCCACCACCAGCATCCATTTGTTCTGAATATAAATGATTCAAATTCATTTATATCTATTATTCTTGGGGAATTTACCTTGCGCGACATTTATCCTGAAGTTTTCTATTTTCTTGCTTTAATTTAGCTCTATCTTCGGGCTACCGCCGACGGACTCGCGACCGTCCTTACAGTCCTTGAGCCGCACAAGCTCGATCAGAGCCGCACGCACCGGGTCCGCCTCCGCTGGCTCCTGCTCCCCCGACGGCGCGGACACCGTGTCACCAGCAGCACCGAGCGGTGCGTAAACCGCAGGGCAAGAAGGGCCGTGCATCCCACACGACGCGAGGCCCGGTTCGGCCCAGTCCTGAGCGGCACACGCCGAGCAGATGCAGTGACGGCCGTGCGTGACGCGCTGAGAGGGTCGCGCCCCCTGCTCGGCCTCGCGTATGCGAAAGCCCTCCCAATACGCCTTCGCCTCCTCCTGGTGCTGCGGACAGGCCTTGGTCGGCGAGCACCGCTGGCATGATGCCCAAGTGCTCGTAGGCTCATCCTCGACCCAAACCCAATGTCCACCTAGACGCGCCGTTGGTTGCTCCTGCTGCTCGGCCGCAGCGTCCAACGTCTCGGCTGAATCGTCAGTCCATGCTGTGGGTGCCCTGAGCTCCCGCCGCTTGGGCACACCAAACAGATCACGGTCTATCGCCTCGTAGGCAGCCCAAAGCGCGCGGTCCGTGTCGCGTGACCTAAGCGGCGCGGTGGCCCGTTTGTGCTCAAGGATCGCGGCATCCAGCCGCGTATATAGACGCGCCCAGGTCCATTCAGGCTTCGGCTGCTCTTGCTGCTCGGTGTCCCGCACAGTGAGAGCGTCCTCGGTGTAGTAGTCGCGCGCAGCGCGCCACGCCCAGGGCCAGCCGACTTTGCTCGCCCCGCGCATCGGTGAAGCGGCCCACGCGGACTCCATCGCGCGTTGCTCGTCTTGCGTAAGCTCTGGCGCGCTCATCGCCCCTGCTCCTTCTGCTCAGCCGACCGCTCAATGCCGAGAACATCATTGAGAATGAGGTTGATCGTTTGCACGTACTCACAGTCTCCGAGACACTGGGGATCGCCGCAGGCAGTGCGTAGGTGAGTCCAATCCACGTTGAGGCGGTGGATCGCTTCCGCCAGCCTTCTCAACCGCCCGTCTGGCTCTTTGGGCTGCTGCTCGGTGTCCCACACGGCGAGAGCGGAGCCGTCCACTTCCTCGACGTGGCTTTCCTCGTTGTCGGAGTGTACATAGCTGCAGTGAGGGCACACGTCACGTTCATCTAGGCCATAGTCGCTCGTGGACTCGGTGCTCCATTCGTGCTCGGCGATGGCCTCTTTGTCGCTCATCCGACGTGACCGCTCAGCCCACCACTCCTTGTCCCACGCCTCCTTCGACGCCACCTTGTTGCACTGGCCGCACCGCAGAAGCGTGACCCGCATCCGCTCGTCTGGCTCCTGCCGCTGCTCGACTTGGGCCTGATGCTCGTTCGATTCCCGCGCCCATTGCTCCTGCGGTGTCTCGGTGACGGGTTCTACGCCGGGCTTGGTATCGGTCAGCTTTGGGGCACCCGCAGGATTCGTCGTCTCCTTCTGCCGCACGGCGAGAATCGCCATCGCGATCTCTCTCGCATCCTTCTTACGAGAGGGCCTCAGATCGCCGACGATGATCTGCTGGACTCGCCAAATCTCCCGCTCGTCTGGCTGCTCCTGTACTGACGCATCGGCCCCCGTCCCCTTCCACGCTTTCTTCACGAACAGTGCAAGTGCTGACTCATTCGCCGGATAGACCCCGGACCACACGGCGCTCATCGCCGTGACATAGCCGCTCTCAAAGGAAATCCGATCCAGTCGAGGTGGCGGCTGCTCCTGTACTGAGAGGAGCTCGCTAACCACCAACAGCGTCGCCTCGACCAAATCGTCCACACCGTCGGGGTTACAACCCACGATGAATCCGCGCTCGGCCATTCCATCTCGGAGGCGATCAAGCTCCGAGCCGTCCCGTCCCTGTACTGAGAGGTAGGCGGCGCGAGCGGCCCAGCCATTACGAAACGTCGACTCTCGCGACACGCCAGGGGCGAACATATGGCGGTAGCTCTCCACCGCCTCGTCCAGTGCCGCTGCCTCTAGCCCTACCGGGTCTAGCTCAGACATCAGGCACCGCCTCTCTGAGGGCGCTCTCCATCGCTTCGCTTAGCGTGAAGCGGTAGGGCAGTGGCCGCTCTCCCTTCAAAGCACACAAGATGCGCCAGCAGGTACCCAGGGGGCACCAGATGTTTTCAGCACGAAGGCACGGCACGATCGTCACCCCGTGCCCGCTCGAAGGCACGAACGCCAGCAGCGCATCGGGCTCCCACGGCTCGGGACTCTCCGGGTGTGTGGTCACGGCGATGGCGAAGTGCTGCCCGACCGCGTAGTGCTCAACGCCCGCACGCCACTCGCTCTGCCAGTCGTGAAGGATGAGCGCTTCAATCGCGGCCTCGGTCGTGCCGCGCTCCTGTACTGGCCGTTCGTTCGGCAGCCCTACCGGGTCTAGCTCAGGCACAGGTCATCTCCTCCCACTGCGCGAGGGTTCGCTTACTGTGATCCGAAACCCAGATGCGGTGATCGGACCGCAGGATGATCACGCCGACGTGCACTAGATGGTCGAGTGCGTCGGCCTCAAGGGGCACGATCTCGCTGACCTCGATTCTGCCTGCGAGTCGCGGCCAGAGGTCCCAGCACTCATGGTGGTCGTTCCAAACGATGCGGTGCTCTACCGCAGCCCGCAGCAACTCCACGTCGCGTCCCGCCGGGTCTAGCTCGGAATTTGTCATAGTTTTTCTTTCTTATTCGAGGAAGATTTATTTATATTCCTGCAGGTTTAGTTATCATTTCCGCGCGATTTCCTGCTGGAGTATATATATCAGCCATTTTGTTCACCATTGGATTCTTCTGTTCTAATTTCTATCTGACATTTCTTACATACTTTTTCATATTGAGAAAACAAACTCTTAGTTCTACATTGAGGGCAATATTGAAATTTCTTGAATTCGTCTAGCTTAATTATTGTTTTCATATCTTGCTCAAATCTAAATAATATCAATTATATATCTATCAGTCATTTTATTACTCACTTCATTCTCTTATCATCTTTCTGAGTGCAATTATTCTTTGAGATTCCACAACGAAGACAATTATTCCATCCAACATATCCACCACCAGAAAACTTGTGTCCAAAAATGAAACCTAGTACCCCAATACATTTTGGCATCTGTGGAACAGTCACGGCTTTCTCCAAGGGCCAGCGAGGCGGTAAGTCTCTCCTTTAAACTCTTGTTTAATTCCTTCTAGTTCACAGAACTTTCTTATGGCCGACTCTGCTGCAGAAACAGTAATGTCTTCCTCATCTTTACCATTGTGTGCATTCTCCCAACTCTCGGGGGAATTAGGCGCAAAGAGAGATTCTTCCCGATCAAATCCTGCCATAGCACACAGCTTAATTATCTCTTTACGCAGTACCAAAGGGATATCTGGTACTGTCTCATTAATTACTGAATTTATTAGCGAGGGAAAATTTCGTGGTGGAATTCCATCCCCTTCTTCAACAGCCATTAATTCCCCCACTTACGCTTTTCTCTACTCCACTTATCATAAATTGGAGTTAGAATTGCTAGAACTTCTGAGAATTTTTCTTCATCTAGATTATTAATATCTTTGAGAATTTTCTTATTGTATTTAGTCACACTAAGAATATGCTCCAAATTATAATAAGCTTGCTCCATATAAGTTATTGCGCTAAAAGTATCAAACTCTTTTGGCGGAAATCCCCCTCCTTCTTCAATAGACATTAGAATGCTCCGTCTCCATTATCATATTTAGCTTCTTTCTTATAGTATTCTCTAATACGTTTTTCAATTCTTTTTTGAGAAGTTCTCTCGCGCCGAATTAGCTCTTGAACAGCTTTCATATGCGAATACTTATCAGGGGATTTTGCGCGAAAAGGTTTCATTTATTATCATGTTCTTTTTCAATTTATCTAGGTGCTCAAGAACTTCATCATACCATTTCAACATTTGATCCTTGGTCAAATAAGTATGCTTATATCTACGCTTAGTTCTATCTTTTTTCTTAGCCAATTTAATCTCTCATAACTTTTATTGCACAATCTCTACATTCTTTGCCACCTTTAATTCTTTTCCAGTTGTGGTCATAATTGAATGTAAGGCACCAGCCAGGAGAAACTTTTTTAAATGGCTCTGGAAGAATAACTGTCATTTAATTTTTAATAATATTAATGATTGATTGTAATGCCGCTGCTCCCTCTACAATTGCCTTTCCCATAGCATTAAGAGCATTGAACCACTGGTCCTTATTTCCTTGTTCTATTGCATGACTCAGATGGTGTAAGGCTAGTGCCTTACGATGTTCATATCCTTGTCTTGTATAAATATCATATGTCATTTTCTAGCGCTCCTACTTCCGAAGTGTTCTGCTATCCACTGTCTATCTGGAGCAAATTTAATTGAAGGGTCCCATTTTCTCCATTCTTCTCGGCGCAAATCCCGCTCTACTTGTGTCCATTTATTTGAATCAGCGCAGCAGTGAATACGGCCGGAGTAAATAGTTAAATCTCCTTCCCCGATAAATTCTCCCCGAAGAACTTTACAGTGAGGACAGATATCAGTCATCTTAGATGCTTTCTGCGCCATTCTCTACCATCTTCAGTAATTCGGTAAAAATTATTGCGAGTTTCAAGATATCCTCGTTCAGCCAAAGAATAGATTGTTACACGCTTCAAATCAAGCGTCATAGGTTGTAACATTGAATGCCACGCATTGTCTTGACAATCGCGTAGACATTGAGCTTGTTTTTTAGTTAGCTCTGATCTCTGAGTCTTTCCAGGGGGAGGATTTGTCTTCCAACTCATGCTGCCATCTCCAATATATTTGTTTGGCTCTTGCAATGGTCAACGACAGAATTAACTTCATCAGAATTGATATATGGCGATTGTATTCTTACTGGTGCTTTTCCACTAAAACTAAATAGTGAATCACCATTTCCTGTAAGTGCTCCAGCTCCATTTTTGTCGATTATGATACGGCTATCAAGCTCTGATGATGTACTGAATGCAATTCTACTTGGTAGATTTGACTTCAACAATCCACTGATTACTTCTCGCCTTGGTGATTGTGTTGCGAGCACCAAGTGGATTCCACAAGCTCTTGCCTTACCAGCAATTCGTGTAATGCTTTCCTCTATCTCGTGCTTGGAAAGAAAAATAAGGTCAGCTATCTCATCTACTATTACAAGAATATATGGAAATCTATCGGCCGGAGGAAGTTTTTCATTTAGCTCCTCAAGATTTTTCGCGCCATATTTCCGTGCGGCTGCATATCGTTTTTCCATTACCTCTACAATTGCTTTAAAATGCTCAATAGCTTCATATGGATCTGTAACTACTGGAGTAATTAGATTAGGAATTCCATCATAAGTAGGCAACTCTACCATCTTAGAATCAAACATCCAGAACATTAGCTCATCTGGGGTTGTCTTCATAAGCAAAGAACAAATCATATTGTGAAGGAAAGTACTCTTACCACTTCCGGTTGTTCCGCCTGCAAGCATATGCGGTGCTTCTCTCAAATCAAATGAAATTGAATTATTAGATGTATCAATCCCCAGGGGGAATTCGAGCGGAGAAGAAGCAGAATCAATTACATCTCCGGTCCTAACAATCTGTCTATCAATCCTAGGTACTTCAATAGTTACATATTTTGTTCCCGGCAATGGAGCGTGAATAGCGATTGTAGCGCAGCCTAGCTCTAGCTGTAGCTCGGGCGCGAGGCGCGGCAGGAGACGTGCTAGAACATTTTCTGAAGGAATTGCCTTGAAGCTGATGACCTGTGGGGCGACAATTATCTCCTCAATATTCAGACGGGCTCCTAGAGCCTCTGAACGATCTTCTATGAGATCAGCTTCCTTCCGCGCGGTTTCAACCGCCAGGTTATCTGCTTGCTGCTCGAAAGTATCGACTGCTGATTTAGTTAGAAGATTTGGATTCGGTAGTTGGTACATTTTCAAGCGCCTTAATTAGAGACTTCAAAGTGGAATGAGCTTTAAAATAGAATGGTATACCAATACTAACATTGTTTAGTCTCTCATATACCTTCCACTCATTATTGGTTCTAACAAATTCATACCGGCCATCTGCTAATATATAGACTCCAGCATCAAATTTTTTCAGTGGTCTAATCATTTCTCTACCAACTTTACGATAGAAAATCCTATAGGAGTGATCCAACACATTACTGCGGCGGGATCTGTGGCCATAGAAGTATTCGCTTGAAACTCAACCTCAATCAGTATAGTTTCAAGACTTGCTCCGTATTGCTGCCAGAGACGTACTGCTTCTCCAAATTTAATTCTTGCATTTTCATATGGGTCTGGAAGTTCTTGACTCATGCATCAACCGGACCAAACAAATGATATTTTGCAATATTATCTATCCAGTCTGCGTTTAGAACTGGCTTGTTTGGAGGAACCCGAAACATTACTATTGCGCCATATCGATGCTCAAATCCATATTCTTTACAGATCTCTCTAAAACGATCTGGTGTTATATCTTTTGCCCAAATGTTGATATCTAGAGGACGCATATGATTTGGGCGAACAATGTTCATAATATCTTCTGGTATATCAATTTCAATCTTCATTTTATCTTCTCCGCGAATTCCTGCTCATCCAAATAAATAATTACAATTCTAATTGCATCAATACTTTCAGAAGAAATAATACCAAGCATATGGCCTGTATTTGAGCACCATCGTTTTTTTATTTCAGTTTTGCGATTAGGATTCTTCTTAGAACCTTTATATGGTGGGCGAGTTGATTCTACAAGATATGGCATTATTTGTTTCCCCTTATGCAGCAATCTTCTGCTGACGCTGTATTGCAGATGCAACTCCATTCCCAGCCGGAGTCAATGCCCAGATGATGCGCTTACGGCCTTTCCCTGATTTGTCCTCAATTCCTACGCGCCGAACGAGCCCCTGCTGCAGAAGCGTAAAAATAAATGCGGTAGAGCACTGTAGCTCGGCGCTGGTGGCGCGCTTGTGTTCCCTCAACCGGAGAATCACCTGCTTGCGCTTCAATGGCTTCGGACCACGCTTAGTTGCTTTCTTAGACATTATATTTCCTTTTCAATATATGATTCATTATTATATAATCTCCTCGCGCTGATATCAAGCTAGGCAGCTAGGCCACGCGAGGAGCACTACTTGTGCTACCAGTGGGGCTCCCTGGGATCGAACCAGGCTGTACCGACTACTCTTTCAACTGGATATAAGCCAGAGGAGTTAGAGCCCCCAATTGCAGACTAAGCATTTACTTATTTGGCCGCATTCTCTAATTGTGGTTGATAATTGGACGCTTAGCCTGCATTAGTATGCTAGCAGGTGTCATGCTTTATGTCAAGATTAAATCTATCCGTTCTCCCACAAATGGGGCAAAATCTTATAGTTATAGTTAAACTTGGAAATCTGGCTGAAGAAATCATTTAATAGATTCCCAACTTATTTGATTAGTCTCAACTAGAAACTTTATGATAGTTGCCTCTAGAGCTTCTTCTGCCAATTTACTAATTGGCTTTATACTTCCATTCTGCTTTAGTAAAGCCCATAATTCGGCTATACTCATCTCTTGCTTGTTCAAATGCTTTTTGATTCAGTATTTTAGCCTAGATCTTCTGCCCACGAAATAAGCTTTGCATCTAGTTTAATTCTTATAATTTCACAATGTGTTCTAATGGGAGTATTAATAGATTTTATAGCTTTCTCGGCCAACTTTCTGCTACTGAAAGCTCCAAGCAACTCATCTGATTCATATTCGTAATTTCTCATTACTGCATATACATATCTCATTTATTTCCATTTCGATCAGGAAAATCAAACACCAATTCAAGTGCCTTTTCAATCAATTCCAATCCAGCTTTCTTTTGTTTATCTTGCCGATCTGGAATTCTTTGAATATAGAGTTCTGCTGCTGCACCTACGCTTAATTTATTTTCTTTTCCTGTTGCCTTATCTAGCAATTCTGCTGCCTTCAGTCCAAATTGATTCTTTGGAGGATCAAATATCGCGCGCTCAAAATGAGTTTCGTTGCATACAGCAGCAATTAGGCCGCGAGGGCAATAAGCAATATTCTCAACTTCATTATATGGAAACTCGACTCCATTAATACCATATTTTTCAACTCGGTCTTTACACTCTTCCAAAATAGATTTCGCAGTTTTTCTAGGCGTTTTAGATGGTTTCTTTACAGGTATAGTAGACACTTTGTTCCTTTTTAGTTCTCTATTTATAGATTATAGTTCAAAGTCATACATGGTTTCCATAGTGTAGCACAGCTCCATTCTTAGACAATTACAGGGCAAACTTCGCGGAAAGGTAGTGGTAGTAAATCTCTATATATTTCTATTCTCTCCGGCCTGATTCCCTGCCGATCTTACCCCTATATTTCAAATGAGACGGCTAACGAAAACAAACGTAGAATTTCCAAAGTAAATCAAATGTAGTGTCTTTGTCGATTTGGCTCTGGGCCAAGGAAAAACAGAGATAGATTCTTTACATTTTGGACAATTTTTGGAGCTTGCCGTTCTTAGCTAGATGGTATTCTGCTTTACCAGCAATAATGTATGTATGCAAATACTTTCCGTTAAATGTCTGCTCAATCTCTACCTTTTTATTCAACTGATATAGAGCAGCGATTTGATCTTTAGTAAGATCAACAACTTGTAACATTATAGCATTTCTGTACTTAGACATTTTCTCGTCTTTCATCGGCTTTCATTCTTTCAATAGAGTATACATGATTCATGATTTCTGTAGATAGAAATCTAGCTTCATCAATGCTAAGATGGTCGTTGAGATAAAACGGACCTACATTACTATTCAGAACAATTGGATAGCTAGTACTACTATAATCAGTTGATATATTATAATTCATTTTCTACATCTCCTCGGCAGGAATTCCGCACGTAGTAACAGATAGATTCATTATTTCCCGATAAGTCTGTTGATACATAGCTGCTCTATATTCCAATGATCTTTTAGGACCAATACACCTTTGGCCGATCTTCCCCTCCTGCATTGATTCCTCTTCTAGTTGTTCTTGTACTGCTTTGTTATATGCTTTCTTTCTATCATTTTTTGCGGCACGATTTGCGCCGGGAGAGTTACCAGGACAACGATAAGAAGTAGGATCAACTATACCTTTCTCCGGAAACTCAAACTCAGGTACATCAAATTCTGGATTTAGGAAATCATCATTCATTGTGAAAGTTCCTCAGCGCGATCTAGCGCCCGTCGAGCTTCATCATTTGCATAACTTGCTTCTGTCTTAGCTTCTGAAGCATCGTGCGCAGCGTTATTAGCTTTTCTATTTGCATCTTGAACTTCTTGATATAGATTCCAATATTTCTGTTCAAGATCATTTATCTTTTGTTCTAGATCATATGAATTCATAGCTTATCCTCATAATATTCCTTAGCTGCAGCCCAACAAATATCCCATAGCCAACCTTCTTCAGTTGAGTAAGCACATGATTGCTTGAAAGATGAATCTCTCTGAACTTTCTCTGCATAAGAAAGATTTTCGCGTGCTTTGATTGCCTTATCTTGCATATTTCTCTTTCCCTCAAGAGAACGAAAGGAATTTCTTCAAGCTTTTTCTTATATTCGTCTCGTTCTTTTATAAGATCTAGAAATTCATGCTCATCGCGGTCTTCCTTCCAAAACTCTCAATCTATCATCTATACCTTTAAACATCTCATTATGGTGGCTAGCTGAGTTTCCTAGAAACTTTATTGACTCTAGAAGATCATCCAGAATTTTGATTATCTCTAGCTGCCATTGGTTTAGTTCCTTATCATCCATTGTGGAGTTTCTCTTCATGCTACCTTCACCGCCCCCACAATTCCTCTCAGGGCAATTTGGCGCAATAGGGTAGGCATTTCCCTATCTTCCCCCGGAGAATCAATTACAGAATTTTCTACGGTGCTCTCCCACTCGATCTGCTGCTGAGCCCGTTCAACGTATGGAGGGTTAGGTGGTGTCATGTGATATTCCTAACAGTAAGTTCTACATCGCTGACTTCAAGTCGAGAAGATTCAAATTTTCCATAAGGAAGATTTACACAAATATTCATTGTATCTGACTTTAGAAGATCATAAATAGCTCTAGATACTTGATGCTCTGATGGAGTTGCTCCGCGATCTACCTCTATCCAAGCTTTAATATCTGCAAGATAACGACTCATCGTGTCCCCTTGATGTATTCCTGCTCTGATATAGACTTTACTTTTACAGTTGCGCCACGAGATAGATTATATAGTTGTTGGTCAACTACCGCAGCATAACCTCTGAAATAGTATTTATATGTCTTTGGAGATTTATATGAATACTTATAATTATCCAACTTTGTTACATTATAAGTTGCTTCTAGCTTATAAAAACTCATAGTGGTTTCAATGTCCCTTCAAATTCTGTACGGCCAAGAGTTTCTAGAGATACACAAATGAATGTCCATATATTTAGAATCATTGTTCCTCGTCCTCTCCTTGTCCGCCAAATATGCTTGGCTCTTCTGCAACTGCTGCATAATAAGCTTTCTCAGACTCAGACATTTCTGCAAGAACCTCAATCAATCTATCATTGCAGCAATAGTCCATCTCAGCAAGAATCTCGCGGTGGAAATTTTCCCACTTATTTATCAATCCTTTAAACTCTTTAGGCGTAAATTCTATTTCATTTCCATTAGGTTCATTCTCAACTACCAACCATCCGCCACTTCTTCCCTCAGCAAATACTTTGCCATAACCAAACTTCTCGGCAACTTCCGGTGCGAAGTGATTCCAGAAAGATTCTTTGCAATCCTCATATGCCACAGACAAAGCTTGCTGAGAATACTCAGAGAAGCGATCATCTTGTGCATATAGATGATGGTCCTTCACATTGATAGCTAGTTTGCCGTTGTGATATTCAATCATGAGTCAATCTCCACATAAACTGTGTTGCGAGCCTCTTCTCTCTCCATATCATCATTCGAGAAATGAATAATGATATCTTCATATGGATTGTTTTCTTGCTTGTAAGCCCAATATTCTATCTTCTTTGCTAGATCTTTCCTAGCTTCTTCTTCATATTGCCCAATTCCACGCAACTTCTCTCCTGAAGGGGTTACATAAGTAGCTTCTACTCCATCGCTAGCACCACCTACCCAATCAGTTTCTGCTTTATCTGCAATGAGTTTGGCCAAATATCTCATATCATTCTCAATTTGTTTTCTTGATAGCGAAGTGCAGTAACCTCATTCAGCAATCGGCTGTTCATTCTTAGCCATTGTTTGAATGAACTTTCATCGGTCGGATTCTGCCGAAGCTGGAGATATGCAACGTCGTCAACCTCAGCAGCGGCAGCAACTCGCGCGGAGAGTCCCGCTATGACCGTTTCTAGCCCTTTTCTGACCTTCTGCTTATTCTCTTGGACCTTCTCTACCTTGCGCACAATTGCGCCGGTCTGAGCGTGCTCAGGGCAGTTAGGCGGCTTGCGGCCTCTCTTGCTTTCTCTGGTCCAATCGTGATCTCCAATCTCGCAGTGCAATGTCTCCATTGTCAGTGCTTGCTTTAGACCGGGGATAGTGTCTATCACACTACTCGCCGAGTCTTGCTCTGGCTCAATTATTGTAGGAACGCCAGAAGAATAATCTACATAACCCTTGTTTGGGTTTGGGCGCAGAATCGCGCGAGGTTGATCCTTTACAGGTTTATGCTCATCACACCATATAGGCGGCCTACCACGTTGTTTCTTGCGCCAGAAAGTGTGTCCTGCTTGGCAAGCTAGCTCTGTTTCTGTGCTTGGGTCGTGTGATAGATAATCGAGTGTCTTAGCAGTAGCAAGATCAAAATCTTCTTCAGGCATTATCTTTTTCTTTCTTCTCTAGCTTTTGGCAAGTGAGACAGGTTGGTTGCTCTCTGCCGCGAACAACAAAATGCTTTGTGTTCTGATATGAATCTTTTAGACCGCAGAGAGATTCTAGAAGCGGACTTACAGTGGGGTAAAGTCTTATATAATGAGTCTTAGTCATCTTTCAATCTCCCATTTTCTCGCAATATCTCTCTTGCTCGGCTCATCGGTTGATATGGAGGATTGCGAATTACAAAATCTTCTAGCAAATCAAGTACAGGCTCTAGCTCTATGGCTTTGACTACTTCGCCATGTTTCGCGCCAGGATTTGGCTTGTTGCTATGCACATGCCATTCTAGTGGTGCTCCTTGCTTTGTAAGTGTCCATGTTCTTATCTGGATCATAGTTCGCATTCCTTTAGAAATTGTGTTAGGTCAAAGGCATATTTGCTAATTTCCTTCTGTGTCCTTAGATGAGGGTTTTCTATTGCTGCATTTTCCTCGAAAGCTAGACCAAGCGCTAGAGAGATTTCTTGTCTATTTTGTTCTTCCATATCGCCAAAATCTCCCCTCTCTTTTGGCGCATAGTGGGCGCGGAGAGTATTAGCTACCAATTCATAATCTGATTTAGTCATACCTTGTCTCTCAAATAAATTTGAGGATGAATATTGATAATATTTCTTTTGCGCCATCCAATATCGATTATGCCTTGTGAGCCCTCATTGGTTGCTACAACAACAATTGACTTCTGCTAGGCAGGAAACTTGGCGGGGAGAATGTCTAATGCAATGAGACACTTGCGCCGCTTCTGATCCCCAATACAACCGTTCATATGTCTGTACTGCTCGATGAGCGACAGAGATCGGCAGAAAGGCTGCTACGGCGAATGTGGCCGCTGTTGATCTCATTCAATTTCCATTTCTTCTGCATCCAACCAATCATTGAAGCCGGTCCTATATGCAGTCTCGTCAAGCTCTTTTAGAGCATATGAAGGATCAAACACACACCCACATACCGTTATGTTGTCGTGACAAGAATCTAGAAATTCATTGTACAGTCTGAGTGCGTCATCTTCTCGAATCTTTACGACATTCTCAATCATCATTCCCCTTTCATATAGCGATCTGCCTCAGCAGCAATCGCGCCGAGAGTAAGAACTATCAAACATAGAAATCCCCAACCTACGATTATGAATCCGAGAATCATATATTTAGCTTCTTGCTAATTGACTCAATTTGCTTGTCAATGAATCGCTTTAGCTCATTATCTTCGCAGTTATCATCTACGACTTCGTAATACTCACTGAGTGCTTGTGCAAGCACGCTGCGCTCATCATCTGTTAGTATTTCCATATCCAATAACTCCAATCAGGTGAAATCTGGCTGAAAAGAAACTACAATTGCCATTCTCTAGAAGCCGCTGCCTCGACTTCAGAGAATGGACTTTGCTCCGTTGGTTATGAGGGAGCTATCGTGGCCGTGTGTTGCCTCACGCGGACAGTGCGTCAGCAGGTTCCTGCTGATTGGCCGATTGGGTTTGATCCCCTTCTGCGCGCTTCTCAGCGCCAGCTTCGGCCAGCATTCTGCCTCAGGAGATCCGCGAGCACAACCCTAGTTGCCTCTCGTTTGTGGAGCATCAGCTAATCGCCTTTCTTAGTCGGTCGAGTGTGGGACAAACGAAACGTGGGTCTGTGCACCCGTTGCTGTTCTGAGTGCTTGCGCCTTTCGTCCTAGCTTACTTTTTGCGCCACGCACGCGCTACGGCGTCGTCGGCCTTCTGTTCGTCAATTGGGTCTAGGTGTCCGACGATGAGCGTTCCTGTCGAGCACTCGGCGCATCGGTAGATATGGCCGTCCGTCTCCAACTGTTTGAAGGCCGTGTCTTGTAGTGGCGTCTCTACTCCTGCGTCGATTACGGCTTTCTTTATGAGCTTGTCAAGCGCGCTCGTGGCGTCGCTGACGATGTTTACTTGCACTCTCTGCTCGCGCATTCTTGCACCTCTCTTGATTTGGACTCATCAGCGCACGTTCTACGTGCGGACGCGGGAGGTCGCCCCGCGTTTCGTCCTACTCGCAGAAACCTGATCAGTTCAGCTTCGCACGCCAGCGTGAACGTCTCGGAGGCGCCTTCCTCGTATGCCTCTGCGAGTGCGTCGGCTAGGGCAATCGCGTCCACGGCTTCTGCATCAGTCTCTGCGATATGTCCGGTAATCTCCACGTAGAGCTTCGCGGGATTTAGGTCGTCGGCGAACTCGCCGGACAGGTCCGGTTGACGCGGTAGGTAGTCATAGGCGGCGCCGTCGCCATCGCGTAGCATTTGCAGCACACGCTTACGCTCGTCAACGTCGGAGTTAGCGTCCGTTGCCCACGTTGCAGCACTCTTGGCTTGCTCTTCGCCGAGTTTTTTAGCCTGCTCGACCCAGGCGTCGCGTTGGTTGTTTAGTGTGGTCATCGTACGTACTCGATACGCCGAACGTTTGTGTAACCGCGTGAGTCGCAGGCCATCCCTCCGTGCGAATCACGACGCTTGATCTCCAAATGAACAGGACGCCATCCTGTAGAGCGTCCTACGATGAACCGGCGGCGCAGACCGTCGGCGTCTGTGACTTCTACCCGGTAGCCCTCGCATCCCTGTAGCTCGGGTCGTAGCTCGGACTTGTCGATTTTGCGCACCGTAGCACCGTCGTAGGCTTCCGCTCGACGCTCGGCTGTGACTTTCTCGCCAAACGAGCACACCTTCCTGTTGTTTTTGTCGAACACGCCATACTCTGGCTTGGTGTCCGCGATCATTGCCATAACCTGCTCGCTAGGTCTAGGTTGCCTGCTCATTATTCGCTCCCTTTGATCGACTATACGTACAGCGGATCTCCCGTCTCGCCCGGCCAGAACACCGTGCCGTCGGAGCTGATAATCATGTGCTGCGACGGATGCTCGCTGCGCTTCGTTCTGTGTCCACCTGCGATTTGACCACGGTTGGATACTACGCCGCCTTCGCTGCTGGTGCGCTCTGCTCAATGAACGTGCTCCACGCCTCGCGCACCGTCGTCTCCTGCTTAGCCTTCGCGGCAGCAACTTCGGCGAGGAAAGCCTTTTTCGCTGCTTTGATTGTGTTGTCTCGGATCTGCTCTGGTGTCTGCTTGTCATTGCTCATTGTTCAATCTCCTGTTTAGTTGTATATGAAGCTACATTTACCGGGGGAAACATCCGGCGAGATTCAATCGCCAGATTTCCTGTCTGCTGGCTACTTCCCCTCTACTGAAGCTGCTACTATTTCAGCTGCAGTCTTGAACTTTAGTATGAAGTGGTTTGGAAGATTAGATGGCTTTTTAGGACCTTCGTCATTTAGATCACCGGCAGACTTCCACCAATCAAGCCATTCTGAAAAATATTTAGTAGCTTCTATTTGGGTAATTTGATCCATTTCTGATCTCCAATCTTCGCTTGTAAGAACTACTATACAGAGTTTCAAGTGTCTGTCAAGCTTTTCTGCGAATCTTTATGTTTGACTTCTTTAGGCAGAAGCTTGGCCGGGAGAAAGATGCTTGATTCGATACTATCGGCGATTTCCCTGCTGAGCTTTAGTCTCGTGCAAATGTTCTGATCCCCAATGTTCCGCTAGATCTTTACCGACGAATGATCCCCTCTTCCAACCACAAAAGCAAACCGGGCGGAATAGGTGTACATACTTAGTGTCCTGTTGATATGTAATTTTGTGATCGCTTTGCTTCACTAGAAACTCCTTTTCTTGATCTTGAAAGTACTTATAGAAGATTGAAACTATGATGTCAAGCTTTCTTTGAAATCTTTATGTTCGGGGGAGTTTGGCCGGGGAAAAGATACTTGTTTCGATCTTATCGGCGAGTTTCCTGCCGAGCTTTAGTTGATCAGACTCACCATCATAAATCCAGCATCAATCTCTTTGTGGATCTCATATCCGCGTTTGTGGATTTGTTCGAGCGTGCGAACAAGATCAACTCGGTTGCATTCACATCTTGCTTGCAGTTCGCTCATACTTAGCTTTCCAGCGGTGCGAAGCGCGCGGAGAATGATTCTTGAGAGTCCATATTCGTCTATCATTCTTATATCTCCCTTTATCGAATGTACTTCTATGACTGTAGCACTTTGTAGAACAAAGTCAAGGTCTGTAGAACAATCTTTATGTTTCTTGAGTTTGGGATCTTTCGGCGACGGATCGCGCCGGAGTAGTTCTTATTTACAGCACGGCATTATTCGATACGTACCGAAGCCCAACTGGTGATCTAGCTCCGTGTAGCACGTCTCTATGTATGCTTCGGCAGCGGAGCGCGCGGAGGTAGCAGATATAGTAGTTCCTTTACCAGTAGCAGCGTGATAGCAGTTCTCCCGGTGGACGACGAAATCCTCCTGGCCGGTGTTCGACTCGATGATGATGTATTTATTCAGTTCGTAGTTCATTCTATGATCTAAGCAGATTCAATCTTCGATGTCAATACTTCTTTATGAATCTTTATATTTGTAGCACAATATGTTGATGTAGTACAATAATCACTAAATAATGATAGTTCTAAGTTCCAGCCCAACTCCGCGCAGAGTGTAGAACAAACAGTAAACGCACCACACCAGAATAAATCTAGAGGTGCTGTAATGCCTTCGAATTAGCCGGGCCACCATCCGTGACCATCCCGGCGGGAATTGGCCTGAGAAAATCCCTGAGACACTTCTCCCGGTAATCCTATATCCAGTAAACGATGGTATCCT